>Ga0136651_10001818_pt1 | contig 11740 bp, 9 predicted proteins | sample Mar14236cmmetaG_FD_94867 | JGI IMG/M metagenome (GOLD analysis project Ga0136651, IMG submission 94867) | Marine hydrothermal vent microbial communities from Guaymas Basin, Gulf of California to study Microbial Dark Matter (Phase II) - Marker... ...
GACGGGGGAGACCGTATTCAAGGGACTCTCGATCGATACCCGGACATTGAAAAAGATGCAGCTTTTCTTTGCGATAAGGGGTGAGGCGGATGACGGGCATAAGTACATCGCGGATGCCCTGAAAAAAAACAGCGCCGGTCTGATTGTGGCCTCTGATTACAATGATCTCGATATTATCGGCGACCGGGTGCCGGTCGTGGTTGTGGAAAACACGCATGAGGCGATGATGCGCCTGGCATCGGAATACAGAAAGAAAATCGAGGCTCCGTTGGTCGCCGTGACAGGCTCCAACGGAAAGACCACAACCAAGGAATTTATCCTGGCCATGATCCGGCATAAAGAAAAGAACACCTACGGTTCACCGGGGAATTTGAATAATCTCTACGGTTTACCACTGGCGATTTTCGGTATGCCCGCCGACAGTCGCTACGGAGTGTTCGAACTGGGAATATCTATACCGGGCGAGATGACCAGGCTGGCCGGAATCATACATCCCGATCTGGCAATAATTACCAATGTCGGTCCGACCCACCTTGAGACACTCAGCACAGTAGAGGGAGTTGCCGAGGCGAAATTGGAACTGGCCGATGCCATGAAGGCCGATCAGCCGGTGTTAATCAACGCCGATGACCCCGTACTAATGCGGGCCGCAGAAAAACGAGATCGGCGAGTGATTACATACGGAATCGACAATCCGGCGGATATCAGGGCATCGCTTGCGGGTGCCTCCGCCGATGGGTTTCCGCTGGTAAAAATCGACGGCGGAGAGGTTGCAATAAGATTATTTGGCCGGTACCAGGCGTACAATGTTCTCGCCGGCTATGCGGTATGCAAGACTCTTGGTCTGGATATCCGGCCCGAAGAACTAAATGATATAAAATATAATTTTGCTCCCTACCGGGGTGAGATAGAAAATATAGGCAGCCTGACCGTTATCGCCGACTGCTACAATGCCAATCCGGTTTCGATATCATCGGGGCTACAGTCATTCAAAGAATATCTGAAAAACGCGGCGGCAAAGAACCGTCGGTCGGTGGCGGTAATCGGCGATATGCTGGAGTTGGGAGAGAGATCGGCCGAGTTTCACCGGGAAATCGGCCGGCTTCTGGCGCTATTGGATTTTGATTATACGCTGACAGTCGGGCCGCTTTCAACTGATACCTATGAGGCGGCACTGGCGGCGGGTTTGGATAAGACAAAGATAAAACATTGTGAAGATACAGGCGGTGCCGGCGAGGTTTTACTAAATGATATTCTGAGGGGAGATATAGTTTATCTAAAAGCCTCGCGCGGCATCGCTCTTGAAAAATTGATAATTTTATTGAAGGGAACCGCCTTCAGGCAAAATTGATATGTTTTATCATCTGTTCACACAGCTGACCGGATATGTCTCCGGTTTCAATCTGTTCCGGTATATCACATTCCGGACAGCGGCGGCGACTATTACGGCCATCCTGATTTCTCTATTCCTGGGCCAGTTTTTTATCCGCATTCTGCAGAAGCATCAGATCAAAGAAAAGATCAGGGAAGAGGGACCCCAGAGCCATCAGAGCAAGGCCGGAACACCGACTATGGGCGGAATAATAATATTGATGGCGATCATCATTCCCACCGTACTATGGGCCGATTTAACGAATTACTTCATACTTATGATCCTGCTGGTCACTTTCTGGCTGGGTTTGATCGGCTATATGGATGATTACCTGAAAGCGATCAAGAATCAGCCGAAAGGTATGGTTGGCCGCAAGAAGCTGGTGGGGCAGATCGCCCTTGGTATATTATTCGGGGTTATACTGACACTGTTGCCGCCCAATGCATCGTTCGATACTACCACCGAAATACCGTTTTTCAAAAATTATGTCCTGGTGCTCGGGGTTCTGTACATACCGTTTATCGTGATTGTGATAACCGGATCATCCAACGCCGTCAACCTGACCGACGGGCTTGACGGGCTTGCGATCGGATTGACCGGGTTATGTTTTTTGGTATTCCTTGGTCTGGCATATATAGCCGGGCGGTCGGACTTCTCGAGCTATCTGCAGATAGCCTATATCCCGGGAAGCGGAGAGATGGCGGTATACTGCGGAGCGGCGGTAGGTGCGGCGCTTGGCTTTTTATGGTTTAATTCGCACCCGGCCGAAGTGTTCATGGGCGACACCGGCGCACTGGCGCTTGGCGGCGCATTGGGCGCCATTGCCATATTGATAAAAAAAGAATTGTTCCTGGTGCTGGTTGGCGGTGTTTTCGTTATCGAGGCATTGTCGGTGATCATACAGGTTCTGTCGTACAAACATCGCGGGGGGAAAAGAGTGTTCAAGATGGCCCCGATTCATCATCATTTCGAACTGCTCGGCTGGTCCGAATCGAAAGTGGTGACACGTTTCTGGATCATCGGCGCTCTCTTTGCCCTGTTAACCCTTTCGACGTTGAAGATAAGATGACGGTTAAAGAAAGAGTAAAAGGGAGAAGAGTCGGCCTGGTGGGGATGGCCCGCTCGGGCGTGGCCGCCGCCAAACTCGCGAAACATCTCGGCGCAATACCGTTTGTGTCGGATGTCAAACCGGCCGATCAGCTTAAAGAACAGATCCATGAGCTGAAAACATTCGGTATCGAGTTCGAAACCGGCGGACATACCGATCGACTGTTGAAGGCCGATTTCGTGATTGTCTCGCCGGGCATACCGCAGAAGACGGAGATAATCCAGAAGATAATCACCGCGGGGATACCGATTTTTTCCGAGATCGAGTTTGCATCGTGGTTCTGCCGCGGGAAGATCATTGCCATCACCGGTTCCAACGGCAAGACAACGACGACGACATTAATCGGCGCTGTGCTCGATGCCGCCGGATTTTCCAACAAAGTTTGCGGCAATATCGGTTATCCGTTTTCCGATGCCGTGCTGGATATTCCCGAGAACGGCTATGCCGTTCTTGAGGTGTCCAATTTCCAGCTGGAACTGATCGAGGAATTCAAACCGGATATCGCCCTGATTCTAAATATTACTCCCGATCATCTCGACCGTTATGAAAATTTCGGCGGGTATAAGCGGGCCAAGTACCGCATCACCGAAAATCAGAAAAAATCGGATCATCTGATTTTGAATGCCGATGATCCTGTCATCGAGAAGAATAATATCGACACTAACGCACAGAAAATATTCTTCTCCACCTCACGTACAATGCCGGCCGGGGTCTTTCAGAGGGGAAAGTCACTGGTCGGCAACGTGAGGGGTGTGGAACAGGAGATTATCGAGGTCGACAAAATCAGAATACCCGGGCCGCATAATCTTCAGAACGCCGCGGCGACGGCGCTGGCCGCCCTGCTGGCCGGGGTGCCCCCGCGTCCGATTGCCGAGGCTCTAAGCCAGTTCCCGGGTGTGGAGCATCGTCTCGAAGATGCCGGGTCCATCGCCGGGATAAAATTTATCAATGATTCCAAGGCAACCAATGTCGATTCGGTCTGTTATGCCCTGCGTTCGTTCGAGGCGCCAATTGTTTTGATTGCCGGCGGGCGTGATAAGGGCGGGGATTTCGAGCCGATCACGCAGCACGGCCGGGGCCGAATTAAAGAGGTCATCCTTCTTGGTGAGGCGGGTGAAAAGATGTTCGAGGCGCTGGGCAAGGCCTTCCCGGCACAATTTGCGGACAGCATGGATGATGCAGTGGGCAAGGCTTTCAATTCGGCGGCGCCGGGCGAGATTGTCATGCTTTCGCCGGCCTGCGCCAGTTTTGACATGTACAATAATTTCGAACAGCGCGGGCGCGATTTCAAAAGAGCTGTCCGGGAACTGAACAATAATGATCATGTTACCCGGGGAGTCGAGTCGAAATAGACTATGGATAGAAAACTGCTATACAGTACAGTGGCCCTGATAGGAATCGGCATGGTGATGGTGTACTCATCGTCATCGGTCATGGCCGAAAACCGTTTCGGGTCGCATTTCTTTTTCCTGAAAAGGCAGTTTGTCTGGCTTATCATGGCAGGTATCGCCGCCTGGGTAGTGATGAAAATCGATTTGAAAAAATACGCCGCTTATTCGGTTCCGCTGATCTTTATCTCGCTGGCCCTGCTGGCGCTGGTGTTTGTCATGCCCGCCCGCAACGGTTCGCATCGCTGGCTCTTCATAGGACCGTTCACCATACAGCCTTCGGAAATATTCAAACTGCTTGTCATAGTCTATCTGGCGTTTTCGCTGTCGCAAAAAAAGCGCGACATAACAAATTTGAAACAATTTTTACTTCCATACGTGCCGTTAATCGGAGCCGGATTAATGCTCATCATCCTCGAACCGGGACTTGGTTCGGCGATGACGATAACGCTGACGGTCCTGACGATATTTTTCCTGGCCGGTGTCAGGCTGTACCATCTTTCGGTCCTGACCCTGCCGCTGGTCGGCCTGGTAAGTTTCATGGTCTTTGTCCTGGGATACAAGAAGCCGCGTGTGATCGATTATATGTCGGCCATCAGTGATCCGTTATCTGGAAGCTATCAGGTCAAACAGGCGGTCCTGGCGCTTGGCGCCGGGGGAATATTCGGTTCGGGTCTGGGCGACGGGCGGCAGAAGTTATTCTTCCTGCCGTACCCCCATACCGATTTTATTTTCGCCTCGATCGGCGAGGAGGTGGGTTTTGTCGGCCTGACCGTAATTTTGATATTGTTTTTTATAATCATCCGGCAGGGTTTCAAGATTGCCCTGTACCAGCCCGACAAATTCGGGTATTTACTGGCAATGGGTATCACGGCTTCGATTTTCACATCGGTGATCATCAATATCGGCGTCGTGACATCGCTTCTCCCGACAACCGGTATTCCGCTTCCGTTTATTTCGTATGGCGGCTCGGCTTTGCTGATCTCGGTCATTTCTGTTTCGGTTCTTTTGAACCTATCGCGGCGCAAGGGGGTGGTGGTCAGATGAAGAAATTAAAAGCCATCTTTGCCGGCGGCGGGACCGGCGGGCATCTTTACCCGGCCCTGGCAATCGCCAATAAACTGAGATCAATAGTGGAGCCGCAGGGAGAAATAGATTTTCGTTTTGTAGGCACCAGGCGGGGAGTCGAGTACCGTATGCGGGACAGCCTCGGTTACCCGCTGACGCTGATCACGGTGCGGGGATTGAGCCGGAAAGGGATACTTCGCAATATATTGTTTCCCTTCCTGCTGATCGGTTCGACTCTTAAGTCGATGCTGCTGATTTTTCGCATATCCCCTGATATCGTTGTCGGAACCGGCGGTTATGTCATGGGGCCGGTACTCATGGCGGCGGTGATAATGAACAGGCGCTGTGTTATCCAGGAACAGAATTCGTACCCCGGGGTCACGACCCGCCAGCTGGCTCACCGGGTGGATAAAGTCTTCCTCGGGTTCGGTGAGGCCCGAAAGTACCTGAAGAAATTAAGCGAGACGGTCGAGACCGGCAATCCGGTCAAGGAAAGTGTTGGGACCGTATCCAGAGAAAAAGCGCGTGAGTATTTTGGATTTGATATAGATGACAAAGTGATATTGGTATTAGGCGGAAGCCAGGGTGCATCGAGCATAAATAACAACATCCTGGGACATCTGGAAACACTTCCCGATAAGTACCGTATAATATGGCAAACGGGTGAAAGGGACTACAAGGAAGTAGCCGCGAAAGCGGGCGGCAAGGTTTCCGGCCGCGCCCTTTTCTCATTTTCCGATCATATCGAAACAGCATACGCCGCCGCGGATATTGCCATTGCCCGCGCCGGCGCCCTGACCCTGGCCGAACTGGAAGCGGCGGGACTTCCGTCGGTACTCGTCCCGTATCCTTATGCCACCGCCGATCATCAGAAAAAAAACGCCGAGGTGTATGTCAATGCCGGGGCCTCGTTTCTCATCTATGATAACGAACTTGATGAGGTGAGCTTGATAAAGGGGACGGTGGCCCTGCTCGAGGACGGAAGTGTGGTAAAGATGAGAGATGCGATCGATAAGATGCGTCGGAAACGGAAAAAACCGGCGGCCGATATAATCGCCGACGAGATACTGTCATTGGTTGGGTTCGAAAGGGGAGACAATTGAGGAGTATTGTCCTATCACGGCCAAAATTTGAAGGAAAAAAAATGATTTTCGGTAAATTCAAAGAGCTTTACTTCGTCGGTATCGGCGGTTCCGGCATGTCGGGTATCGCAGAAATTCTGCACAACCTGGGTTATAAAATCACCGGATCGGATATCAGCACCGGTGAAGTGACCGATCATCTGGCCGGGCTGGGTATCGAAGTGTATGACCGGCACGACGGGGTCAATATCGGCACCGCCAATGTGGTCGTCATCTCATCGGCCGTCAAGGAAGATAATCCGGAGGTGATCGAGGCCCGGAAACGCGGGATTCCCGTGATAAAACGGGCCGAGATGCTTGGCGAATTGATGCGTCTGAAATATTCGATCGGCGTTTCCGGGACCCACGGCAAGACGACAACGACCTCGATGCTGGGCAAGATCATGAGCGACGCCCGCCTCGATCCGACTGTCATTGTCGGCGGTATTGTGGCCGGGAAAGGTTCAGGGGCATCGCTGGGCGCCGGTGATTACCTGGTCGCCGAAGCGGATGAATTCGACCGCTCATTTTTGTCGATGTTTCCCACCATGGCCGTGATTACCAACATCGAACCGGATCATCTCGAATGTTATGACGGTATGGAAGACCTTGAGAATTCATTCGTGACGTACATGAACCGGGTACCGTTTTACGGGGAGGTTGTCTATTGCGCCGATGATCCGATCATGGCCAAGCTCAAAAAGCGGATCACGAGGGCCTCGGTCAGTTTCGGTCTGACACCAGGGGCCGATTATCAGGCGATCGATATAAAGCACCGTGAAGGCGGCTCGGAATTCGAACTGTTCCGGCATGACGAACGGCTTGGGAAGATCATCCTGAATGTCATCGGTGATTACAATATCCGAAACGCCCTTGCGGCCGCGGCGGCGGCGCTGGAACTGGAAGTCGATTTCGATACGGTGGCAGAATCGCTGAAAAATTTCCGAGGGGTCGGGCGACGGTTCGAAATCAAGGCGGTGGTGAATGATATTATGGTGGTCGATGATTATGCGCATCACCCAACCGAGATCATCGCCACTCTCGACTCGGCCAAAAAATCATACAATCGGAGAGTGCTGGCGGTATTTCAGCCGCACCTTTTCAGCCGGACGCAGCTTTTTTACCGGGAATTCGCCGAAGCCCTCAGGCGGGCCGATAAGTGCTTCCTGGTGGATATATTCCCGGCTCGCGAGCGGCCGATCCAGGGTGTCACTTCGGAGATGATCACGCGCTACGCGGCGGAAAAAGGTTATGGCGATATTACTTACATAGGTCCCAAGGAAAACGCGGTGGGTCGAATTCAGGATGAAGCGCGCGGCGGCGACCTGGTGATCACCATCGGCGCCGGAAGTATTACCCGAATCAACCCGGATATAGTGGAGGCTTTGAAACGCAATGCAGATTAAGCTGGGTAAAAAGTACATATTTCTTATCCTGGCGACTATTGTGATGGCGACGTCTATCGGGGTGTGTAAATACACGCGGCTGTTCAGCCTGCGGCATATCTCGGTTGATCCCGCCGAGTATATCGAGGATGGTCGATCCCTGGGGCTGGCCATGGAGCAGAACCTGTTTGCCGCGCGACTTGAGAATGCCGCCGAATCTCTGCTCAAAAAGGAACGTGTCCTGAAGGTGGATATCGACTACGCGCTTCCCGACGGGATCAATATTGTCATCAATGATATAAAACCGCTGGCCGTGGTAATCGGAGACGATGGGAAGGAACTGTATGTGCTGGATGAGCGATGCTACCTGTTACCATACAATGACGAAGACGGAAAATTCGATTACCCGATCATTGCCGGATTGAAAAAAACGCGACCCTATAAGAAGATCACTGATGATCGCCTGTACCTGCTTGTCGATCAGCTTAACTGTCTTAAGAAAGATTGTATGGATTTTTATCTGGCGCTATCGTGCATCGATATGACAAACAAAGAATATATCTCGGTGTACTTCGACGGTCTGCCGTTCCCGGTGGACATGTATGCCGGTTCGCTGCATGAACGAGTAAATGACCTTGAAATATTTTTGCTTGATTTCAATCCCGACCTGAACGATGTGGACAGGCTGGATATGAGATCAGAGGGACTAATTATTTCGGCGAGTTAAAAATGTCTGAGCCAAGAATTATCACCGGTATCGATATAGGTACCAACAATATCAGGACTGTTATCACGGATGTTTCCGAGGAGGGCGGCCCGGTTTTCCTTGGTTACGGAATAGCGCCCGCGGCCGGTCTGAGACGCGGCGTGGTCATCAATATGGAAAAGACGGTTCAGTCGATTTCGAAATCGGTCGAGGAAGCCGAGATCATGGCTTCGGTGCATATTGAAAGTTCGGTCGCCGGAATCGCCGGGGATCATATCAGGTCGATCAACAGTCACGGGGTCATCGCCGTGTCCCGTTCGGATAATGAGATCGGAGACCGTGATGTCAGCAAGGCGATCGAAGCGGCCAGCGCCATCGCCATTCCGGCGGACCGTGAGATAGTGCATGTTCTCCCGCAGGAGTACACCATCGACGAGCAATCCGGGATCAAGAACCCGGTCGGTATGACCGGAGTCAGGCTCGAAGTCGAAGTGCATATCGTCACCGCCGCTGTTACCTCGGCCAAAAATATATATCGTTCGCTGGAGCGCTGCGAAATAGATGTCGAACATCTCGTTCTCCAGTCGCTGGCATCATCGTACGCAGTAATTAACGACAGTGAGGAGGAAATGGGTGTGGTGCTGATCGACATCGGCGGTGACCTGACCGATGTGGCAGTCTTTTTCGACGGCTCGATACGGCATACCGGGGTGGTCCCGCTGGGCGGGAAAAACGTGACCAACGATATCGCCATCGGGCTGAGAACATCGGTCGAACAGGCCGAGCAGTTGAAAAAAAGTTACGGGTCGGCCCTGACCTCGCTGGTCGATGCCGACGAGATGATGGAAGTGCCGGGCACGATGGGCCGCAAGGCGCGGACGCTGTCATGCAATGTCCTGGCCTCGATAATAGAGCCGCGCATGGAGGAGATTCTGTCGCTGGCGGCGCGGGAAATCAAAAAGGCGAATCCGCCCGATGCTCTCGCGGCCGGGGCCATTCTGACCGGTGGGGGGGCGATGCTTCCCGGGGTGGTGGAACTGGCCGAACAGATCCTCGATATGCCGGTCAAAATCGGCGAACCGCGAGGTATCGATGATCTGCCGACGAACATGAAGACCCCGGATTTTGCCACGGCGGTGGGACTGGTGAATTTCGGTCACAAGCATGGCCCGGGAATCGAGGTCAAAAAAGGCGGATTGAGGGGCCTGTTTAAAAAATTCGAAAATTGGATTTCTAATAATTTTTGATACATCATGGAGGATTAGCAATGAGTGAAGGGAAACTTCGATTCGAGTTGGCCGATGATATGGACAGCCCGGCCAATATCAAGGTAGTCGGTGTCGGCGGCGCCGGAGGTAATGCCGTCAACAGGATGATCGAGGCGGGACTGGCCGGAGTCCAGTTTATAGCTATCAATACCGATCTCCAGGTGCTTGACAGCAATCAGGCAAGCAAAAAAGTTCAGATTGGAAAAAGGCTGACCAAGGGGCTTGGCGCCGGCGCCAACCCGGAAATCGGCCGCAAGGCAATCGAGGAGGATCGGGAAGAGGTAGCCGAACTGCTCGATGGCGCTGATATGGTTTTTATCACCTGCGGGCTGGGCGGGGGTACCGGCACCGGGGCGGCCCCGGTTGTGGCCGAGATCGCCCGGCAAAAAGGTGCTCTGACAGTCGCTATTGTCACCAAACCGTTTATTTTCGAGGGCAACAAACGCATGCAAAAGGCGGACATGGGCCTTGCGGAACTTAAAGATAAGGCCGATTCGCTTATTATCATCCCGAATGAAAGACTGCTCTCAATCGTGGACAAATCAACCCGTTTGACCGATGCTTTCGCTTATGCCGATGAGGTTCTGCATCAGGCCACAAAAGGTATCTCGGACCTGATCGCCATCCCGGGGCTGGTCAACTGTGATTTTGCCGATGTCAAAACGGTTATGCTCGAGCGCGGTGATGCCCTTATGGGGACGGGCATGGCTTCGGGTGAGGATCGCGCGGAGCAGGCCGCCAAGCAGGCGATATCATCGCCGCTTCTTGAAGATGTCTCGATGTCGGGTGCGGCCGGTGTTTTGATAAATATCACGGGCGGGGAAGATATCTCGTTGCATGATGTCAATCAGGCGACCACGATCATTAATCAGGCGGCCGGTGCCGACGCCAACATTATATTCGGCGCTGTAATAGATACTACATTCAAGGATCAAATCAGAGTGACAGTGATCGCAACCGGTTTTGGTTCGCATACAGAGATAAAAGCCGAAGAAGAAATTCCGGCCATCAAATCTGAGCCCGGCAAAGTAATGTCATTATTCCCTGATCAGCCGGCCGCATTTCCGGCCAGAAAGGCCGCCGGCGGTAACGGGCGCGGACGCACGCCCGCTTTTCAGAGCGAGAACACAAAGATCCCGGCTTATATTAGAAGGCTGGATGATTAACAAATAGAGTTTCTTTCACTCGGTTCCTCCACGAACGGGCCGCCGGTTACGTTACCCGGCCGGCGGCCCACTATATCCCATAATAAGTTGGATTTATCCCATATTATGCCTTGATTCGGCCTCTGCCGATATCTTTTAAACTGTTGATATGTAATAGGATAATATCTTTTTTGAAATGGTATGAGAATTGCAAAAGGATGATGTCAGTCATATATATCATTATTAACCAGGAGGAGGATATGCCCTTTTCCTTGAAAAATAATCTGCCCAGCAACAGTATAATCAGCGGTTTGAACCTGTCTCTGCAACTGCTCAATAAATCGGCCGAAAAATTATCATCCGGTTTAAGAATCAACCGTGCCTCCGACGATCCGGCCGGATTGGTCATTTCCGAGCGGATGCGTGCCCGGATTGCGTCGCTCAACCAGGAAATCGAAAATGTCAACCTGCAGATCAGGAAGTATGATACTGCGTCCTCGCATACACTCCATCTGCGGAGTATGCTGACCGAGATGCGTTCGCTGGCGGTGGCGGCATCGAATGAAGGTTTCAACAGCGCGGCTATGCGGGAGGCATATCAGGCCGAGGCCAACCGGATGATCGGGGCGTACAATTTTATCGCCGAGAATGCCGCGTTCGGCGAGCAGAAGCTTCTTGACGGATCCGAAGGCTCGCTGGCCGATGTACAGAGTCTGGCTCATCTCGATCTGTCGTCCGCGGAGGCGGCCCGGGAAGCAATCGAGACAATCGATGCCGAGACCTCGCGGCTGGACAATGCCATTATCGAGATCGGCGCTGCGCAGAAAAATGATCTTGAGAGCCGCCTGAGCAGTCTCCGGATCGAAGCCGAAAATCTGACCGCCGCCGAATCGCAGATCAGGGATACTGATTTTCTAAAAGAGTTTACCGGTTTTATCAAGAATCAGATGATGGCGCAAGCATCGATATCACTCCTCGCGCACAGCTTTTTGACCCCGCAATCGGTGCTGGCGTTGATGGTTAATGATTAGTCTATTACTAAATATTCGGTAAGAAAAAAACCGCCTCTTTTTAAGGGGCGGTTTTCGAATTTTGGTCGAAATTTTGTTTCGATTCTAAACTAAGCCGTCGGTTGTTCGGATTCCGGACGAGGCTTTTTGTGGCGGGTCACTTTTATGA
>Ga0136651_10001821_pt1 | contig 11728 bp, 6 predicted proteins | sample Mar14236cmmetaG_FD_94867 | JGI IMG/M metagenome (GOLD analysis project Ga0136651, IMG submission 94867) | Marine hydrothermal vent microbial communities from Guaymas Basin, Gulf of California to study Microbial Dark Matter (Phase II) - Marker... ...
CTCGCAACGCCTCCAATGCCTGTTCCTCGACGTCGTCGCGCAGGAAGCGACCGGGGTATGGGTCGAACAAGGTCGGGTCCGCGCCTGCTAGATGCAGTTTCTCCCGCTCGTAGACAAAGCGCAGCACGTCCTGGTGCAGTTTGCTCCAGGTGGGAGCGCTGTGCGAACTATCTGGCGCATCGGGCGGCAGATGAGTGATCACCAGTTGCTTATCCAACCAGAATTTGAATCCTGCCAGGCGGGCGTTGATCAAGTGGTCAATGTCCTCGCCGCGCGTGATGCCCGGGTCGAATCCCACACGGGTGAACAGGTCACGGTGAAAGACCGTGTTCCCACCAAAGGCTACCGGCGTCGAAACCAACCGGCCCGGCGCGGCCTGCAGCGCTCGCGTGCCCTCGTTCATGATGGTGCTCTTGTCTATAAAGGTGTTGCCCGTGCGCGACCGCTCCGGCTGCATCACGTCGCCGCCGGCGTCGAGATAAAAGCCGGCCAGCCCCAGCACCCGCTCGCCCTCGTGCTCACGCCCCACGAAATGCAGCGCAGTTTGCAAATAGTCGGGCGCCACGATCTCATCGTCGTCCAGGGCGACGATGACCTCGGCACCGAGGGCGTGGGGGAGTAGTAATTGCAGGTTGCGCACGCCGGCGTAGCCGTACATTCGGACGTGGGCGGCCAGGCTGGGGTGGCGCCGGCGGATAAAGGCGGCGTCGGCCTCGGTTGCCTGGGCGATGGGATAGTGAGTGCGGAAAGGGGCAATGAGGCCGGCCACCCTGTCAGCAACGGCCTGCTCCAGTTCGGGATGTGTCGCGGCGGTGAGGATGAGCACGCTGAACTCGGGGCCTCGTAGCGCGACCAGGCTCTCCAGCAGGCGCGGCAGCGTACTCTCACCGTCCAGTGGCGTGGGATGGTCGTAGACGGTCTCGACCGGCCCGTCCGCTCGCGCGCTGCCCCAGGTCCAATAAGTGGGAACGATAATAACACTGTTGGTCATTGAATACCCTCTGCGATGGGACCAAGGTCGGAAAGCCTGGCCCAGGCCACGCCTACCACCCTGTCACCACCACCGTAATAGATCATAATTTCGTCGTCGTCCTCAATGATCTGGCCGGCGTCTCGCGCTCTGGCTACAGCGCCATCGGTAAACACCACGTTAGGAGCCCAACCGTAGAGTTCATAATCCTCTTCGGGAATAAATATAGGATCAGCAGAGCGGTAGAGGACTTGCTCTGGGTCATCAAGGTCCAGCAAGGCCACACCCAGCATGTAGCACCTGCGGCCTCTCTCTATCCCGACCCCGTGGTATATCAGCAGCCATCCATGCCGGGTCTTCAAGACCTGCGCCCCGGCTCCCACCCGCTCGGAATCCCACATTCCAGGGCGGGCTTTCATGACAACCTCAAAGTCGGCCGGCCACGGCGTTTCCAGCGTGTCCGAATAACTGATCGCTATGTCGCGCACCTGACCGCGTATCGGCCGGCGCAACACTGCGTATTGGCCGTTGATTTTCTGGGGGAACAGAACGGCGTTTCTATCCAACGTGCCGGGGAACATGGGGCCGTGGCGGGTCCACTTGTTCGCTATTTCTGCGGCAGGGGTGTTGGGCAGAGCAATGAAATCCTGTTTGGTTATGGAGGCCAGGGCAATTTGAAGCACATCGCTGTAGGCGCTATAAGTCAAATAGACTCGCTCCCCGATCAAAACCAGGCGCGGGTCCTCGCAACCGCCCTTTTCTCGCCGTCTCGTCTGGAGCACGCTTGTCTCGGCAAGTTCATAGTCTGTCTGGGGAGCAAAAATCGGATGCGGCAATCTCCCATCCAGATGCATGCCATCTCTGCTCCAGGCCAGGCCCAGGCGGGAAATATGATCGTCTCCAAAAGCCCGGTAAAGGATGTAGGTTATCCTATCCAACCGTATCGCGGCCGGATTGTAAACCATTTTCGATTCCCACGAGTGATCGGGGATAGGCGCCAGAATAGGGTTTCCCTTGAACCTGGTCAATGAGCCAGTTCTTCCAAAGAGTTCGTCTAGAGATTGATCGAGCAAGGTCTGGCGATACCCTGCGCTTGAACCGCCCAGATAAAAAGCCTCGAAATCAGAAAGCCTCATCAACTCGGCAACGGTCTTGTGTTTGCCGTTGACGAGCACAACCTCCTCTTCCGGGATTGCTCCCATCTCCAGGACCACCCTTACCTTCCTGACTATTTCTTCATCCATGATGATGATATCGGTCAACAACTGCCCCGGCTCCGACTCCACCTGGCGCTCATTCAGTTGTTCTATCAGAAAAAGTAAACTGCCCGATCTGGCTTCCATAACTCGGGCCACGCAATCAACTACGACTGCCCCTTGCTCCACCCTGCCCCTCAGAATCTTGGTTTGGCCCAGGATCACCGCTCCCCTCTCGACCGTGACGTCCTCCCCCAGTTCCACGTCCCGGCCGATGAGCGCTCCATCCACCAAATCCGCTCCCAGGGTTTGTCTCAGGGTTGAGTCGGTGAGTGCTTCCAGCACCACGTTATAATAATCCATTCCACGGTTCAAAATCTCGTTAGCGGCCCATTCTGCTATGTTCATTCTTTCCTTTCGTCAGTTGTCATCCGCCCTTGTCACTGCAAGCGACGGTAGAACACGGATTGGGAGGATTGACGGATTCGGAGTCGTTTCATCTAAATTCGATCTAGTGTAATCGGGAATCTAACATTGTCAAGTCAGTACGAATGAAGGGCACATGCTAGAACCAACATGTGCCCTTCTTGACTGATAGGCCAAAGACAGACTATTTGGGCAGAGCAGGCTCGATCCGCTCACAGAAGGCTGTGACGCTGTCTTGGACCGATTTCTGGCCCAGCCACATCTCGCCCAGTTCCTGGCCCCAGGCGTCCCACATCTTGCCCATGTCGGGGATGGTCGGGTAGTAGTAAATCTCATCCGGGGTGTAGGAGATCAACACTTCCCGGTGCGCGGGCGGTTGGGTCGGGTCGAGGAAGGCCTCGGAGTTGGCGTATTCGATCATCGAGGGCGTCGCTGTTCCTCCCTCGGCCATGCGCACCTGGCCGGCTTCGCCGGTGAAGAATTTGGTAGCGCGCCAAACCGATGGGCCAAGTTGGGGCACTCACCGGAACAGCCAGGGGCAGTACCTGACACTCTTGCCAGTACAGGTCCCATCCGCCATTGAGGAGCAAGGTCCTGAGTGCGGCTAGAGCATTGCTCGTTTCCCAACTCCAATGCATTCTTTTCTTCTTTTGACGGCGAGACACCAACAAGTCATTGGCCTTTTCGCCACGACCGCTGCCAATGAACTGTCGTTTCGCACGGCGTTCCTTGTAGTTGGGAATGTAGGGACGCCGTGCGGATAGGTAGTTGATGAGTTCGTCGAGTTTCTTTTTGTTCTTGGCTTCAGGGCGGTATGCTTCGAGACACTCTATGGCTTCATCTAGCTGGCCCCGCCACAGCCGAATCAGCAAGCGGCCTAATAAGATGGCCTTCGCCTTGCGTCCTCGGCAGATCATGCTGGTCATTTCATAGCATCTCTTCCGGAGATGCCACCAGTCCAAGATCAGTTCCTTATGAGGCAAGTGAGCCAGACGTTCAGCAAAGAAGGTGCGAATCCAGCAGGCACCGTCACCCAGCAAGGTGAGCAAAGCCGTTGTGCCGCCACACAGCAAGATGAGCAGGTACAGTTGCTGGAGTACCATTTCGCCAGAGCCGCTCAGATAGCGATAGCCTGCTGTAGTGGCAATGTGCGCCGTGCGCAGCGACCACCATCTGCGTCGTTCCGGCCGTCGCACCTCGACATCGTCCGTGGCGGCTACAATCTGGTCAGGCTGAATCTCCGGCCCCAGCTTGCGGAGTTTGCTGACCGAGGTGTCCTGTTTGGCCTTCTGTGCTTCCAACACGCGCTCCCAGTCCACCGTGGATACCCCTTCAGGTGGTTGAGAGTCAGAAGAGGCCAGAGCTGTTTCCACAGCCGCATTCAGTTCGGCGGGCCAAGCGGCTTTTCGCCGAGGTGTATTAGAGGGCACCAGATTGGGCTTCAGGCCAGTCAAGTCGCCGCGTTCCAGCAGTGCCTCTACCTCGACTTGCTCCGCCTCACGGATGATTTGACCGTGCTGGCGCACCAAACGCCGTCCTTGGGTAGCCGACAGCACTTTGGGCTCGTGGGTCATCCAACCCAGCAACCGCTGGGCGGTCTCGAAAGGAACATCCTGGGGCAACAGACAGACTCACTCTTGCAGACCTCGGGCGGTGACCATTCCATTGTGCTCGGGCAGCGACTCGTTCCCTGGCATGACGTGCGACTGTCGACTAGAATCGTAGCACTCCTGGCGGGGAAGCCATATCAGGCCCAGCCGGCAAGCCACTTTCAGGGGGTCATGGCCATCGCGCGTCGTTTCTGGGGCTTGCTCACAATACTGAGACACCATCATCTCATCGGTCAGTTGCCACTGACCGACCATCAAAGCCCGCATCGCTTCCCATCCCTTGACCATGACCTCTCGCTCCAGATTGTCCAGATAGGTTTGGGGAGTCCAGGCAATCTCGCCCACCTCTGGCATTTCAAACGAGGCCAGTTCGCTCAGTTGTTCCCCCTGAGCAGAATCGTCAATTCGATATACCATCAGGCCTACGCGGCTCATGTCTCCCTCCTTGGTGCTTCGCCCTGGGGTGGAATGATTGGCCTGATGATACACCATTTCGCTGATTTGGGTAGCCTGAACGGCGCTCGGGCTATCACACCACTTTGGCGCGCTAACAAAAAATTTCCTGTCAAGCCTGCCTGTCGACGGACAGGGCGATGGGTTGAAGCAGCAGCCCAACGTGAAACGCTCTCTTGCCGACAGTGCCGATTTGGAGTACAATACCAGGCGTGAAACGTGACGAGCGAGTCGGGCTACTGTTGGAGTTAAGACGATGGAACCTGTGTTGCTCAACAATCGTTATCGTCTGTTAGAATTGATCGGTTCTGGTGGGATGGCAGTTGTGTACCAGGGAGTGGACACACTGCTCCAGCGCCGGGTGGCGGTAAAGGTGTTACGCGAGGGGTTCGCCGGCGACCCGGCGTTTCTGGCCCGCTTCCAGCGGGAGGCTCGGGCCGCGGCTAACCTCGAGCATCCCGCCATCGTCACGGTGTATGACGTGGGTCAGGATGGCGACCGGCATTACATTGTGATGGAATACGTGGATGGTCAGGACCTCAAGGCGTTGATTCGTCAGAAAGGCCGTCTGGGTGTTGATGAGACTCTGGACATTGTGATCCAGATCTGTGCCGGTGTAGGGCACGCGCACCAGGCCGGCGTCATTCACTGCGACATCAAACCTCAGAACGTGCTGGTGACCCAAGACGGGCGGGCCAAGGTAACTGACTTTGGCATTGCGCGGGCGCTTTCTGAAGCCGGTCTCACCGAATCGGAGACGGTGTGGGGCAGTCCGCTCTACTTTTCGCCCGAGCAGGCGGCGGGAGAGCCGCCCTCTCCGGCGTCCGACGTCTACAGCATCGGCGTCGTGATGTACGAGATGCTGGCCGGGTCGCCGCCCTTCCAGGCCGAAAACCCCACTGCGCTGGCACTGATGCACATGCGTGAGGACCCGCCCCCCCTGGCGGTCCGCAATCCCCGGGTGCCGCCTCAACTGGAGTGGATCGTTCGCAAGGTGTTAGCCAAGGAGCCCTCGGCACGCTACCGTACCGCCGGCCAGTTGGCCCACGTCATCGAGGAGTACCGTGAGCGCGGCGAGCAGAGGACTGGATGGCAACCAATAGCCCGTAATGGCGGGGGAACCCCGCCCCTACCGTCTCCGGGTTACACCGTCGAGGCTGAACCGCACGCCGTGTCACAGACGGCCCTCGATAGACTGGCGTGGGTACTGGGGATAATTGCGTTCGTCGCTGTGGGGGGCCTCATTCCTCTATGGTGGGGGGCCTACCAACTTTTGTTTGCTCCGTCACCTCCGCCACCCCCGACCACGTCTCAGCCTGTGGTCACTTTGACGCCGGCGGTGCAGTTGATCCTGGTGCCGCCCCTGGTGGAGATGGCAGTGGATGACGCACAAAGGGCGGTGGAGCAGGCCGGATTGCGCTTTGTGTTGTTGGAAGAGCGGTACGAGCCAGGCGTCGAAAAAGGGATTGTGCTGGCACAGAGGCCGGCTTCTAGCGAACTCGTCCCTCCTGACTCAGAGGTCGCTGTCGTCGTGAGTGGCCCGGGGCGGGAACTGGCGATGCCTCCCGTAGTGGGTTACTCGGTGGAGGTGGTGCGAGCCGGTCTCGAGTCGGATGGCCTGCGGGTCATCAGCAGTACGGTGTGGAGTACGCAGCCGGAAGGGATGGTGATAACGCAGGAGCCTGGGCCGGGCACAACGATCCACGCCGGCGACACGGTGACGTTGACCGTGAGCGCAGGTGTGGATGCTCCCATTCCGCTCCAGGTCGGCCTGGCCGATCAGATCATACTGGAGAGCGCCGAATTGCAGCACATGGCGTTTCAGCCAGGTGAGGTGATCGCGGTCACGTTGCACTGGCGGGCGCTACATTCCATCAGCACGCCTTACGTCGTGTTCGTACACCTCATCGGCCCCGACGGTGGCCTGGTGGCGCAGCAGGACGTGGAGCCGGTCATCCCCACGACAACGTGGGCGCCCGGTGTGGAGGTCGTAGACCCGCACCTCGTTACCATCCCGGCCGGCCAGATGGCGGGCGGGTACCAGTTGCGCACCGGGATGTATCCCCAGGGACAACCCAGTTCCCGTCTCACGGTCGTGGATGCCGGTCTCACGACGGCCGATGCGGGCAGCATTTTGATCACTGAGGTACAGATACAGCCTTGAGGTGGCGTATCCGGTAATTTCTGGTATAATGCCCTGGGGGAATTTAGAATTTACGGACTTGAAGTGGAGGCAAAGTGTGAATTCCAAGTCAAGAGGGGGCACGTTTATCTATTTGATCATCCTTGTCGCTGCTGCGTTTCTGATGTACAATTTCTACTCGCAGCAGGCAGAGGATGTGCCGCGAATAAAGTTCTCGGAAGTGGCGGCGATGGTGCGAGAGGGCAAGATTACCGGCATCCGCGTGGAAGGAAATACCCTTTTTGTCGAGCTCGGGAATGGCGAAGAGATCGTTTCGCACAAGGAATCTGCGTCCACGGTCACTGAGCAATTACTGAACCTGGGGGTGACCAAGGAAGAGTTAAAGAGTATTGTGATTGACCCGGTGCAGCCACCGGATTGGGTGTCTCTGTTGAGCACCGGCGGTTCGCTCTTGCTGCTGGTAGCTATGATGGTGGGGGGCTACATGATACTGCGCCAGTTCCAGGGCGCGAACAATCAAGCACTCTCCTTTGGCAAGAGCCGGGCTCGGATGTACACCGGCGACCAGCCATCAATCACCTTTGAGGATGTGGCAGGAGTGGAGGAGGCCAAGGAGGGACTGCGCGAGGTGGTCGAATTTCTCAAAGAGCCGGAGAAATTCGTTCAACTGGGGGCCCGTATTCCCAAAGGCGTGCTGCTGGTGGGTGCTCCGGGCACGGGCAAGACTCTTTTGGCCAAGGCGGTGTCGGGCGAGGCAGGGGTGCCCTTCTTCTCCATTTCTGGCTCAGAGTTTGTGGAAATGTTCGTCGGTGTGGGGGCCTCCCGGGTACGTGACCTGTTCGAGCAGGCCAAGCGGCACAGCCCTTGCATAATTTTTTTGGACGAAATAGATGCCGTTGGCCGCCACCGAGGCGCTGGTCTGGGCGGCTCCCACGACGAGCGGGAGCAGACGCTGAATCAGATCCTGGTCGAGATGGACGGATTTGACACCGACACGAATGTGATCATCACAGCGGCTACTAATCGCCCCGACATTCTGGATCCGGCGCTGCTTCGACCCGGCCGCTTTGATCGGCGCGTCGTGCTCGACAGGCCGGACGTCAAGGGACGCGAGGAGATCCTAAAAGTACATGTGCGCGGCAAGCCGGTAGGTGAGGATGTGGACCTGAAAAAATTGGCAAAAATCACCCCAGGCTTTGTAGGGGCTGACATCGAAAACATGGTCAACGAAGCGGCGATCCTGGCTGCCCGCAACGACAAAAAAGTTATCGAGATGTCCGAGTTTGAGGAGTCAATTGAGCGCGTGATCGCCGGGCCGGAGCGCAAGAGTCGCCTGATCTCTGACGAAGAGAAACAGATCACAGCCTACCACGAGGCCGGGCACGCGGTGGTGGCCCACGTACTACCCAAATGTGATCCAGTACACAAGGTCTCCATTGTGGCGCGTGGGATGGCCTCTGGCTACACCATAGCACTGCCGGAGGAGGACCGGCGCATTGTGAGCAAAACAAAGTTCAGGGATGAACTGGCGTTCGCGCTGGGCGGGCGAACAGCCGAGGAGTTGGTATTCGGAGACGTGACTACTGGGGCAGCCAATGACCTGGAGCGGGTGACGGAACTGGCCCGCTCCATGGTGACGCGCTATGGGATGAGCGACAAGTTGGGGCCGATGACCTTTGGTCAGAAAGAGGAACTGGTCTTTCTGGGCAAAGAGATTGGCGAGCAGCGGGACTATAGCGAGGCGGTCGCCCAGGAGATTGATGAGGAAGTGCGCAAAATTGTCCACGAGGCCCACGAACGGGCCAGGGATGTCCTGACGCGCCACCGGGAGCAGTTAGAGCGGATCGTGCAGCATCTGATAGAGGTCGAGACACTGGATGCCGACGAGTTCGTTGCTCTGTTCGATGGTGTCCCAGAGAAAGAGCCAGAAGCCCCGGAGAGCCCGCCCCCTGTGCCTGTGCCTACCGTCAGACAACCGGTCGCGCAGCCGGCTCCCAGGCGACGCAAACCCGTGCTAGACATGCCCACTGTGCCGGCCCCGGCGTGAGGGGTAAGATGGGAAAGTTGATTCTAAAGTACGGAGAGTTACTCTGTGACGCGGATACAGATTGAGCGGCTTATCGCCGAGATCGAAAACGATTAGCAAGCCCGACGATGGCTGTAAGTGATCAAAGGCGGAGCCAACAGGCTCCGCCTTTTGGTACATCCGGGGGTAGAGGTGTGGTCTCCGCGCCTCTACGCTTGCTCGGCCAGTTTCTTCTTTTCCTCCTCGACCAACACGCGCCGTAGAACCTTGCCGACCATCGTCTTGGGCAGTTCGTCGCGGAACTCGATGAACTTGGGTACCTTGTAGCGGGCCATGTTCTGGCGGCAGAACTCTATCATCTCTTTCTCGGTGGACGTCTCGCCCCTTTTGAGAACGATAAAGGCTTTCACCCGCTCGCCCTTGTCCTTGACCGGCACGCCCGCCACGGCACATTCCTGGACCTTGGGATGCTGGTACAGCACCTCCTCGACCTCGCGGGGATAGATGTTGAACCCACCCGCGCCCAGGATCATGTCCTTCTTGCGGTCCACGATCTGAAAGTAGCCGTCCGCGTCCATACGGGCCATATCGCCCGTGTAGAGCCAACCGTCGCGCAGGACGTTGGCCGTCTCAGTGGGCATTTGCCAGTAGCCCTTCATCACCTGCGGCCCCCGGATGACCAGTTCGCCGACCTCGCCCACCGGCATTTCCTGCGTCCCGGTTTCAGCGTCCATAACCTTGGCCTCAGTGCTGGGGAAGGGCAGGCCGATGGTTCCGACGCGGTTCTCACCATAGATGGGGTTGGCGTGGGTGACTGGGGTGGCTTCGCTGAGGCCGTACCCCTCCACCAGCCGCCCGCCGGTGATTTCCTGGAACTTTTGCTGCACCTCGACCGGCAGAGGCGCCGCCCCACTGATGCAGGCTTTGATGGAACTGACGTCGTATTTGTTAATGTCGGGGTGGTTGATGAGAGAGACGTAAAGGGCCGGTACGCCGGGGTAGAGGGTGGGGCGGTGCTTGTTGATGGACTTGAGGATGTGGGGCAGCACGCGCGGGTTGGGGATCAGGATCATGCTACCCGCGAGCAGCACGCCCAGGTTCATGCAGGTGATCGCGCCATAACAGTGGAACAAGGGTAGCGAAGTCAGGACAATTTCCTTCCCCTCGACGAGCGTGGGGAACCAGGTGCGGACTTGCACCGTGTTGGCCTGGACGTTGCGGTGGGTGAGTTGCGCGGCCTTGGATAGGCCGGTGGTGCCGCCAGTGTACATCAGGATGGCGGTGTCCTGCACGTCAATCTCCACCGGCGTGGGTCTGGCAGGCGCTTTGTCGAGGACATCCTGGAACCAATAGGTGTTCGCGTCGCCGGAGATGTCCTGATAGTGCCCTTCCTTCTTTTCCGTGGCGACGGTGAACAGGAACTTGAGCAGGCCGGGAAAGTACTCTTTGATGTTGGTGACGATGACACGCTTGAGCGAGGTCTGGGCGCGAACCTGCTTCACGATGGGGTATGTCAGGCTGAGGGTGATGATGGTCTCTGCGCCGGAGTCGTTCAACTGGTGCTTCATCTCGCGGGCCACGTACTGGGGATTACACGGCACGACTATACCACCGACCATCAGTGTGGCATAGTAGGCGATGAGGAATTGGGGACAATTGGCGAGGTGGATAGCCACCCGGTCGCCTTTCTTGACTCCCATCTGTTGCAGCGCGGCAGCGAAACGATACGTCAGGTCGAGCAGCGTCTGATAGTCCATCTGGGCGTCCATCAGTGCGTTTCCCAGAGGCTCGACCACGTTGCCGAAAATCAGTGCTGTGTTATGGGGATACTTTTTGGCAGCGTTGATGAGGTTCTGGGTGACCGGGTAGTCCGGTATCTGCGCTTCGGCTGAGACGCCCTCCTCGTAGTGAGCCAACCACGGCTTTTCCATACTTTACCTCCTATATTTGTGTGAGTGCGGGGGCGTCTCCGCGCCGGGGAATGACGGGAGCCGTTCCCAAGTCCAAGGGCAAACCTCTGAGTATAGTATAGTGGAATTGGAGAGCGTTGTCAAGGGGTTAATCCTTACACTTTGCCAATCACGTACAGTTCCCCTTGCTCGAACCCGCGCTCCCGGTAGTAGGGCCGCGTGCCGGCCGCCGCGATGACTGCCAGGCGACCGAACCCCTCCCGGCGGGCGATGCACTGGGCCTCGTCGAGCAACTGTGTGCCCAACCCGGCGTGCTGGGCTGCCCCTTCCCGCGCGGTCCCCAGTTCCAGCGCCGGGCCGTAGACGTGCAACTCGCGCACTATTGCGCAGCCGGACAGTTCTGCGATGGACGGCTCGGCCTGGGGCAGCGAAAGGCGCAGGAACCCCGCCAACCGGCCCTCGAGCGTGACGTAACTCGTAAAGCACTCGTGGGTAGCGTCGGTCTCATAGTCCAGATACTCCAGTCTAAGCGTGTCTGTTTCTACCGTCCGCCCGCGTACCTCGCGGCAGCGGATGCAACGGCAGGCCAGCCCCTCCTGTGCCATCCGCTGCTGCACGATCTGGCGCAGGTTTGACTTTTTCACGCCGGCCACAATGTTGGGCGCGGGAATGTCGCGCATCAGCCGGTTGACGCGGCAGTAGGGCGGGATGAGCGTCTTGCAGCGGGCCAACAGTGTCACCAGCGTCTCTTCGTCGTAGGGCTGGTACTCGCCCCGCTGCCAGCACTTGTACAATTCCGTGTCCGGCAGGAGCGCCGTGGGATAGATCTTTAGTTCGTCGGGCCGCAGCGCCGGGTCGTCCCACAACCGGCGAAAGTCCTCCAGGTCGCCTTCCGGCGTGGCCCCCAGCAGGTTCGGCATCCAGTGGACGGCGATCTTGAAGCCGGCCAGGCGCAGCAAGCGCATTGCGCGGCGCGTCTCGGCGATGGTGTGGC
>Ga0136651_10001823_pt1 | contig 11721 bp, 9 predicted proteins | sample Mar14236cmmetaG_FD_94867 | JGI IMG/M metagenome (GOLD analysis project Ga0136651, IMG submission 94867) | Marine hydrothermal vent microbial communities from Guaymas Basin, Gulf of California to study Microbial Dark Matter (Phase II) - Marker... ...
CTATAACAAGGGGGATGCATGTTCTACCCTGACAGGGTCCCATTCCCAATCTCAGCCTTTTTCTCAGTTCCTCAATATCTTCAAACCCCTCATCTATGGCTTGTAAGACATCTTCCTCAGTTACATCCTCACATCTGCATATCATGGTTTTTTTCATGCATCCTTCACCCTTATATTTCTCACTACCATAGCAAATCTTTTCTCTGTTTTTATTGTGACAATAGCGGTTTTTCCTGCTTTTCTTACTCTCACAACCTCAGCTTTTCCTTTTTTCTCTCCCCTTCTATCCAACATCTCAACCCTGTCTCCCACATTGGGGATTGGTAGAAACTCATATGGTATTGAAATAAAGACTGTGTCATCCTTTGTTTTTACAAGGAATATAGCTAAACCAGGGCATACGGCTACGCAGTTTCCACAACCTGTGCATTTGTCGTAGTCAATCACAGGAATATCGTTTATGTCTCTCATGGAGATAGCCTTCACTGGACATGCATCAACACAGGGGTTACAAGGGATGTTTTGGACGCATTCTATGACTGCAACACCCTTTTTCAGCTGCTCTTCAGAGGGAGGCCGCAGGTCTTCTATAGATAGCACCCCAGTTTTTTCGTATTCCTTCATCTTTTATCACTCCACTGAACAGCTATTTTCTCCTTCGCTTTTCTTCCTCTCACTCCAAAGGGTCCATCCCTGAGTCTCTCCAGCTCCTCATGGTATAGTTTTAGAGGTTTTGAATCAAAGGCCTTGTTTTTTATTTTATATGCAGCAGAAAACCCAGCTATTTTTCCTTCAAGCATAGCCGTTGATGCTTCTTCTATACCTGAACCATCTCCAGCAACATAAACCCCTGGCACCGTTGTCTCCATGTTTTTGTTATGCAGGGCGACATGCCCACCTGCCTCACGTATAAACCGTATCTCAGCTCCTGTCTGTGAGAGTAGTCTAATGGAGGGAGTTAACCCAACCGCTAAACATATGGTGTCACACTTGACATCCATCTCCGTTCCAGGTATGATGCTCCAGTTTTTCCCAACCTTTGCTATTCTTGCTCCTTCCACTCTCTCATCACCATAGGCTTCAACAATTGTGTGTGATGTTAATATTGGTACACCGCATCGCCGCACCTTTGCAGCATGCACATGGTACCCACCTATTGTTGGTAAACCCTCTACAATGTACGCTACATCCACATCAGCCTGTAGAAGCTGATAGGAGACGATGAGTCCTACGTTACCGGATCCAACCATGAGCACTCTTCTCCCAGGTTTCACTCCATAGACGTTCATCAAGGTTTGAACGCCTCCAGCTCCATAGACGCCGGGTAGATCGTTACCTGGGAAAGCCAACATGTTTTCCATGGCGCCACAGGCAAATATGACGCTTTTGCAATGCAGCTCATAGATTTCCTCTGTGTAATCCTCTCGTCTCTTTACCATGCCAAAACAATGGTTTTGTTCACACTCATAGTAACCAAACACGGTTGATTTCAAAAAAACCCTTATGTTTTCCTGTTTCTCAACATCTTTCCTTAACTGTTGGGCTATCTCTATTCCTCGTGTCCCCGCCTTTTCCTCTCTTGAACCAAAAAACTTGTGTGTCTGTTTAATCAGTTGCCCTCCGAGAATGGGGTTTTCATCTACAAGTAATACATTTACACCATGTTTAGCTGCCTCCAATGCTGCGGATAAACCTGCTGGTCCCCCACCAATTACAAGCAAATCAGTGTTAATCACCTTTTTTTTATGCCTTTTATGTTTAGTTTCCGGTAGATCTGCGTAGACATCCTGTGTTTTGACTTCAACCCCATCTTTTAGAGGAGTGATACAGGTTCGTGTGTTTGGTATACCATTAACCGTCATCAGGCAGGACGAGCATTTGCCTATCCCGCAGAAAAAACCTCTAGGGTGGTTGTATTTGAGACTTCTAGAAAACGTTGTTACACCGTTGGCGAAGAGTGCAGCCGAGATGGTTTCTCCCTCATAGCCATAAAGCTCCTTGCCATTAACATAGAACCTCAGTTTTTTTTCTCTGTCAAACTCTAAAATAGGGTGCTTTTTTATCCGCACAGTCTATCCTCCCTAGTTTTTGGGAATTAAAGGAGCTTTATTTAAATAATATGTTTTTTCTAAAGTATTTGTACATCATCTATTGAGGAGTGGCGTTTAGCCAGTAACCTTATGAGCTGTACATTCCTGCCATTTTTACCGATTATCTTTGATTTATCTCTCTGTGACACCTCTACTTTAGCCACAGATTTTTTTCCCATCTTCTCTATAGTCACATTGTTTATTTTAAATGGTTTGAACAGGTTTATTATAAAACGTTTTTCATCTTGGTCAAACTCAACGAACCGAACATTTTTCTTTAGAAGAGTCCTAAGTTTCTCCAAGTTTTTTGCATCCTTACCTATTGCCATGCCAAGAAACCCTCGGTGTATCACAAAAACTATCTTGTCATCGGTTTCCACACAATCCATTATATCTATCTTTGTGATGCTGCTTGCAATCCTGATACGTTGCATCTCTTCATTGGAAAGTGTTATCTCTCCCATTTTAAACCTTTACCCTTTTTCCGCTAGCTTTAGAATGTCTGAGCCACCTGCATCGATAACTGCAAAGGTCGATATCGAAAAAGGTTTACCACAAGTGTAACCAAGGTCGACACCTGTCCCAGGGTACTCGTAGTATTTTATCCCTTTTTCATTTACAGCTTTTCGAATCTCCTCAGCATATGGGCAGTTTCTAGCTGCAACTATCATTTTGGCTTTATCTTCCTTTAAGGCGTTCCTAACCTCTTTTATACCTACAGCCACTTTTCCATCTCGCATCACAGATTTAAGAACTCTTCCAACATCTACCATCTACTTTTTCCTCCTTTGTGTCCCCATAACGAGTTTAACCGCACCAGTTCCTATACTAACGGGTTGTCCAACTATGATGTTCTCTGCCACACCATGAAGTTTATCCACTTCACCACGTTTACTCGCCCGTAGAAGGTGATTAACCGTTATTTCGAAGGCTGCCCTTGAAAGAACAGAGCTTTTCTCTCCACTTATCCCATGTCTTCCTATTGCACGTACTGTCCCATCTACCGTCATGATATCGGCGACAAGCATTATATGGCGTATATCTACGTGAAGACCTTGCTCTGAAAGAGTATCATGTGCTTCACTTATTATCATGTTTCTTGCAGCCTCTATCCCAAGCACATTAGCTACGGATTGTATGTCGTTTGTTTTCGTTCTGCTTGCATCAACTCCTTCTATGTTAAGTACATCCTCGAAGTTGCTACCTTCTGTGTAAATGACGTACCCTTCATTTGGTTCCTTACGTATTATAACCCTCTCTATACCATCAATACCCTTTATCTTCAGTTTTTTTAGTGACTCCACTGTAAGCATGAGGTTTTTGTAGCCAGGCTCTTCTAATGTAACCTTTAATCTTTCTTTATCATCCTCAACGCCTACCTTACGCATCTTCTTTATCTTCTCTATGACATCCTCCCTTGTTATATCCTTCCTCTGCATCGATTTTTCATCAAGTAGAACATAAATCATCAGATTCTCTATGTCTATATCTAGGGTCGCTATATCCTGCAGCCTTGTTATCTCTATCTGGTTTGCAGCCTTCTGTGCGAGATCCGCGTTAACACGGTATGCCCCTTCAAGGTAAACAGTCATCACAGGTGTTGAGGGCGTAGACCTTGCATCAACTATCTCTATTAACCTTGGTAAACCAAGGGTAACGTTTATCTCAGCTACTCCAGCGTAGTGGAATGTACGCATCGTCATCTGTGTTCCAGGTTCACCTATTGATTGAGCCGCTACTATACCGCATGCTTCAGCTGGGTCAACCATGTTTTTGTTGTATTGTTCAAGAGCCCGGTCAACAACATCCTCAACTTTTTTTTCCAAACCTTTTTCAACAATCTTTTGTGCAAGAAGCTCCTGAATATAGTAGGGAAGGAAACCGTTTTTTTTCTGTAGAATCTTTTCTATCTTTTTAACTACACCATCATTCGTTGCTTCCACCATCATCTCCCTCCTTCTACATCGGAGATTATCCTGTCGACGTCTACCGCTAAGCCACCAGCGCTTCTCGTTGGATCCACACCATCTTCTCCGTACATGAACTGGATTATCTCACTATCTGTATCTCTAACGGTTAAATCATCTTCAACCTTCAGGTTTTCCAACGCGTTGATTAACCTACGTTGCATGTAACCACTTCTCGATGTTCTTACTGCAGTGTCGACGAGACCCTCTCTTCCACCCATTGAGTGAAAGAAGTACTCTGTTGGGGTTAAACCCTTTTTGTAACTTGAGGATACAAAGCCCTTTGCATCAGCGCCAAGAGAACCCTTTTTGAAATGAGGCAATGTTCTATATTTATAACCCCTATGGATACGTTCTCCTCTAACAGCCTGCTGACCTACGCATCCAGCCATCTGAGAAAGGTTAAGCATGCTTCCTCTTGCACCGGATTTAGCCATTATAACCGCGCTGTTGTTTAACCCAAGGTGTTTACCTGCTATCTCTCCAGCAGTGTCTCTAGCCTTACCTGTGACCCTCATTATCTCCATCTCAAGCGTCTCATCTAAATTTCTTCCTGGAAGAGGCTCGAGTTCTCCTTTCCTATATATTTCTATTAGATGGTTGATTTTTTCTTTCGCATTTTCAAGGATTTCCTCTATCTGACGTTTTGCCTCTAGCGGTATATCCTCATCATCTATCCCTGTGGTGAATCCAAACACAGATATTGCTGCTATCCCAAGTCGTGTAACCTGATCTATGAATTTCCTTCCACCGTCGTTACCGTAGTCCTGTATAATCCTTGATATTAAAGCACCTTTGAATGCGCCTATAGCATTTTCATCTATTACACCCTGTTTTATGACACCTTTTTCTATTATAACGCAGGTTTTTGTCGGGCAATCCTTTGGATCACATGGGGGATGAGAACATACCTTGGCAGGGAAAGATATTGTTAAATCCTTTGGTAGCAACGCACTGAAGATGTCCCTGCCGTACATGTAGCTTTTTCCGTTTTCATCCTTGTAAATCTTCGGCATCTTCTCTTTTTCAACAACAGCGGAGAGTATCTGAAGGGCATTATCAAGTGGAACCTTCCTGTTGTTGAATGTAAGGAGGAAGCATCCTGTGATGTGGTCATGTATGGCACCTATTATTGGTCCACCAAACCTTGGTGAGAGAATATGTTCCTGTACTTTAAGTAGAATCTCTGCTTCAGCCCGTGCCTCTTCACCTTGCAGTACATGAAGGTTCATTTCATCTCCATCAAAATCAGCATTGTATGGTGGACATACACTGAGGTTGAATCTAAAGGTTCTATATGGTACAACCCTAACCTTGTGTGCCATCATTGACATTCTATGCAGAGAGGGTTGACGGTTGAACAAAACTATGTCGCCATCCATGAGCTGCCTCTCTATCTTCATACCGGGTTCAAGTTTCTCAGATACATCATCAGCGTTTTTCTCGGTCACCTTTATACGTTGTTTCATCCCCTCTCTTTCTCGTATAATATAGTTTACACCTGGGAGATATTTTCCATCCTCCGTGGTTGGAGCTGGTCCTCGTTTAACCATCATCTTACACCATTCCAGGTTATGTGGCGTTGCTCTTACAGGCACAGTTAGCTCCCTAGCTATCTCTATTGGAACGCCAACCTCGTTTATACTTAGGTATGGGTCAGGTGATATCACGGTTCTTGCCGAGAAATTCACTCTTTTACCTGATAAATTACTTCTGAATCTACCTTCTTTACCCTTTAACCTCTGTGCCAATGTTTTAAGTGGCCGCCCTGATCTATGCCTCGCTGGAGGTATGCCAGATGTTTGATTATCCAAATATGTTGTAACATGGTACTGTAGCAGCTCCCACAGATCCTCAACGATTAGCTGTGGTGCACCGGCATCCCTGTTTTCCTGGAGCCGCTGGTTTATCCTTATAACATCAACCAGTTTGTGAGTTAGATCATCTTCGCTTCTTTCCCCCGTCTCTAGTGTAACAGATGGCCTTACAGTCACCGGTGGAACAGGTAAAACAGTTAAAACCATCCACTCTGGACGAGCAGCCTTTCTTTCTATATCCAGGAGAGGTAAATCCTCATCAGGTATCTTCTCCAACCATTCCCTCACCTCAGACGGAGTAAGTTTTTTACCGTTTTCTCTGAACGTTGTTGGTTTATCCAACTCTATCTTACCAACCTCTCGTCCACATCTCGGGCATTTCTCCACATTTTTACACTCGTTGAGCAGCATCTTGAGAACAAGAGCAGGATCTTTTCCTTCTTTGATGTATCTCTCCCTCATTTCACGGTAAGTTTCAAGCCGTTTGTCTGGTAGTAGTATTCTACCGCATTCCCTACACGTGGCTCTTAAACAATCTCTTATATCTTTTACAAACCCAACATGTATGACAGGCATCGCGAGATCTATATGACCAAAGTGCCCTGGGCAGCCATCCTTCCCAACCCTTAGACCGCAGGTTTTACATCGCAGTCCCGGCTCGATTACACCCAGCCTTGGGTCCATCAACCCCATTGGTATAGGAAAACCATCGTCATCGTAGGTATCTGCGGTTATTACCTTGGTTGCACTCATCTTTCTTATCTCAGATGGGGATAAAAGGGTAAACTCTATACGTCCTATTTTTTTGGTTATACCTGTGTCAACCATTTTATTACCTCACACCAATGATTCTAATCTTATTCTGGGTGCTATAACCAGTGATTTAAGTTCATCAATAAGCAGTTTGAAAGCATAGCTCATGTCAACCGGGTAGATCTCAGCCTTATCACCGCATATGGGGCATCTTAATCTGCCATGTCTGTCGGCGATAGCTATGTGACCACATGTGTTGCACACATACTTTACCGTTAGATCAGACTCGTCAAGGAGTCTATCCTTTATGACCATTGACGCCCCGTGACCAATTAAACAGTCCCTCTCCATTTCACCAAACCTTAATCCTCCTTCTCTTGAACGTCCCTCAGTGGGCTGTCTTGTCAATATTTGCACAGGTCCTCTGCTTCTTGCATGTATCTTCCCTGCAACCATGTGATGAAGCTTCTGATAGTATATGCATCCAACAAATATTTCACATTCAAAGACTCTGCCTGTTTCACCGTTGTACAACACCTCTTTACCATTGTGTTTGAAACCGTTTTTAACCAGTGCCTTCCTAAGTACATCCTCAGGCTCTCCGCTGAATGCTGTACCATCTATGAACCTGCCTTCGAGCGCACCGACTTTGCCACCTATCATCTCAAGTACATGGGCAACCGTCATCCTGCTTGGTATAGCATGTGGGTTGATGATAAGATCAGGAGAAATCCCCTCCTCGTTGAAGGGCATGTCTTCCTGTGGCACAATAAAACCAACCACACCTTTTTGCCCATGTTTGGATGCAAACTTGTCACCATACTCTGGTATCCTTTCATCCCTGACCTTTATCTTCACCATCCTTGAACCATTTACCGACTCTGAGAGCATAACCTTGTCAACCACACCTTTTTCGCCGTGCTGCACTGTAACAGAGGTTTCTCTTCTTTTCTGCGGTGTCAGAAAATCTGTGGGTTCCTCCAAGAATCTGGGTGGTGAGGTTTTTCCAACAAGAACATCATCGCTTCCAACGACACACTCCGGTGATATTAATCCATCTTCACCAAGGTTGTTGTAGGCATCCTCGCTTCTAACCCCTCTGCAATCTGGATCAGGTATTTCAAAGTGATCCTCCTGGCCACCAGGGTACCTTTTTTCCTCACTGCTGTATGTTCTGAAGAATGTGCTACGCGCTAAACCTCTTTCCACGCTGGCTTTGTTTAAAACCAGTGCATCCTCCATGTTATGTCCCTTGTATGATACGACAGCAACAACAAAGTTCTGTCCGGCAGGTCTATCTAAAAAGTTTGCATACCTTGCAGGATGGGTTTGAACCAGTGGCACCTGAGGGTAATGCAGAAGATGCTCTCTTGTGTCAGGTCTTATCCTGTAGTTTGCTGAGCCAAAACCTAAAGCCTGTTTACCCATTCCTGCACCCATTGTGATTCTCGGAGAAGAGTTGTGCTCAGGATAGGGAACGAGAGAAGAGCTTATACCAAGGATACACATCGTATCTATCTCTAAATGGGTGTGTTCAGGCGTTAAGTCTTCCTCATTTAAAGCTATGAGAGCATTCTCCTCCTCCTCGGCATCAAGGTATTCAACTATACCATCCTTTATCAGGTCACTCCAAGTTTTTGTACCCTTTCTCAACTCATCAAGGTACTGTTTTGTCAGTAGTAGATGACCTTTTTCAACAACAAGTAGTGGTCTCCTCAACCTGCCGCTGTCACAGTTGATTATAACATCATTTGAATCCTCATAATAACACACGTTTACTTCTTGATGAAGCAACCCGCGTCTACGTCTGTCCCTCAGGTTTTTAACTAGTTCCTCACCGTTTGGGTGCATTCCTATTAAGTCTCCATTTAGGTATACCCTTGCACCCTCAGACTCTTTTAGAACCTCTTCAAGTCCAAGGTCATGTAGAACCTTTTCAACCTCTTTTGCATCATACCCCTCTGATATCTCTACAGTCAACGCAAGGTTTTTCACAAGACCACAGTTTGGTCCCTCTGGTGTCTCATTAGGACAGAGTCTTCCCCATTGAGTTGAATGTAAATCTCTTGCTTCAAAGTGTGGTTGAGACCTTGTCAAAGGTGAGGTAACACGTCTCAGGTGACTAATGGTTGCTATGTTGCTTGTTCTATCAAGGAGTTGTGAAACCCCCGCTCTTCCGCCAACCCAGTTTCCTGTTGCAAGCGCGTGATGCAACCTCTGAGTGAGTACATCCGACCTTAAACATGAACCAATCCTAATGTCCTTTCCCTTTGCGTGAACCCTTTCTATTTGATATTTCAGGTCCTTACATAATGCAGTGAATCCGACTCTGAATAGATCCTCCATGAGGTCTCCAGCCAGTTTTAAACGCTTGTTTGCATAATGATCCTTATCATCCGTACCTCTTATTCCAAGGGCAAGTTCAAGAACCCGCATTCCCATACGTGCCATGAAAACAGCTTTTGTCGTTCTATCGCTGGGTTCGTTTCCAAGGTGGGGCAGCAGGTTTTTATCCATAATGTTTTCAACACGTTTTATCCTGTACTCCTTAGCCTGCCCGCCGGCAAACCTTTTTCCAAGGTAAGCTATGGCTTCATCCTTTGTGGTTATACCATACTCATTTGTGCACTCCTCTATGTTTGCAAGGATAAAGGGTTCCAGCTGAGGGTTCATCACCATAACATTCAATATATCCTCATCGCTCTCCATTCCTAGAGCTTTAAGTAGTATTACAAGGGGTATCTGACCATAGGTTGTTGGAAGTGAAACCATTAGGATACCATCTTTTCTTTTTTCCACAACGGTGAGTGCACGATACCCTTCTCTCTGTGAGAAGATTTTTGCAACCTCTATCTCGCTGCCATACTGTGTATCCTTCTCCACCAGGACACGGTTTGGCGCAAGGTCTTCAACGGTTATTAAAACCCTTTCTGTTCCGTTGCTGATGAAGTACCCGCCTGGATCAAGTGGATCCTCCTGTACCTTTCTAAGCATATCATAGTATTCTTCATCTGTTAACTCTCTACCCTCTCTTTCCTCAAAAGCCTCTTTAGCTACGTTACATGCCTTTGATTTGATCATTATTGGCAGTTCTCCTATCTTAACCTCTTCAGGCTCATACTCTACACCATCCTTGATCGGGATAAACTCAAGTGTTACAGGTGCTTCATAGTCTAGGTCCCTCAGTCTAGCCTCCATAGGCATGAGGTCTCTCTGTGAACCATCAGCCTCTTTTACATGTGGTCGTCCTACCTTTATTTTGCCTAGTTTTATTTTGTACCCCTCTATCTCAGGGTAGAGGTATCCGCGTTCAGTTGTTTCTTCACCCTCTTCTGGCTCTCCAATCAGTGTCGTGTCAACAATGTTTTGCAATCTTCTGTTTAGAAAATCATTGTATGAAGCGATTTGATGGTTAACGATACTTCTCTCTCTGTAAAAAGCATCAACGAGTTCTCTCATTCCCTACACCCTCTTTTATTTATCATTCTTTAAACTTATTTTTTATCTATTTTTTTCATCAATGTTGGAGCAGTTGTTTCCTCCACAACCACTCGATATGAAACAGCTTTTTTTGCTGTTCTGCTTTTCCTTATTATCTTTATTATGTCCCCAGGTTTTGCATTTATGGTTCTTACAACTGGATCCGAGGCGAGGATTTTTGGTAGTTGCTCAGGTTTTATGTTGTAATGCTCCATCACCTTTTCTGCTTCCTCTTTTGATAAAACTATATGCTCGGGAACCAGCTCATGTTCGAGAATGTTAAATCTTTTTTTTGTCATGGGTGGTCCTCTTTTTTTGTATCCTCTTCTTTTAGCGGGCCTGAAGGGATTCGAACCCTTGGCCACCTGGTTAAAAGCCAGACGCTCTACCTAGCTGAGCTACAGGCCCGAATGGCCAGAGCCCACAACATCACTTTATATAATCTACTCTACAGAGTAGATTTCGAAGGGGACAGGGTTACCCAAATAATACATCCTGTATAAATAATTTATGGAGATGATTTTGTTTTGAGGAAGTAAACTTTTAACCTTTTCATCTATGTGTGTATTTGATACTATGGAGATTTGTGAAATATTTTATTCAATCCAGGGAGAGGGTGTTTGGATGGGGTATCCAACAGTTTTTGTGCGTGTCTCCGGTTGTAACCTGCGATGCAGGTACTGTGACACCACCTATGCGTATGGGCCTGGTGAGGTAATGTCTATTGATGATGTAATGGAGAGGGTTGATGGTTTTGGTGTGAGGTATGTGTGCGTCACTGGTGGTGAACCTCTTCTTCAGGAGGATACGGTTTTGTTAGTCGATAGACTTCTTAAGAGGGGGTATAAGGTGTCTTTGGAGACCAATGGTAGCATCGATATAAAGAGTTTGGTTGAGAGGTTTAAGGATTTCTCGACCTTTACTGTTTCCTGCGACATTAAATGCCCCTCTTCAGGTATGCACGATAAGATGAGATTGGAGAATGTAGGTTATCTTAGGGAGGTTGATCAACTCAAGTTTGTGGTTAAGGATAAGGAGGATTATAGGTATGCTAAGAAGGTCGTTGAGAAGGGTAAACCATCTTGTGTGGTTTTGTTTCAACCTGTATGGGGCGAGGATCCGAAACAGCTTGCGGCTTGGCTTCTTAAGGATAAGTTGGATGCTAGGTTGTCTCTGCAGATTCATAAGGTTTTGTGGGGTGAAAAGAGAGGGGTTTAGTCTTGGTTTAATGTGATTTGTTTGCTTTTAAGGACAAGGTTGTTTACGTTGAATGTGTTGATTATTATTTTATCCATTATTTCCTGCCGTAGTTTTTCGTATTCCTCGTTTTCTTTGACGATGTATGCTGGGTTGCGATCGGGTATTTTTATGGCGGTGTGGGAGAGGAGTTTCCTTGCCTGCATCCTTTCTTCTCCACCGATTTTTTCTGCATCTATTTCATCTGCATCTATTCTGCATCTTTTCAGTTCTTCAAGAAATATTGGGCGGTGGAAGAGTTTTTGGAGCGTGTATACTGCCAGTTTTGCTTGTTTTTTCTTTGAGTCGGTTAGGTTTTTTACTTCTTCTCCTACGGTGTCGTAGATGTTTTGTTTCCTGGTTTTTGATCTTATAGAG
>Ga0136651_10001824_pt1 | contig 11716 bp, 10 predicted proteins | sample Mar14236cmmetaG_FD_94867 | JGI IMG/M metagenome (GOLD analysis project Ga0136651, IMG submission 94867) | Marine hydrothermal vent microbial communities from Guaymas Basin, Gulf of California to study Microbial Dark Matter (Phase II) - Marker... ...
CATGCCACCTACAGGGGTATCCTGGAAAAGGCCGCTGCGGGCGAGATAAAGCTCCTTTACCTCATCGGCGTAAATCCGCTGATGACCTTCACCGACCGGTCACTGGTGGAACGGGCTCTGGAGAAAGCCGAGTTCGTCATTGCACAGGACGTGCTGCCGAACGAAACAACTCAGGCCGCCGACTTGGTGCTTCCGGTCGCTTCGTGGGCGCACAAGGACGGCACTTACTTCAATCTCGGCTGGCGTTTGCAGCGGCTGAACCGGACGGACTTGGTTCCGGCGGTGCCGACCGACCTGGAGATACTCAAACGCATCTGTGTGCGGATGGGAAAGCACCACCACCACAGCGATGCAGCCGCTGTGTTCAACGAGATGGCGCGCGTGACCCAGTTCATGAGCCACTTGACATTTGAGACAATTCCTGAAACCGGCTCGGTGTTTGGTTTTGATGCCGATGACGAAGCGGTACGGCGGATGGCCGAAGAAGTGGCGGCGATTGAGCTTGACCCGCCTGCGCCTGAAGCTGATAGCGAGTACCCGTACACGCTGGTGCCCAAGCAGTATCTTTTCCGCAACTCGCCGCGTATGCGGTACTCGCCCAAAATGGATGCGGCCGTTCCGGAAGCGGTGGCGTTGATGCACCCGGGAGACCTTTCAGCTCTGGGGCTTGCGGACGGGACGGAGGCCATTATTGAGTCCAGGCACGGCTCTATCCAGCTTGCGCTGGCAGGTGCCGGGTGGGTTCAGCGCGGCAGTGTGATAGTCAACAACTATTTGCCAGGGGCGCCCACCAACAGGCTGGTTTCAGTGGAGGATGAGATAACCTACGTGAGGGTGAGGGCGGCGCAATGACCCTGATGGAAATCATCTGGATGGTCGCGAAGATACTGATTGTCTTCGTCGTGCTGCTGCTCGCGATGGCCTATCTCACTCTGGTTGAACGCCGCTTCCTCGCCTGGTTCCAATGGCGGCTGGGCCCCAACCGTGCTGGCCCGCTGGGGCTGATTCAGCCCATCTGCGACGGAGTGAAGCTGCTGTTCAAGCAGGAGATCATCCCCGTGCGCGCCGATAAGATTGTCTATATGCTGGCTCCGGCCATCTCGCTAATCGCGGCCTTCACCATCGTCGCGGTGGTCCCCTTCACCGAGCACTTCTTCATCTCAGACATCAATGTGGCGGTGCTGTTTGTGCTGGCCGTTTCGTCGGTGGGGACTTTCGGCATCATCCTCGCGGGGTGGAGCAGCGGCAGCAAATACCCCTTCCTTGGCGGCCTGCGCTCCTGCGCCCAGATGATAAGCTACGAGCTGGCGCTGGGCTTCGCCGTGGTGGGCGTGGTGCTGATGGCCGGGTCGTTCTCGCTGCGCGACATCGTGGTGGGGCAGGCGGGCCTCTGGTATGTTATCCCGCAGATTCTGGGTTTTCTGGTGTTCCTCACCGCGGGGTTGGCGGAGACCAACCGCGCGCCCTTTGATATGCCAGAGTGCGAAAGCGAGTTGGTGGCGGGTTACCACACTGAGTACTCTTCCATGAAGTTCGCCATGTTCTTCCTCGGCGAGTACGTGGCGATCATCAACATCGGCTTGCTCACAACCGTTTTGTTCCTGGGCGGATGGCACGGGCCGGCCATCTTCGGGCCGGCTCTCATCGGGCTTTCCGGCCTCTTCTGGTTTTTGCTCAAGACCTTTGCTGTGATATTCATCTTCATATGGGTGCGCGCCACCCTGCCGCGTTTCCGTTATGACCAGGTGATGCGGTTCGGATGGACCGTGCTATTGCCGCTTGCGCTGTTGAATATCGTGGTGACGGCGGCGGTGAAGGCGTTCGTGTGATTATGAAACCCACACTGGGACAGAAACTGAACCTGCTGGCGATTGTCCAGGGGATGTTCATCACCTCGGTGCAGTTCGTCACGAACCGCCTGCTCGGCCGTTCCGCTACGGTCTGCTATCCGGAGAAGAAGGTTAAACTCAAGGAGCGCTTCCGCGGGTTGCACCGTCTGGAGCGCTATGATTCAGGCCCGCATAAGGGGCTGGAGAAGTGCATCGGCTGCGCGCTGTGCGCGGCAGCCTGCCCGGCGGACGTGATTACGGTAGTGGCGGGCGAAAACGACCCGGCCAATCCACGCAGCCCCGGCGAAAGGTACGCGGCGGTCTACGACATGGACATTCTGCGGTGCATCTTCTGCGGAATGTGCGTGGAGGCGTGCCCGACCCAGGCCATTGTGATGAAACACGACTACGAGCTTGTGGAGGACGAGCGTGGGGGCCCGCAGGGCGGCCGCAACAAGTTCCTCTATCGGCAAGAAGACCTGCTGGACCGGGAGTTTTACTGGTGAGCGTGATTGAACTTATCGTTTTCTGGGGGGCGGTTGCCCTGGCGCTGGTCGGCGCGGTGGGCATGGTCAGCGCGCGCAACCCCGTGCATTCAGCGCTGTTCCTCCTGGCCAATTTCCTTGCGCTCGCCATCATCTTCCTCCTGCTCTCGGCACCACTGATCGCGGCGTTGCAGATTCTGGTATACGCTGGCGCGATTATGGTGCTGTTCCTGTTCGTCATCTTCTTCTTTGTGAGTCCCGGGCAGCGCTTCGCTCTATCGTATTCGCTTCCGCTGCAGAACGCTCTGGCGGGGCTGGTGGTGATGGTGCTCATCGCGGTAATCCTAACCGGGCTGTTCTTTGGCGGAGTGTTCTCAGCGGCGGAGCACCCCCAGTCAGCGGCGGCGGTGCAGGCAACGCTAACCAGTCCCCGGGAGCTGGGGAAGGCTCTGTTCGCGCGCTACCTGCTGCCGTTTGAACTGACCTCGCTGCTGCTGCTGGCGGCGATGTTGGGCGCGGTGGCACTGGCGCGGCGCGGCAACGATGACGGCAAGCCGGGAGGTGGCGAGTGATGGAGCACATCGTCGCCTACAGCCTGGTGTTGTCGGGAGTCCTCTTCGCCATGGGGGTGCTGGCGGTGCTGGTGCGCCGCAACCCGCTGGTGATGTTCATGGGCATTGAACTCATGCTGAACGCCGCAAACCTCGCCTTTGTCGCATTCTCCCGCCACCTTGACCAGATGGATGGCCAGGTGGTGGCGTTGGTGGTTATGGCGGTGGCAGCGGCCGAAGTGGCGGTAGGGCTGGCCATAATAGTGGCGGTGTATCGCCGGAAGCGCGATGTTGACGTGGATGAGGTGAACCAACTGAGAGGCTAACGCGGCAATGAACTTGATTTACCTGGCAATCTTGTTCCCGTTGCTCGGAGTGCTGGTGAACGGTTTCTTCGGGCGCCGGATGCCACGCAAGGTTGTGGGCACGATCGCCAGTATCGCGATATTCGGTTCGTTCCTGGTCAGCCTCACCGCATTCGTTGAGTATCTCGGTGCTTCCACTGGCGAGTATGGCGCGGTGGTGGTCAACGTATTGCCCTGGCTGAAGCTCGGTGCGCTGGAGATCAACTACGGCTTCCTGGTCGACTCGGTGTCGCTGGTAATGGCGCTCACGGTCTCGTTCGTTTCCTTCCTCATTCATGTTTACTCCACCGGCTATATGGCCGAGGATGACGGCTACGCCCGCTACTTCACCTACCTGAACCTGTTCGTAGCGATGATGCTCACGCTGGTGCTGGCCGACAACTTGGTGCTGCTGTTCATCGGCTGGGAAGGGGTTGGCCTCTGCTCCTACTTGCTTATCGGCTTCTGGTACAAGAACCGCGCGCCCTACGAGGCGGGATTCAAGGCCTTCGTCACCAACCGCATCGGCGACTTCGGTTTCCTTGTCGCCACGTTCCTGACGTTCTGGGCTTTCCACTCGGTGAACTTAGTGCGGCTGCGGGAGCAGATCCCGGGCATTCTGGCAGCGGGTACGGTCCCGCCAGTGCTGGTGATGCTCATCGCGCTGTTCTTCTTCATGGGTGCGGTGGGCAAGAGTGCGCAGTTTCCGCTTTACGTGTGGCTGCCCGATGCGATGGAGGGCCCCACGCCTGTCAGCGCTTTGATACACGCGGCCACGATGGTGACCGCCGGCGTTTACCTGGTAACCAGGCTCAACTTCCTATTCGCCCATGCCTCAGTGGCGATGCTGGTAGTGGCGTTCGTCGGCGCCTTCACCGCCATCTTCGCCGCCAGCATCGGCCTGGTGCAAAACGACATCAAGCGCGTCCTGGCTTACTCCACGGTCTCGCAGCTTGGCTACATGTTCCTCGCTGCGGGGCTGGGCGCGTACTGGATTGCGATATTCCACCTGTTCACCCACGCTTTCTTCAAGGCGCTCTTGTTCCTCGCCAGCGGGTCAGTCATCCACGGCATGCACGGCGAGCAGGACATGCGCAAGATGGGTGGCCTGGCCAGGTACCTCCCGCACACCTACTGGCACTTCCTCATCGGCGCGATGGCCATTTCGGGCATCCCGCTGCTGGCCGGGTTCTTCAGCAAGGACCAGATACTGTTCGCCGCTTTCACCGCGCGGCCGGAGCTGATGCCGCAGGCGGGGATGATACTGTGGGTAGTGGGCGTTATCACCGCGCTGTTCACGTCCTTCTACATGTTCCGGCAGATCTACCTGGTGTTTCTTACCGCGCCGCGCTTTGATGCGCAAAAGGTGCACCCGCACGAAGCCCCTCCGTCCATGCTCATTCCCAACTGGATACTGGCGGCTGGTGCGGTGCTCACTGGGTATCTCGGGCTGCCCGCGCTGTTCACCGGCATGCTGCATTTGCCTAACCTAATGCAACCATTCCTTAACCAGGCTCTTGTCAGCACCGAGCACTTGGCTCATGCGGCAGAGCACGCCAGTGAGCTTGGGCTGGAGATTGTCGGCACCAGCGTCTCGGTGGTGGTAGCGTTAGCCGGGCTCGGCCTGGCGTTCTACCTCTACCGCGCCCACTTCGGTCTTACCGAGCAGCTGAAGAAGACCTTTGCAGTTCCCTACCGGGTGCTGCTCAACAAATACTACATGGACGAGCTGTACGAAACCGCCATCATCGCGCCGGGCAGGGTGCTAAGCCGCCAGTTCTCCCAGGTCATTGACCTCGGCATCATTGATGGGGCGGTGAACCTGGTGGCGTTTGTGATCGGCGCACTGGGGCAGATTGCGCGGCCGGTGCAGACCGGATTCATCCGCAACTACGCTTGGTACATGGGCGCGGGAGCGGTTCTGGTGGTCATTCTACTATGGTTGAGGTAAACGGGACATAATGGAGGAACTGGCGAACGCTCCGATACTGAGCATCATCATCTTCCTGCCGCTGGCAGCGGCGCTTTTGCTGATGCTGGTCGAGCCGGGCCGGACGCGGTTCATCAAGTGGTTCGCCTTCTGGGCCTCCATCGTGGCGTTCGCTTTCTCGTTCCTGCTGCTTCTGGGTAACCACGACTTCGCGGAGTTCTCGCACGAGGAGTTCTACTCCTGGCTGCCACAGATAGGCGTGAACTACCACCTCGGTGTTGATGGGCTTTCGTTGTGGCTGATTCTGTTGACCACACTGCTGGTGCCCGTCTCTATCCTCTCATCCTTCAACGCCATCAAGAACCGGGAGAAGGAGTATTACATCCTGCTGCTCATACTGGGAGCAGCACTGGTGGGGACCTTTGCCGCGCTGGATCTCATCCTCTTCTTCTTCTTCTGGGAAGGCGTGCTCATCCCGATGTACCTGCTCATCGGCATCTGGGGCAGCGGCCGGCGGGTGTACGCCGCCACCAAGTTCGTTCTCTACACGGTGGTGGGCAGCTTCTTCATGCTGCTGGCCATCATCGGCCTCTACGTTTACACTCACCAGGTCGGGCGCGCGACCTTTGACTTCCTGGAGCTTCGCACATACATCATTCCACCTGAACTGCAGACCTGGTTGTTTCTCGCGTTCGCCCTGGCATTTGCGATCAAAGTGCCTCTGTTCCCGTTCCACACCTGGCTGGCGGATGCGCACACGGAGGCTCCTACCGCGGGCTCGGTGCTGCTGGCGGGGGTGTTGCTGAAGATGGGAAGCTACGGCTTCATCCGCTTCTGCCTGACCCTCTTCCCTGACGCTTCGGTGCACTTCGCTCCGCTCATAATGGGGCTGGCGGTGGTGAGCATTATCTACGGAGCGATTGTCTGCGCCGCGCAGACCGACCTTAAGCGACTGATCGCCATTTCCTCGGTGTCGCACATGGGATTTGTTATGCTGGGCATCTTCGCACTGTCGGGCAGTCCCATCGGCCAGGTGGGCGCCACCATCCAGATGGTCAACCACGGCCTGGCCACCGGCGCCCTGTTCCTCCTGGTTGGCGTCATTTACGAGCGCCGGCACACCCGCGAACTGGCCGAATACGGCGGGCTGGCGGCGGTCATGCCGCGATACTATAACGTCTTCTTGATAGTGATGCTCGCCAGCGTCGGTCTGCCGGCGTTGAACGGATTCGTGGGCGAGTTCCTCATCCTTATGGGGGCAATGGCAGTGGACTGGCTGTTCGCCGGGCTCGCGACCTTTGGCGTCGTCCTGGCGGCCATCTACCTCTTGCTGATGATGAAGAAGATGTTCCATGGCGAGTGCACCAATCCCAGGAACCTGGGCCTGCCGGACCTGAATCTGCGGGAGTATGTGTACCTGGTGCCGCTGGTGGTGCTTATGTTCTCCATCGGCTTGTTCCCCAAACCATACCTTGACGTCATCACTCCAGCGGCCGACCGCGTGGTTAGGAGCATCAAGAACTACCTGCCGGAGCGGCTTCAAGTCAGCCGTTCAGGCGGGAAAGCGGTTGCGCTTCTGGCGGAGCTGGGCGCGGCGCAACAGGAGGAGGATGAGCGCTGATGCAGCCCTTCACCGTCAACCTGGGGAATCTGCTTGCGCTACTGCCCATCTGGATACTCGTGGTTGCGACGCTGCTGCTTATCCTGCTGGATGTGGTGGCGCCAAGAGCCAATCGGCTGCAAGCCTACTTCGGACTGGTGTCGGTGCTGGCCTCAGCGGTAGCGCTGGTGGCGCTGTTCCCCGACAAGCCGCTCCGGCTCGTGGGCGGAGCCTTGCTGTACGACGGCTTCGGCGCTACCGTGGGGATTACCGTTCTGACGGTGCTGGCTCTCACGCTGATCTTGTCACCCGACTACATGGGCAAGATGAAGCTCCGCGGCTTGGAGTATTACCCGCTGCTGTTCATCTCTTCCATCGGGATGATGCTGCTGCCGCTGTGCCGCGACCTGCTGAGCATCATCGTCAGCATTGAGCTTCTTTCCATTCCACTGTATGTGCTCGCGGGTTACAACCGGCGGCTGGACGCCAGCAAGGAAGCGGGCTTCAAGTACTTCATCCTCGGCGCTTTCGCCAGCGCCTTCATGATCTACGGCGCGGCTTTCATCTACGGCACTACCGGCACGCTATGGCTGCGCTCCATCGCCGAAGCCCTCCCGTTTCCGGAGAACCGCCTCTTGCTGCTGCTGGGGCTGGGCCTGCTGCTCGTGGGTTTCGCCTTCAAGGCGGCGATTGCCCCGTTCCAGTGGTGGGTGCCTGATGTGTACGAGGGCAGCCCCAGCCCGGTAACGGGCTTCATGGCTGCCGGGGTCAAGCTGGCCATTTTCGCGGTGTTCCTGCGGCTGCTGATTGACGGTTTCCTGCCCCTGGCGGATGACTGGCGGATTGCGCTGTCGGTGCTGGCGGTTGCGGGGATGATCCTGGGCAACCTGCTGGCGCTGCATCAGATGAGCTTGAAGCGCCTGCTGGCGTACTCCTCCATTACCCATGCTGGCTATCTGGTGCTTGGCCTGATAGCGGCGAGCCCGGAGGCGGTTTCGGCAACCCTCTTCTACCTGATAGCTTACGCCGCGACCATCATTGGCGTCCTGGCGCTGATCTCCGGATGGGCGCGTGAAGGCCAGGACGACGTGTACCTGAACGACCTCCGAGGCATGGCGGTCAGCCAGCCGCTGGCGGCGTTGCTGGTGACTATCTTCATGCTTTCGCTCATCGGTTTCCCGCTTACAGCCGGGTTTATCGGCAAGCTGATGCTATTCTACGCGGCGTACAAGGCTGGGTTCATCGCGCTGCTCATCATCGCGGTAATAAACACCATGGTGTCTGTTTACTACTATCTGCGGGTGATCCAGGCGATGTACTTGGTGCCTGGCGAGGAAAAGGGCTCCACTGCTCCTCGGCTCACGGTGCTTGCGCCCGTATACACGCTGGTGGGAGGGGTTGCAGTGCTGGTTGTCCTCCTGCTGGGTATCGTGCCGCGGTGGTTACTGGCTTTGTTGAGTTTCTATCGGTTTGGTGGGTAGGAGGGGACCCTCCGCCTGGAAACATGGCTCTCGCTTGATGCTTGACAGGGGAATCCCTGTTTGCTAGACTCTCTCCCTAAGTCCTGGCGTGGCGGGGGATAAACGATGGGCCGGGACGAAATCTGGTGTGGAGAGGCGACGTCCTAATTCACGAGATCCTCACCATCTATTTCATTTAGAAGGAGTAGGTATTATGAGAAAGTACTCTGGACTGCTGGCATTCGTGGCGCTGCTCCTCGCAGTGCTGCTACTTGCTAGCTGCCATGGCAGTGGCAGCCGTGCGCTTATCGGTATTGCTACGCCGGGCACCACCTACCTCCCCGTTATGGGCTCCGCTGACATCGGCCCTGTCTACCTGTCGTACAACGACGTAACCGACCGTTGGGCTTGGTTCAACTCGGTTGATGCCATTGGCGCTTGGGAAGAGGTCGCCGGCGGCGGTATCGCCATTCCCGGTGGCTCCTATGTCACCAGTGCCCCTGCGTGGTTTGACGAGGACGAAGACGGCAACGCGGACTTCTTCAATGTTGGAGTGCGCCCACTGAGCTCAGTTGCTGCTGGCAACGACGTGTATCAGGGCGGCTTTATGTCCAACCCGACCAAGATCGGTGGCGCGTGGTTCTTCTACGATGAGTTCGTATTTGAGCCCTATGCCGTGCTGTACATCCCGATTTCGGCCAACTTGGCGAACGGCACCAGCGTGGCGGTTTACCGCTGGGTAACCTCTGGCGCGTTCGCTGCGGACCAGCCTGCCGGCTACTGGTCGTTTACTGGTAGCTATGGCCAGGTGGATGACGATGTCCTCGGGCTCGGCCGGAAGGTCGTTGTGTTCAACTGGAACGGCAACCTCGGGCAGTTCGCTGCGGTGATTTCACAGCACTACAGCGGCGGCGGCACCGGCGGGTAGGTAGTACCTTCCCGGTACAACTGTAATTCGATAGCCTATGCAAACGGGCGGGGTTTGCCCCGCCCGTTTGCGCCTTGATTCTTGCCAGTTCAGGGTGCCGCCCTGTGCTATAATCGTGCAGGTGGCATCTGTCCTTCGTTACCTGTTTTCGCTTCTCCTCGGCGCAGCCGTGGGACTCGGTTTCGCCAGTGCCGCCTTCCTGTATTTCAGCGTTTTGCCTAAGTAGGAGGCCACAAGGTGAAAACTTCGCGTGTTGTTCTCTCGTTCAGCCCCGATGCGATCCGCAAACCGGTGACCTATCTGCTGGTCAGCAATTACAAGCTGCGCCTCAATATCCTGCGGGCCAAGGTTATGCCCGGGGAAGAAGGCCGGCTTCTGCTTGAGCTCTCAGGAGACGGGGGCCGGATTACCGAGGGGCTTGAGTACTTGAAGTCCTTGAACGTCAAGGTTGACCCGGTAGAGACCTTCTACACGCTGGACCACGGCAAGTGCCAGCAAGCCAAGAAGTGCTTCCAGGTTTGCCCCGCGGAGGCAATAGTCCTGCTGCCGGAGGAGGGAAGGCTGGTGGACATCATCCCTGAGAACTGCATTCTCTGCGAGAAGTGCGCCCAGGTGTGCCCGAACGGGGTGTTTGACTTCACCTTTTAGGCGGGGGATCAACCTGCTGCCGGCGTGTGGGGTTATGCTCCGCGGTAGCGGCCCCAGACTTTCTCCATGGCCGCGACAATCTCCCCCTCGGTTGACCCGGTGCGCACACAGGCCACGATTGCCTCGCAGATTTCGCTGCGGTTCTCGGCGGCGCCTGTAAGCGCATCCAGGGCTGCAGTGCGGGCACTCTCCGAAAACCCCGTGATGAACTCCTCTCTGTGCGCCTTGTAGTGCGCCAGACGGTCGTGCTGTTTGGCCTCGGCCGCGTCATCGTGGGGTATGCTGGCGATGCGGTGCTCTTCCTCTGCGGTGTACTTGTTGACACCCACGATTACCCGCTCCTTCCGGTCAACCTGCTGCTGCCACTCATAAGCCTTCTCCTGGATTTCTGCCTGCGGATAACCTCTCTCGATGGCTATTCTCATTCCGCCCATCTCGTCAATGCGCCGGATATAGTCCTCGGCCGCCGCCTCCAGCTCGTCGGTCAAGTGTTCCACGAAGTAGCAGCCGCCCAGGGGGTCAATAGTCTCCGTCACGCCTGATTCATTGGCGATGATCTGCTGGGTGCGCAGGGCGACAGTCACGCTCTCGGCAGTCGGAAGGTTCAACGCCTCATCAAAGCTGTTGGTGTGCAGCGACTGGGTGCCTCCCAGGACTCCTGCCAGCGCCTGCAGGGCTACACGCACGATGTTGTTGAGCGGTTGCTGCGCGGTCAGCGTGCTGCCGGCGGTCTGCGTGTGGAAGCGCAGCAGCATGCTGCGCGGGTTCTTCGCGCCGAAGCGCTCCTGCATTATGCGCGCCCACAGCCTGCGGGCGGCGCGGAACTTGGCGACCTCCTCCAGCAAGTTGTTGTGTGCATTAAAGAAGAACGAGAGCCGTGCCGCGAAGCGGTCAATGTCCAGTCCCGATCTCACCGCAGCAGTGCAGTACTCAATAGCGTCAGCCAGGGTGAAGGCGATCTCCTGGGCTGCCGTGCAGCCAGCCTCGCGGATGTGGTAGCCGGAGACGCTGATCATGTTCCACTGCGGGAGATTCTCGCTGCAGAAGCGGAAGGTGTCCACCGTGAGCGCGAGGCTGGGGTCGGGAGGGAAGATGTAAGTCCCCCGCGCCATATACTCCTTGAGGACGTCATTCTGAATAGTGCCGCCAAGCTTATCCCAGGCGATGCCCTGCTCCTCCGCTAGCACGATGTACTGCGCCAGCAGCACTGCGGCCGGCGCGTTGATCGTCATGGACGTGGTAACTGCGTCCAGCGGGATGCCACGAAACAGGATGCGCAGGTCCTCCAGCGTGTCAATGGGGACTCCCACGCGGCCGACTTCGCCGGCCGCCAGTGCGTGGTCGCTGTCGTAACCCATCTGCGTGGGCAGGTCAAAAGCAACCGAGAGGCCGGTCTGGCCCGATTCCAGCAGGAAGCGGTAGCGCTCGTTGGTTTCCTCCGCGGTGCGGAAGCCCGCGTACTGGCGCATGGTCCAGAAACGCCCGCGGTACATGGTGGGGAACACTCCCCGGGTAAAGGGATACTCGCCGGGAAAGCCGAGCTTGTGCGCGTAGCTTTCCCATCCAGCTTCTGAGAGCTCGCCGTCCGGGGGGAGGCCCAGCCGTGGAAACTCGAAACCGCTGGTAGAAACGAACTTATCCCGCCGTTCCGGGAACTTCTCAGTGAATGGTCTGAGTGTTTCCCGTTCCCAGCGCTCGCGTGCGCGTGAGGATTTGCCGTCCATTTTCACACTCCTGGAACAAATCGCTGCGCGCAAAGTCTAACATAACGAGAGCCGATTAATGGTAGAATCAAAGGCGAATCCTCTTGGAACGTAAACGTAAAAGTGAGCGGAATGTGAGTTTCAGGCTCGATGTGACCGAGGACTTTGAGTTCCTTCCGCAGGTGCCTGAGCAGTTTTTCGTGCGCGCCATGAACTCCGGCGTGCCTGTGTACCTCAC
>Ga0136651_10001828_pt1 | contig 11702 bp, 7 predicted proteins | sample Mar14236cmmetaG_FD_94867 | JGI IMG/M metagenome (GOLD analysis project Ga0136651, IMG submission 94867) | Marine hydrothermal vent microbial communities from Guaymas Basin, Gulf of California to study Microbial Dark Matter (Phase II) - Marker... ...
ATCTTAACTGAGCTAATACCTTTTATATATATTTAACCAGATTTAAAATATGTACTAAAATCGGAAATGATTGTTAATCATAACTAGGCGTTTTGCTTTTTGATCAAATTCAAAGCACTTCCTTCATTAAACCAATCTATTTGATTTTTGTTATAGGTATGATTTAGCTTGATGGTATCTTTACTGCCATTAAAATGAACAATGTCTAATGTTAGTTGTCTACCCGGAGCAAATTCGTTTAGATCAACAAAATTGAACGTATCATCTTCCTTTATAAGATCATAATCATTTTCATTAGCAAATGTTAAACCTAACATCCCTTGCTTTTTTAAGTTAGTTTCATGAATTCGGGCAAAAGATTTAACGATCACTGCTGCCACACCTAAATGTCTAGGTTCCATAGCGGCATGTTCACGAGAAGAACCTTCACCATAATTATGATCTCCAATTACTACAGAGTAAACACCAGCTTTTTTATAAGCTCTGGCTGTATCAGGTACGGCACCGTATTCACCAGTTAATTGATTTTTTACACTATTCGTTTCCTTATTATATGCATTGACCGCTCCAATGAGCATGTTATTAGAAATATTATCTAAATGTCCTCTAAAACGCAACCAAGGACCCGCCATTGAAATATGATCCGTTGTACATTTTCCAAAGGCTTTGATCAATAATTTAGCACCATTAATTTCCTTACCAATAGGTGTAAACGGAGTCAGTAATTGTAACCTTTTTGAGTCAGTATTAACCTCAATATCAATTCTTGATCCATCTTGAATAGGGGCTACAAAACCTGGATCATCCACTTCAAATCCTTTAGGTGGTAATTCAAAACCAGTTGGTTCATCAAACATAATTTCCTCCCCATTTTTATTGGTCAATTTATCCGTTATCGGATTAAAATCCAATCTGCCGGAAATTGCAACAGCTGCAACCATTTCAGGGGATGCTACAAATGCATGGGTGTTTGGATTACCATCTGCTCTTTTTGAGAAATTACGATTAAAGGAATGAATTATAGTATTCTTTTCTTGTTTATCCGCTCCTTCTCTTGCCCATTGACCAATACATGGTCCGCAAGCATTGGTAAATATTTTTGCATTTAAATCTTTAAAGATATCTAAAAGCCCATCACGATCTGCTGTATACCGCACCTGTTCAGAACCAGGGTTGATTCCAAATTCTGCTTTGGATACTATATTATTTTCTACAGCTTGCTTCGCAATAGAAGCTGCTCTAGACAAATCTTCATAAGAGGAATTGGTACATGAACCTATTAATCCCCATTCAACATCTAATGGCCATCCATTTTCTATCGCTTTAGCATGCATTTCTCCAACTGGAGTTGCCAGATCTGGCGTAAAAGGACCATTTAAATGAGGTTTCAATTCTGATAAATTAATTTCAATTACCTGATCAAAAAATAGTTCGGGATTTTCATAAACTGCATCATCACCGGTCAAGTAGGGTTTTATTTTATTAGCTTCATCCGCTATTTCTTCTCTGCCGGTTGCACGTAAATAACGCTCTATGGATTCATCGTAACCAAAAGTTGAAGTAGTTGCCCCAATTTCAGCACCCATATTACAAATAGTACCTTTACCTGTGGCTGATAAAGCTCTGGCACCTTCTCCAAAATACTCAACAATAGCACCGGTTCCACCTTTAACGGTTAAAATACCAGCTACTTTTAATATTACATCTTTTGGTGCTGTCCAACCGCTCAATTTACCGGTTAATTTAATTCCAATTAATTTTGGGAACTTTAATTCCCAGGGCAAATCTGCCATTACATCAACCGCATCAGCACCTCCAACACCAATAGCGATCATACCAAGGCCTCCGGCATTAACCGTGTGTGAATCGGTTCCAATCATCATTCCTCCCGGAAAAGCATAATTTTCCAGTACCACCTGATGAATTATCCCGGCTCCAGGTTTCCAAAATCCTATTCCGTATTTATTGGAAACAGATCCCAAGAAATTAAAAACCTCACTACTGTTATTAATTGCTTCCTGAAGATCTTTATCTGCACCAATTCTGGCTTGTATTAAATGATCACAATGAACGGTTGTAGGAACTGCGACTTTATTCTTCCCGGCTTGCATAAATTGTAATAATGCCATTTGTGCAGTAGCATCCTGACAAGCAATTCTATCAGGAGCAAAATCAACATAATCAACACCTCTTTCAAAAGATTGCTTTGTCTTACCCTCCCATAGGTGATTGTACAATATTTTTTCTGCCAAGGTAAGTGGTTTTCCAACAATGTTTCTTGCAGTATCAACCCGGTCTACCATCCTACTGTAAACCTGTTTAATCATATCAACATCAAATGCCATAATCTATAAAATTTATTTTGTAATCTATTTTTTTTGGTATTCAAAAATACAAAATATATAGATGATTTTATAATATATTCAATTAAAATACATTATTATTCATTATTCTATAATTAAAATACATATACTGAATAATAGTGCAAAATATACTTAAAAAAAGTTGAATGAATTACGAATATGATAAAAGAAAAGTAAGTCAATAAGCCGGATTCTGTTTCCGTCAAAAGACGGATTCTTATCATTTATCTATGTTACAAATTACTTTGCAACTTTAGCTGCTTACCCCTTGAAATCGAACGAGTAGTTCTCTCCCGATAGCTACCGGTGTTTCAATATACATAGCATTGCACCGCATAGAGTTTACCTGATTTCACTACAGCCTAACTGTACTTGCTTTCTGTTGCACTTGTCCTACCACGTCTGTGACGTGGTGACGGATGTTATCCGCTATGCTACTCTTTGGTGTCCGGACTTTCCTCCCCCGAATGATCGAGAGCGATAAGATGACTTACTTTTTGCGCAAAATTACGATTTATATCAAAGAAAAAAAAATCCCACTCTTGTAAACAAAAGTGGGAAAATTGCTATGAAAAAGAATATTACTATTAAAAGTAATATAAATAAGGTTGTAAAAATACATAATTTACAACAATATACCTATTCTTTTATTTATTATTTTTTATTAATTGATATTACTCCTGAATTTCATAAAATAAAAAAACCCACTCTAAAAAAAGAGTGGGAAAATTGCTATGAAAAAGAAAAAGTTACTGAATTTAAAAATCCAGTAAAACAAATGTAATGAAAAAAATATTATAAATTCTTAAAATCTACAAATATCTTCGTCTTAACAAATTGATTCATGCCATGTTATGAAAACATGTCTTTTACTTTTTCAAAAAATGACTTTTCAGAATTAGACGGTTTTGGTTTAAAATTCTCATCGTGTTCCATCTTTTTAAAGAAGTCTTTTTGCTCTTTGGATAATTTTTTAGGAGTCCATACATTTAAATGAACCAATAAATCTCCTTTACCATATCTATCTAAACTTTCTAATCCTTTACCTCGCAAACGCAATATTTTACCTGATTGGGTACCTTCTTCAATCTTGATCCTGACTTTACCAGTTAAGGTGTCAATTTCTTTATTTGCACCAAGAGCAGCATCAGGAAAACTAACATATAGATCATAATGCAAATTATTTCCTTCCCTTTTTAATTTTTCATGAGGAATTTCTTGAATTATAACAAGAATATCTCCTGTTATTCCATTACCAGGTGCTTCATTTCCTTTACCCGACACTTTTAATTGAACACCATCAGTTACTCCTGGTGGAATCTCGATCTCTACAGTTTCCTCTTTATAAATAAGTCCATGAGCATTAGTGCCTTTTGGTCTGTGATCAACAATTTCACCTGAACCTTGACAAGTTGGACAAGTAGTTGCCGTTTGCATTCTTCCTAAAATTGTATTCGTTACCCGGGTAACGCTCCCTTGACCATTACAAGAAGTACAAGTTTTATAAGTTACACCATCAGCTTTAACCAATCTTTTAACTTTTACTTTTTTTGATACACCGTTCAATATATCTTTTAATTCCAGCTTAACCCGAATTCTCAAGTTACTGCCTTTAACTCTTGCCTGACGTGAGCCACCACCAAAACCACCACTAAATCCACCGCCAAAATGACCACCAAAAATATCACCAAATTGGCTGAAAATATCTTCCATGTTCATGCCGCCAAAACCGCCACCAGCTCCACCATTTTCAAATGCAGAATGACCAAATTGATCATAGCGTGCTTTTTTATCGGAGTTACTTAATATTTCATAAGCTTCGGCTGCCTGTTTAAATCGTTCTTCGGCCGCTTTATCGTTTGGGTTCTTATCCGGATGGTTTTGAACAGCCTTTTTTCGATATGCTTTTTTTATCTCGTTGGCTGTTGCATTTTTATCTACACCAAGTATTTCGTAATAATCTTGTTTCACAAGTATAAATTTTTAATGATTTTAGTTGGTATATTTAATTGCCTAATACAACTTTAGGAAAGCGAATTATGGTTTCACCAAGTTTATATCCTTTTTCAACAACATCAATGATCTTACCTTTCAATTTTTTTGAGGGTGCTGGTATTTGTGAGATCGCCTCATGTAATTCAGTATCAAAAATATCACCTTGTTTTACTTCAACCTCTTTTAAACCTTTTTGATTCAAGATATTTTTGAGTTTATTATAAATCAATTGCATTCCTTCAAGTAAAGCTGTATCTGAAGATTTTTCAATTTCAACCAACCCTCTTTCAAAGTCATCCAATATTGGTAATAAAACTGTCATCAATTCTTTATTTGCTGTACTAAATAGCTCAATTCTTTCTTTGGAAGTTCTCTTTTTATAATTTTCAAATTCCGCAAACAAGCGCAAAAAATTATTTCTCTCTTTATCAATATCCTCTTTTAGCTTTTCCAATTCGTTTTCAACTATCTGTTCTTCAGCCAGCTCTTCCTGATTTTCAGTTGTTTCATTTTCTAGTTCCTGGTCTTGAAAATCTTTTTCTATTTTTTTATCCTTAAATTCTTGATTACTCATTATAAATCATTTTTATCCTATTACACCACATGAAGCAAATTACTTGCCAAGTGTTCAATTGTGTCATATTGTCACAATAATTAAAAAACTATATAGTATTTAAAATTTAAAAAGCGTCTTCGATTCTTTCAATTTTAGCACCAAGTGACCTCAAGCGTTCATCAATAGATTCATATCCTCTATCGATCTGAGTTATATTATGAATCGTACTTGTTCCTTTTGCAGAAAGTGCTGCAATTAATAATGAAATACCAGCTCTAATATCAGGTGAAGTCATTGTTGTTGCACGCAAACTTGATTCATGGTTTAAACCAATCACTGTTGCTCGGTGAGGGTCACATAAAATAACCTTTGCTCCCATATCAATTAGCTTATCAACAAAGAATAATCGACTTTCAAACATTTTTTGATGAATTAGTACACTACCCTTGGCTTGCGTTGCAACTACAAGAACAATACTCAATAAATCAGGGGTAAATCCTGGCCATGGTGCATCAGAAACTGTTAGGATAGAATCATCCAAATATCCTTGAATTTCATAACTCTCTTGCGCTGGAATGTAAATATCATCCCCTTTTCTTTCCAGTTTAATTCCTAATTTTCTAAAAACATTAGGTATTTGACCTAAATCATCCCAACTAACATCTTTTATGGTAAGTTCGGATTTTGTCATTACAGCCATACCGATCCAACTACCAATTTCAATCATATCGGGTAGAACTCTGTGTTCACAGCCTTTTAATTTTTCAACCCCCTCAATAATTAATTTATTGGAGCCAATACCACTAATTTTTGCTCCCATGCGCATCAGCATTTTCGACAATTGTTGGATGTATGGTTCGCATGCCGCATTGTAAATTGTAGTTTCTCCTTTGGCCATTACAGCCGCCATTAAAATATTAGCGGTTCCTGTTACGGATGCTTCATCCAAAAGCATATAAGTTCCATGCAGCTCATCAGCTTCTACACCATAAAAATATTCCTCTTTATTATATCTGAATTTAGCACCTAATTTAATAAAGCCCTCAAAATGCGTGTCTAATCTTCTTCTTCCGATTTTATCACCTCCGGGCCTGGGAATATAACCTTTTCCAAATCGAGTTAATAAAGGTCCTACGATCATAATGGAACCTCTTAACGAACCTCCATCCTTTTTAAATTTTTCTGATTCAATATAATCTAAGTTAATTTCGTCTGCCTGAAAAGTATAGGTGTTATTATCTAATTTTTCAATTTTAACACCTAATTCACCAAGTATGAATATTAGCTTATTTACATCTTTTATATTAGGAATATTACTTATGGTAACCTTTTCGGAAGTCAACAGAACTGCACAAATTATTTGTAAGGCTTCATTTTTTGCTCCCTGAGGAATAATATCGCCATGCAAGCGATGTCCTCCTTCAATTTTAAATACAGGCATTATGAATCTTTTATTTTGAGTTATCTCTTTCTATAAGTTTTTTTACCTTGCTTTTGAGAGCCTTTTGGATAATTCTTACTGGGCTTTTTACGCAATAAATCTTTCGAATCTGAAAGTTCCTCTTTTTCTTTTAAAGCCAATTTACCTCCTGAAAGATCATCTAAATGCTTAAAGATCACTTCGTCATCTACAGTGTCCTTATTCCAATTCAAATAACATTTTTTCATGTGATTTGCTATAGTATAAATCAATGTATCTTTCATTTCACCTTCCTCCCAGGTTAAAGCAGTATCAATCATTATTTGAATATTGTTACCGTAAAATCTATATTTTGAAGCTGATTTTGGATAAGGCAATGATTCAGGTTTCGCCTGTAAAATCTCCCTTTCGGGTTTTGGATATGGCGTATCTACAGTTAATTTATAATCAGACATGATAAATAATTGATCCCAAAGTTTATGTTGAAAATCAGGCACGTCACGTAAATGTGGCTGTAAATTCCCCATTACTTTCACAATAGCCATAGCCATTTTATTTTTTTCAGCCTCATCTTCAATGGCAACACAGTGATTTACCAATTTTTGAATATGTCTTCCATATTCTGGAATAATTAAATGTTCTCTTTCCGAATTATATTCTAAATCCATCTACTCTTTTCTTTAAAATCAATTAATATTTATACTAGTTGCAAAGTAACAATTATTTTAGGTTCTACCCCAAGAATTTATCCAATTATCTTCAATTTGGCGAATTGCAATAATAATTTTTTATTACCCACAGATTCAAATTTTATTTCGGCTTTTTTACTGTTTCCTATTCCTTCAATTTGAAGCACTTCTCCCCTACCAAATTTTGCGTGTTCAACTATATTACCTGCCAATAAATCATTATCAAATAAATTGCTTCTTTCGGATCTGATAGCACTAACCTTTTTTAAATTCTTTGGCAATATCACATTAACAGGACCTTGATTTTGAGATCTTTGTTTTTTTTCGGTTTTTCTAACTGTAGGTTTTTTAAATCGAACTCTATTTTGCGAGCGTAGGTCAAAAATATCCTTATTTACAAATTTATTGGTTTGAAAACCATTTTGTTTCGGACTTATATGATCCAAATATTTTTCATCAACTTCTTCTAAAAACCTACTAGGCTCACAATCAATTAATTTTCCCCATCGATAGCGGGATTGTGCATAGGATAAATATACTTGCTTCTCTGCTCTTGTTAAAGCCACATAAAATAATCGACGCTCCTCTTCAATTTCACTTCTTGTGTTCATGCTCATTGCCGAAGGAAATAGATTCTCTTCTAATCCGACAATATATACATATGGAAATTCCAAACCTTTAGCCAAGTGAATGGTCATCAATGATACTCTGGGAATATCTTCTTTTTCATTATCAAAATCAGTCGCCAAGGCTACGTCCTCTAAAAAATAAGACAGTGATGCTTCTTCTTTTTTTTGATTTTGCCCTTCAATAAAATCCTTTATACCATTCAATAATTCTTGCACATTCTCTACTCTACTTATTGCCTCAGGAGTTCCTTCACTTTCAATATCTTTAATTAACCTGGTTTGTTTTATAACCAGATCGGCAACTTCAAAGGCATTTAAGGATTGAGCTTGAATTTGAAAACTTCGAATCATATTTGCAAAATTTTGCAATTTTATCTTAGTTCCTGAATTGATCCTGATATCTATTTGATTTAGATCCATCAGAATATCAAATATGGATCTATTGTAATGATTAGCAGCCAAAATCAATTTATCAACCGTAGTTTGTCCTATACCTCTGGCAGGATAATTAATTACCCTCTTTAAAGCTTCTTCATCGTTAGGATTAACTATTAATCGTAAATAAGCTAAAGTGTCTTTAATTTCTTTTCGTTGATAGAAGGATAAACCTCCGTAAATCCTATATTTAATGTCTTTTTTACGCAGTGCATCCTCAATGGCTCTGGATTGTGCATTGGTTCTGTACAATACAGTAAAATCATTATTTAATAATTGATTTTGCATTTTGTTTTCAAAAATGGAGCTGGCTATAAATCTACCCTCATCACCTTCGGAAAAAGTTCTCATCACTTTTATTTTCCCTCCTTCATCATTTGATGTCCATATTTCTTTGTCTAGTTTGGTTTTATTTTTATCTATGACACTATTTGCAGCTTCAACAATATTCTTTGAAGAACGATAATTCTGTTCAAGTTTAAATATTTTAACTTGATCATAGTCTTTTTGAAAATTCAAAATATTTTGAATATTTGCACCTCTGAATGCATAAATACTTTGACTATCATCACCAACAACACAAATATTTTGATATCTATCAGCTAATGCTCTAACGATCAAATATTGTGAATGATTTGTATCTTGATACTCATCAACCAAGATGTAACGAAACCTATCCTGATATTTTGCTAAAACCTCAGGGAAACGGGTAAGTAACTCATTGGTTCTCAATAACAGATCATCGAAATCCATTGCTCCTGCCTTAAAACATCTATCAACATATTCTCTGTAAATCGATCCGATCTTTGGTCGACCAGACATTTTATCTGCTTCCAGCAATTCAGGATTTTGAAAATATGCCCTTACAGTGATCAAACTATTTTTAAATTGTGAGATACGGCCAAAGACCTGTTTTGGCTTATACTTTTCTTTTTCAAGTTGTAACTCCTTTATTATGGAAGATATCAATCTTACCGAATCTTGGGTATCATAAATTGTAAAATTGGAAGGAAACCCTAATTTTTCACTTTCACTTCTAAGAATTCTTGCAAAAACACTGTGAAAAGTTCCCATCCATAAGTTTTTAGCCTCACTTTGACCAACAACGTCGGCTATACGATTTTTCATTTCCCGTGCTGCCTTATTGGCAAATGTCAATGCCAAAATATTAAACGGATCGATCCCATTTTTCATTAAATGTGCAATCCCATAAGTTAAAACTCTGGTTTTTCCTGAGCCGGCACCGGCAATAATTATCATCGGTCCTTCTTTTTGAAGAACAGCAAGTTTTTGGGCTTCATTTAATTGATCGATATAATTGCTCACGACTTATTTTTATTTTTTCAAAAATACAATGCTTATTGAATTCGGACAATAAAAGTTATTGACATTTTTTTCTGAATGAAGTTGAAGGATCTTTTGTTTTAAATTCATGAAGTGTGATTCACCGGGTGACTTGAAGTCACCCGGTGAATAAGCAGACCTAATAAGAGCCCAACTTTCAAGAGTAACATAAATAGTGAAGCCCTGACTTTTTAATAAGGTCAATAAAAAAACCGCCCGAAGACGGTTTTTAATATGAATAAAATTAAATTATTATTCTTGTAAGAAAATTTCAACTCTTCTATTTTCTTGTCTTCCTTGTTTCGTATTATTATCACCAAGTGGTTTTTCTGAACCATAACCTACGGCTTTAATATTTTCTTCAGGGAAACCATTAGAAACTAAGAAATTCATAACCGCATCAGCTCTTTTTTGTGACAATTCCTTATTGATCTTATCACTTCCTGTGCTGTCTGTATGACCCTCCACTACAAATTTAGAAGCTGTGTACTCAGATAAAATTTTGCTAACACCATCCAATCTTATGGAAGATTCATTAGTAAACGAATCTTTTCCAGTTTTAAAGTAGATCGCTCTCGCAAGATCCGTAATTTGTTTTTTTACTTCTTCTGTAACCATTGGACAACCGTAGTTCTCAGCTACACCAATTACATTAGGACATTTATCATTTTCATCTGCGATTCCATCACCATCAGTATCCACAACAGGACAACCTTTGTTTTCGATTGGTCCGGCTTCATTAGGACATTCGTCTTTTGAATCCATTACACCATCACCATCTGTATCAGGGCAACCGTTAAATTGCTCTAATCCTGCAACATCCGGACAAAGATCTTCTTTGTCAGGGAAACCATCACCGTCAGAATCAGGGCAACCATTAAATGCAGCTAAACCAGCTTCATTCGGGCAAGAATCCTCAGAATCCTGAATACCGTCACCATCAGAATCAGGACAACCATTAAATTGCTCTAGACCTGCAACTTCAGGACATGCATCATCTTTATCTTTTACACCATCACCATCTGTATCTTTTCCTCCTAAATTAAATTGAAGACCTAACATAATCATTTGAGTAGTCATTTCATAGGAAACTTCACTGCCAGGAATTTTACCTAATGGATTATTAACTGCATCCCAAGGTCCATCAGGATTACCATCACCATTGAAATCCATTGCAGGTGTTGGGTTTAAGAGATTTCCACTTGTTTTTCCATCACTCATACCATAGTGATATACAGCATCTATTCTAAAATTATCACTAATCTCGTAGCTCAATCCAAATTGGAAAGCATGAGCTATTATTGCAGTAGCAGGTGTTGAAAAGAATGCTAGTTCATCCTGAATTGGATTACTGCTATAAGTATAACCAAAACGTAGGGGCACTTTTTTAATAGCTTTTAGTTGTAAACCAGCAGAAACAACCGAAATATTTTGCCATCCAAATCCATTTACAGCACCTGTTGGTATTTCTTGTCTAAGCGTAGGGTGCATTTGTGTTTCCCAACCAGATGCTTCAAAACCATCTGTATTTTCATAAGCTACATATCTATAATCCAATGCGATATCAACAATTCCTTTTGAATAACCAATACCAATAGAATAAACTGCCGGGTAATTCATTGTAAATTTAGGTGATGGAGCTGTTGAACCATCTAAATACTCACTGTCAAATTCCATTTCACTCATATATTGTTGTGTTTTATAAGATGCTCCTATTTTAAATCCATTTTGTGAATCAAAAAATAAACCTATTTGTCCGCCATAACCATATGAAGCTGTAGACTCACTTAGGGGATACCCTAAAGTTTGACTTGGTCTGGCAATTGGATTTGGTTCTATTTCTAACGCACCATAATTAAAAGTTGGTTGTAGACCAATAGAAAATTTTTCAGTGAAATTATAGGCCCAGGTAAATCCTACCTGTAAAAACATATAGTTGGAATTAAGATTACCAAAACCCATCATACTCTGAGGATAAAGAATTGGATTTGAATGATTTGGATCCCAATTAGGATTAGGATTTCCATTAGCATCTGCCGGTAAATTAGTTTCTTGAGGAAAATCTACCCCAAAACCACTTACACCAAAGACCGACACACCAAAAGTGTGCTTGCTATCTTCCTTACCCCAGGCAAAAGCCAATGCCGGCATCGGCATCCAACCTAGTTCAGAGTCTGTAGTTCCAGTTACTGGTGGTGAAGCAGGTGACCCTGGAAAAAAAGCATCTTCAGGCCACATAGCTCCTGAAGGAAGAGATGAAGTTATTACAGG
>Ga0136651_10001829_pt1 | contig 11697 bp, 8 predicted proteins | sample Mar14236cmmetaG_FD_94867 | JGI IMG/M metagenome (GOLD analysis project Ga0136651, IMG submission 94867) | Marine hydrothermal vent microbial communities from Guaymas Basin, Gulf of California to study Microbial Dark Matter (Phase II) - Marker... ...
GCCGTAGTCTTACCTAAAATATATATTTCGTCAACTATAACATAACCAGTAACTTTTATGTTGTTGTATGTATAGTCATACACTTCTTGAAAAACTTCCACTGCATAGTGACTTGAACTAAACCCAGGGTCTATAGCTATTTCTACTGGAAGGTTCGGATTGTATGGATAGTCTATAACGTGGACATTTTCGTCAAATTCTTTATACACACTTCCTCTTTTAGTAGGTCTTTTACAGAACCATTCAGTTTCAAGCGTATCCATAGACAATGTAGAAAGTTTAGATATAAAGTCTTCAATTTTATAGTAGCCAACAGCATTTTTCATATGCTTTCCTGGACAAAATGTAGCTAATGGACATGTAGAACATAAATAGTCTCTACAATGTGTCAGAACCTCCCAAATACACCAATTGTAAATTTTAAATTGTTTGCTTTGAATACCAAGACGTTTCTTTTCTTCGTCGTCGGCTGTTTCTATGTCGCCTAACAACCTAGCCATAATACCACCTGTAACATGGTATGTAGAAAGTATGATTATACTCCCTGGGATATTATATTTAGTCATAGGCTGAGACAATGCTGCTTCTAGAATACTTGGGTCCATAACGTCAGCTTCGTCTAATATAAGTGTATTTGGGTGAGGTCCTCTGACACTTTTTTGACTGGCAGTAAGAATACTTACAATACTTCTGCTTTTCCACTTAGCAAAAGTATTGTGCTGCTCTCCGTCTGTTAAAACTCTCTTGTCAAGTCCTGGAACTCTGTCCCAAAAGTCTTGCATAGCTTGGTAAGACTTTTGAGACTGATCTGCACTACCACCTAGGATTTTGCCGTCAAAGTATGGATAGTGATTTGCATGTAGCCATTGAATAAGTCCTGCTGCGTAACTTTTTCCACCTGTTCTATTTGCCCAAACAACTGCATTTAGTTCTTTTCGAAGGACTAGTTCGCTTACACATTTGAATGGAGAACAATGACTTTTGTCAGTGCAGTTGTGTTTATAAGGTATAGTTAGCCCTATAAGTTTTAAAAAGTCAAACAGAGACTTTGGGGACTGCCAACCTCTAATAAGCCACTCTTCTACTCTGTCAAGATAACTCGTCTTTTTCTCTGCTTTCAGTCCTTTTGCAAGTTCAGTCCCCATAAATGAAACAGCGTCTACATTTTCTATATCTATTAGAGCTTTGTCTTCAAGTATGTCTTTTAAAGTTACAAGCCTTCGTCTTGGCATGAAACCTCCTAACTTACTTTGTTCATACACCAAAAAGTCGTGCTTGAATATGACAACAATGTATTGCTAGAACTAATCCTAATTTCTGTATGAACTATGTCGTCAGTATGTAGTCGCAACAAACCGTCAAGAGGAAGAGACACTGCCACATTTGTTGCAAAATAGTTTCTATAATATAATACTTGTTCGTCATTTACTTTTACTGCAAGTCTTATAGAGTCCCCTGCATTTGCTACTAAATACACTAAGAAAGTGCTTCTGTATATACCGCTTTGCTTTGGTGAAAATGTATGAGCATTCAAGTCTACTTCGTTTTGTATGTCCCACTTTACCGTGTCCCATTGAACTTTTGTCCAAGTATTTGCAGAAATAGACTGGTTAGAAGACAAATATACATAAAAGCTCGACTGTTTGTTGAAATTCACAATTCCGTCTACGCTTATGTTAAATGCGTTAAGATCTTTACTTGTAAATGGTGTATAAGACCAAGTTCCACTTCTATGACAGACATATAAACGCATAGTGTCGTATGCAAAGTAAGCATCACCTCTTCTTGGAGACTTTGGAATATCAGAGTCAACTCCATACTGAAATGGTATGTGTAAGTCAACTCCTCTATAATTTCTATGTTCGTTTGCTCTCATTTTATCTCCTTAATTATTATAATACCGTCTGTTATAGTAGCTGAACTACCACCTGTATTCCATTGAACTTTTACAGGAACCACACCTTTACCACCACAATGAGTGCAATGTAAAGTGCATTGTGTATATCCGTCTGTCCAGTCAAGAGAAGTAAGTTCGTTGTAGTCAAACCCGTCAACTACAAGTTTTATACTTGTTGAAGCACCAACTTTAATAGAAGTAAGGAAAAGTATATAAACTGGATAGCTTCCACAAGTAAAATATGCTTCTGTTCCAGAAATAGTTGTATAAGTGCTTGTAGTAGCACCTGTATTTTGAACTACAACTACTTTGTTTCTTGCTTTATGCCAATTTAGGCGTTCTATGTCTTTGTCTCCTAACAATGCTATGTCTTTTATACTACTTCCACTTCCAATAGTTTCTATTTCACCTTCAACGAGTATTCTATTCCATATAGCTAAATCGTCTATATAACCACCGCAACCATACCCATAAGGACTATATACACTACCACAGTAATATCTTATATAGTCAATGTCAACTTTACCAAAGTAACTACTTGAACGAATACCCCATCTGATTAAATCACCGTCAGTAGTCGTATTTACACTACCAGTAAGTTTCTTTATCCCGTCTATGTAAAATGTCCAAGTTGTTCCTTCAACTTCAAGTCTATATGTATGGAAAGAATTGTATGAGTCGTGGTATAGAACTTTCTGGTCTGAACCGTCTGTTATAGCTACGAACCCTCTATGAAACTTAACAGTTACATGTTCGCCTTGAGTTCCGTCTACTATCTTTATATTAAATGTCCCACTATAGTCCCAAGTTCCAGAACTAATTCCTATCATTCTGCTTTTCCATTCCAATACAAAACCAGTGTCAAAGTCAATGTCAATGTCGTCTCTACTATAATAAGCAGAATAGTTTAAACTTTCAGAACTTACAGTATCTATTGTAATGACGCCATTTTCATAAGAAACAAATTCAGCTTCAACGCCGTCTGTTTTGTTAGTATTAAATGTCCAATTGTCTTCACTTGGGTATGAAGTTCCTTCAACAGTTCCTGTCCATATTACTTCATTTATGCCACAACCTATTGTGGCAGAACTGTCTTCGTTGTCGTCTGTCATATATATTGTTCTTTTAATAGCACTAGAACACTCTTCTTCTCCATTTATGTATAACATAAGCTTGTCGCTTCCGTCACCTTTACATCTCCAGCAAGCTACTACATTCAACCAATCGTCGTTGTCACTTCTGTCCGTTGTCCCTGTTATAGAATGAACTGTTCCTTCAGCGTCTGTAACTTGCAATTTCATATAGCCGTCGTTAGTCAATGACAACTTTAAACCCCAAAAAGTTTGGAACAGAACTCCACCTTTTACAACATTTCTAAACCATAGACTTATACTTCCTTCTTCCCAGCAATGTCTATCTCTAAACCTGTATAATAGAACTGTATTTCTATTTGACAAATCAGCACATTTACTTCCAAACTTGTAAGTGTCAGTAGTAAGCATAGTTTCTGAAAAGTTGGTGTCTCCGTCGTTGTCGTAGTTTACTTCGAAGCTATGGTCTATAAGTTTTCTATAGTCTTCAAATGTTTCATACAAAACAAGCCCTCTACTCATATAGAAAGCAATGTCGTTTTGTGCAAACTTGTCCAACGTCTGCCAATCAATAAGTTTCTTATAACTTATACTGTCTGTAAGGTCTGTATAACTCATAATAACTCTTCCTTTATTATATGGGCATAGTCAGCTAATTGTATAGAAGAACTTGCGTTTTTAATTTGAGTTTGGTTTAAAACTACAGAAGACTGCTCGTTGTTAAGTATAACAGCAAGAGAATTGTTTATGTATTCATTGTCGTGTAAGTATGCTTTGTTGACAAATTGTCCATATCCTTCCTGCCGTCCTACATCTATTGTAGTTTCTACGGTATCACTTGTGGAAGTTGACTTTATAGGAACATATATATAAGTAAGAGAAGGCTCTTTTGTTTCTATAGACGTTATAGCTACTCCATTTAAGTCTTTGAATGAAGAAGACGTTGTATAGGAACTGCTGTCGTATAGAACTTTTCTTTCAATAGGTCTGTTTCTTCTATTTATCCTGCTTACTTCAAAAGAAGACAAGTCGCAAAACTCTTTTATAGAATATCCTATGCCGTTGTTGTATATTATGTCAACTTCACTGTCGTCTAAAGCTCTTGCCCACATAGCAAAGTCGTCTATATATCCGCCAAAACCCCCATTTGTAGCAACCATAGTGAAAGAATCGTTTTGACTTGTAGTTTGATATCCATACGCTACATAGTCGTATTCTACACAACTGTCTCTTTCTGTCGTATATGTGTCTCCAAAGAAGATAGCGTCCTTAGATATCGTGCTGGAACTTTTCAAAGCTATGTCTGTAACTACCCTTTTTCCGTCAATGTATAAAGTTGCCTTTGTCCCGCTGTCATACACAACCATTCTATATGTGTGCCACTGCCAAGTGTCTAACGACACTCCATACCCATTCTCACCTACAAATTCTACTCCATAGTTACTTAGACTACAATATACACTTTTGCTATTTGAATTATTGTCTATACCAAACAGTTGTCCAAAAGCAATGTCAGTAGTGCTACTAGTTTTCTGTATATTTCTAACTCTACATTTTACTTCTAACCAAATACTGTTTGCAGTAACGTCTATATTGCTGTCTTCATAGTAATAGTAAGCACTTTTGTCTAAGTCAGTTGTATCAATAGTAAGTATGCCATTGTTTACACTTGCACTTTCATATTCAACGGCTGTTCCAGCAAATGTAGCTCCGTCACTGGAAGGTCTATTTTCATTAGTAAACTGTTTTGTTGCAGTTAGGTTATTCTTTTTAGACCCTATAAGAATAGTTGTGTCTCTTGTAGGAGTAACTGAAAGAGACAAGGAAGTGCTTGACGCTACAAGCTCACCGTCTATGTAAAGATATATATAGTCAGAACTGTCATTTCTACATCTCCAACTTATTACTATATGAGTCCAGTCACCTTTGTTTGCATAAGACTCATCTAAATATTTTACAGTAGTAGTTTGTTGTAAAGTGTCTGTAATACTTACATTTAGATGTCCAGCATTGTCTATATACACTTTCAAACCCCAATATGTGTCTAATAAAGTCTTCCCATAGCCAGCATTCTTAAACCAAAAACTTACACTTCCTTCAAGTGCAGTGTCGTATTGACTTACTTCCATAATCAAAGAGTCGCTACTGCTTATTTGCAATGCTTTACTTCCAAACTTAACCTCGTCTGACTGTATAGCTTCACTTGTAAGGTTGAGTTTGTTAGTTTCATATACCCAAGTTATTACAGCTCCATTTTGGACTAGTTCTACAAAGTCTTCAAATGTTTCATAGAAAACTAGTCCATTAGACATATATAGTAAAGCGTCATTTACACAATGAGAGTGTAAATACTGCCATTTTATAGGTTTCTTATATTCCCAAACATTTACCAAGTCAGCAAATGTAGACATCAATACTTCCTTTCGTAAACAGTTACTATTCTACCATTTCCCACTGATGTTCCTGTAGAACTTGTCGGGACATACCAATAAGGTGCTACTTTACATTCACCATACCTTCCTATAATAGTATTTGTAACTACTACTGGTAAAGCATTCTTTCCACTTATATGGCTATGTTGCCAAGTATGTGTTCTTATGTTAGACCAATCTCTGTCGAATAAGTCTAATATCAAATTAAGTTTCTGGTCAGCTCCACCAGTGCTTAATTTCATAGCGTCTGTATATATTCCTTTCCAAGACCAAGTGCCTTTACTAATGTAATAAACCATATCGTCTATTTGTGTATATGTAGTGCTTGTAGTTGTTAAGTCCGATGTTCCGAACCTCTTAGACACAAACTTTGCAGGTATGTGGTTCGTCCAAAGAATGTCTTTCCAAGAAAGACCTAATGTTACTCTTACAGAATTGTCAAAGTTGTATAGAGTAGATATTTCGTCACCTGTAAGATTCTTATTCCATAAAGTAACTTCACTTATAAGACATCCTGCAACACTACTAGTGTCTACTGGGTCATAAGCATTTCCTATATAATACCTAAAATACGACCATTCTACTTTTGTATTGTCTCCTGCTGTTGAACTTATGTCTCCAAACTGAATAGCGTCACTTGTAGTTTCAGACTTTACTGTTCCTGTAAGTATTTTCTGCCCGTCCATATACAAAGTATATGTTGTATCTTTTACTGTAAGTCTGTATTTGTGAAAGTCGTTAGTCGTATCTACACAGAAAAATAAACTCGTCGTCCCTACTGTTTCTATACCGTGTGGGTATTGCCTTACAGTTACAGTTTCGTTTTGTGTTCCGTCACATACTTTTACTGCACAACTGTCTGTATTTTCGTCACCGTAGAAAGTTATAAGTTTGTTATTCCATTCAACAGTAACTCCGTCGTCAAAGTTTACACTCGGACTAATACTGTAATATGCTTGCCCTGCAAAAGACTTGTCCCCTGCATACATTTCGTCTATGTATATAGTATTGTCCGCACTTGCATCTGTTATTTCTATCTGTATTTTGTCTATTGTGTCTTTGTCGGAAGCACTTACACCACTTATGTCCCAAGTTTCTTCTTGCCAAGTATCAGCAGCTGCTATGTTTGGAGTATATTCTGTCCAAGTTCCGCCACTGTCGTGTATCTTTACTTTGAAGTTGCTTCCTGTTCTACTTGCTCTTACTTTAAACTTTATCTGGTCGTGTTGAGAAAGGTTTATATATGAAGACAAAGTTCTTGTCAAAGTTTGATTTAATGAGTCAGTAGCGTCAGCAACTACTTTCATACAATAGCTGCCTTCTTGAGCTTCCGAACTGTTGCTGTAAGGAACCAAGTAATATACAGGTTGGTCTGTTTCAGTTCCACTTCCAGAATTGTATATAGCTGATATGTCGTCTGCACTTAAGGCTTCGTCATACAGACGCAAGTCGTCAATACGCCCATTAAAATAGTCAGAGTCTTTCTTACCTATATATAAAGTATGACAAAACTGTATAGACGCACTGTTTGTATAAGTATCTACCAACGAACCGTCTATATATAACTTGTATGTTGAAGCTTCTTTTACTAGTGCTATGTGTTTCCAAACCCCTGATATGTCACCGACAGTATAAGTTCTCTCAAATGTGCTTGGAATACCATATACTACTTCATTCTGATTAAACCCTATGTAAAACAAGTTGTCGTAATAATGTATTAGAGGTCTATTGTCGCTGTTGTCGTTTCTATACACCCAAAAAGCCCAAGTAAATGTCGTAGAAGGTATAGTAATAACTTCAAAGTCGCTTGCATAAGTTCTTCCTGAATGTATAGTTCCAGTGTTAGTATATGAATCAACGTAGAAAATTTTTACAGTTCCAGCATTTGAAGTTTTGTCATTTCCGCCTCTAACGTCTATTGTTCCTGATATATTTATCCCACCACTTGTATAACATTTTATAAGAAGACCACCACCTGCTCCAGCTCCACCTGTTCCGCCATTTCCGCCTTTGCTTTCTGTCCTATTTCCGAGACCTGATTCTTGTCCTGGATTACAACCAAGACCACCAGTTCCGCCAAGACTTGAACCAGAAGAATTTGCCGAACCGCCACTTCCACCATAACCTCGTGCAGTCCATCTACAAGTAGGTCTTGTTCCATTACTTCCATTTCCAGCAAGGGAACCAGTTAAATTTATAGTTCCACTAATTGAAAGAGACGTATTAGCATATAGCCTTAAACAACCGCCACCAGGACCGCCAGCTCCACCACCAGCTCCACCGCCGCCGTTGTAGTTATTGTTAGGACAGACAGAAGCTCCGCTATGACCACCAGCACCCCCTCCAGCTCCACCGCCACCACTTCCCATATATACAGTCTCGTCTGTGCTTGTGTCTCCATTTACACTAGTTCCTGCATAACCACCGTCTGCTCCATTACTTCCATTTCTACCAGCACAGTTTCCTTTAAGACCACCAGCACCGCCAGCTCCACCGTAAGGACCATTCCCAGAAGAACCATTTTCTCCACTTTCTAAATAGTCTCCATTTTCACCAGTTCCACCGTTACCACCATCTCCGCCATCTCCACCTTTATATCCTTTACCTTTCCCGTATATAGTCCCTTGTATGTCAATAGTGTCAGCTTCTATTGTAAGCCAACCTTTGTCAGAAGAGCCGTCGTATCCGTCTATATTAAGCGTAACACCACTGTTTAAGACAAAAGCACCTATGTTGTAGTGCCTACCATACCAAGTAGTGTCAGAACTTATAGTAACATCTGCTCCGCCGTGATCAACGCTCATTTACAACTCCTTTACAAATATATTTTATTCACTTGTGACTATCTTGCGTATAATCTTTTTACCTATTAAGTCAGATATGTCTGGCACTTCAATAGGTGGCTGGTTTAACTTATTTTTTGCATAAGCAAACAACTCTTCTAACAATTCTTCTCTGCTGACACTTCCAAAAGTAAGAACTTCTTGGTAATACAAGTCTTTCGTGTCAGCGTCGTATATAAGAAATTCTACAACTGTTCCAACAGACATCGGAGTTACTTTTCTAATTTCTATCATAGGTTCCTTCATAATATATACCTACCTTTCCTAAATTGTTTATGTTTGAAGAAAGAGTTGCTTTTGTAAGCTCTTCTATTTTGTCAAATACAACTGGACAACAATAGCTTACTCTATATAAAGTTATTTCTACAATTACAGACTTCTGACAAGTTTCTTCTATATTTATATTTTTTACTATAAACCCTTCTGACAAATAGAAGCCACTTAATCTGTTAAGTATAATGTCTTCTATTTTAGACTTAACCTTTGTCATACTACACCACCATAGAGATAGTCTTGGTTTGTTGAAGAAAGTTCAATTGCATAAGAACCTGTCTTTCCAGCAACTCTATTTCTATTGTTTGCAAATGTAAGGTTTATGTTATGTTTTAAGTCAACTTCACTTGTAGCTTCGTCCTGTTCAAATGTCCAATGAGCATAACATTCGTGTTGAACCCTACTACTTCCTATATAAGTTTCTTGTGCGTCTGTATCAGTTGAGTATTCAAAGTTGTCTATATCTATATACCCAATTGTAGTATCAATAGTAAGTATTCCACTTCCAACAGAACAATATCTGTCTTCGTCTGTCCCATTGTAAGTCCATCCGTCAGAAGAAGGCAATGACTCCATTAACTCTTCTTTTGTCCAAGTAGGAGCATATTCACCATGCCCTATCCAGAAAGTTCCTTTTTCAGTTCCACCACATATATAGTAGTTAGCATTAGTTCTTTCGTCTTTCATATCACCATCTATGTATATACCAAACTTGTCGCTTCCGTCATTTTTAGCTCTCCATACAACTGTAATTAAATGCCAGTCTCCATCACAAATGTTTGTAGAAGAATTTATAGATATAGTATTTGCAGAACCACTAGCTATTTCTAAAAGAAGACCGCCTCCGCTTTCTATACCAAGTGTGTCAGTTCCATTTTCAAGATATAAGAAGTCTTCCTCTAAAGCCTCACTTGTTAAAAACAAGTCAGCTAACGCATACCCAGAACTGTTAGTATATACTTTTAAACCAAAGCTAAAGTCAACCAATGTAGTAGAAGCTTTAACATTTTTTACCCAGAAAGACAAAGTTCCTTCCTGATAAGAACCACTAAGTGCAAGTTGCCATAAAGCTCCTTCTGTCGTAGCTAATAGACTTTTCTTACTATAGTCTGAAAACTTAGAAGCTTTGTTAAAATGCAACAATAGTTTAGTATTAGAAGTTGCACTATGTTCACTTGTAGGAACAGTTATAGTGTCTGAATTGTCTGACTGGGGATCAGCAGAATACAAGTTTTCAGCAGTAATTATCAATTCGTCTATATTTCCATACATATATTTAGAACCTTCTTGAATACTGCCTATGTAAAGTTCCCCATTTAAAGTTTTTGTAGTAGTTGAAGTTGTATAAGCAACTTGCTCACCGTTAATGTAAAGTCCCCAAATGTCTGTTCCGCCACCGTCTTTTTTAACAACTGCAATATGTGTCCAAGTATTCTCTGTAATACTTCCACCAGACATTTCTACTAATGAAGAAGTGTCATATACTTTAAATACAACATTTGAAGCACTGCTGTCCCAAAATAGAACCCAATAAGTGTCGCTGTCTTCTATTTGACAAATATAATGATTGTCTTTATTATTGTCCATTTGATATACCCATAGAGATATTGTATATTCTTCACCAACAGTTCCCATTATGTCCCAATCGTCGCTGTCTGGAAATGAAATAGAAGTTTTCCTTCCATTAAATCTACAACTTGCGTCCCCAAACTTGTATGTAGAAAAGTCTGCTTCTATAGGTTCGCTTGGTGTAGGTATATGGTAGTTTCCGCTATAGTCTGTAATGTCAACTTCTGTAAGATGTTTTTCCAATACACCGCTTGTTTCGCTGTCCTTTGCATAGTTAGGTATAAGCCCATAGTCTATCATTTCTTCATAGGTGTTGAAGTCAAGATATAAGTCCATTTGACGTTGAAGATATTGCAACTCGTCATTTTCTGCCATCTGCTGACCGTATTGGTAATTCAGCTTTGTCTTATGTCTCCAAGTGTCTGTTAGAAAATTAAAACTCATATATTACACCTTCTCTACTTTTACAATGTTACGGCTATATCTATAACAGGATTTGCAAACAGAGTCGTTGTCAAACTTTTCTTTACCTACTCTACACTTATTTTCTTTATGCGTTTTGTAGCAACTTTCTCTAATAGTAAGCTTAACTTTTTCTACAATAGGTTTTGTAGTAAAATATGCAATGCTACAATACTTACAACCTTCACAACTGCTGTCTAATTCATTCTTCCCTGCAATACACTTCTCAGCTTTGCATATATATAGTCTCCATACTTCAACTTGTTTTACTTCTTCGCCAAAATACATAATCCAATCCTCCTCTAATAGCAATAGTATTGAGGTCCGTCAGTAGTGCTGTCAGACCCCCAATAAGCAAACAACTTGTCGTCGTCAGTAGCACTGTCATAGTCAGATGTTTGCGGACTTAAAGAATCACCTTCGTCTTCACTACTTCCAAGAAACCCCCAAGCTACATTGCCAATGTCATAAGACTCTACAAACAAAGTAGTTCTAAAATCACCGAAGTTGTGAACAAGTCTATTAACTCTAACTTTTGTATAAGAAAGACCTAAAGTTTCTCCTATAACTATTACTGGGTCGTTTATGTCAATGTCAGGCAACCAGTCACAACTAATAGTCATATTTTGTATAAAGTCTTTGTCTCCATATTTAGTTTCTATTTTGCTGGCTATGTCTCTTGCATATTCATACTGTTCTACGTATTTGTTTTCTATAATAACATATCTTCCGCTTTCCATAGTTGAAGTATTGTCTATCATATAATACAAGTCGCCTCTGTAGTGAACTCTTATTTTGTTTACAAGTCTTTCAAGGTCAACGTCCCAATTAAGTTGATTTATATAATTATACAAATTTAACACGTCGTCGTTGTAAGTAAATTCAGGAGCTATTTCCTTTACAACAACTCTTCCAAATCTGTCTTCCCACATTCTTGCATTTGCACTTTCACATAGATATGCTAATGCTGAATTAGCTGTAATGTCTGAAAATGTTATGTCTTTGTAAAATACTTGTATGTCTTCAATGTCGTATTCAGTAGAATTTAACCCTACTTCATTTTTTAGTATATATTCTACTATGTCTTTAAATTTCCATTGCCCCATAAATGCAAGAGGTTCTTGAACGCC
>Ga0136651_10001830_pt1 | contig 11691 bp, 14 predicted proteins | sample Mar14236cmmetaG_FD_94867 | JGI IMG/M metagenome (GOLD analysis project Ga0136651, IMG submission 94867) | Marine hydrothermal vent microbial communities from Guaymas Basin, Gulf of California to study Microbial Dark Matter (Phase II) - Marker... ...
GCTGCGTCTGATCCTAAGACTGCCCGTGGTTTTTTACCAGATGTCAGGTATAATACTGATAATCATAAGGATAAACATATACTCTGTGTTGCGGCTATTGATACTAAAAAAGATCCAGTATTAGCTGAAGGCATACTAACTGGAAAACTTACAGACTGTTCTATGGGGTGTGTATGTGAAGCTGTAAGGTGTAGCGCCTGCCACCACGTAGCTTATAATGATGATGATCTTTGTGATCACCTTCGGTTTCACATGATGGCTACTATCAACGGACAGTTAGTGTTTGAAGATTGTTTAGGAGTCGAATTCGTAGAGCTTTCGCAGGTATCTCAGGGAGCGGATCGCAAAGCAAAGGTTCAGACCATTTTAGATAGGTATGAACAACATCGGCGATCAGCTAGTTTTACTCCTCTTGCTAGCATCTTGTCTCAAGATGATTGTCTTGAAATCGCTACTTTTGTTAGAAATAATCTTAATATTTTACCTGATTCGATGGTCAAATTAGTTGATAAATTGTTTTAATATTTATATTGTTGATTAAAATGACGTTCGTTAATTTGATGACAGATATTTACGTTAACATTTAGAAAATAAGGAGCAATGCAAATGAAAATTGGTGCACGTACCAAGGTAGCAAAAAAGCTGGATAAATTCATTAAGGTTGCACAAGCTCAAGAAAAAGAAGTAGAGCTTGAAGATTTAAAAGTGGTTGATGAACTGGCCGATCAGCCTGAAGAAGAATCCGAAGAATCAGAGGAAGAAGAATCCGAAGAGAAGAAGGAGAAGGAGGGTTCAGTAGAAGAGCGGCTGGAGAAGGTTGAAGAAACGTTGGAAGTGATTGTTGATGCTTTGAGTGATCAGAAGCAAATTCTAGAACAAGTGATAATGGGCGAGACTCCTAAAGATTTAGAGGAGTACAAAGAGGAAAAAGAAGATACAGAAAAGGAGAAAACCTCAGATGATTTTGGTTTGGAGGAAACTGCTATGAGCAATTTAAGGGCAAAGAGGAAAGCTCGACTGGCAAAGGCTAAGGTTCGCAAAGCTCGTACGCTTCGTGACGAGTTTAAGGAGAAAAGCAAGACTTATAAGCCTTTTTCTCCGCCGGTCGAAATCACCAAAATGAAGAAAGATACTGTGCCTTCGATGTTTAAATTGGCGGATCTTTCTTTCAAGTATCAGAAGAACCCCCCTAGTTGGCAGGTTCTTGATGGGCAGGATAAGCCGGTATACGTTATTTACAATACTGCCGGTATGGATCCTAAGAAGTTTGCTTCGAAAAATTTTGCTGTTGGACTTATTAAGCGGATGAAACAGGATGGTGTTCATCCAGTCTTGGCCGAGCTTGATGCCAAACGTATCGGTGACACTGACAAGACTGATGATACTGTCTATAAGCAGGCACTAACGGATATGAAACGGCGTTTTCTGCGGGCTTTCCGTTTGGCTTTAACTGCTATGAATAAAAATTTGGTTAAGCCCAATCCATTAAAAGCTGCTTTGTTCCAGACTCTAGATGATCTCGGCATCGATGAGCCGCAGAAGATCGTTGAATATGCTTTTTCCAAAGCACACAACGCACACTTTGAAACGGCTATTGCACAAGCTGAGAAGTATGTGGAAATGTCTGATGAAGCCTTTGTTGAGGCCGAAAACATGATCGATGCCGCTGAAACTCCGGTACCTACTACTGCGCCCGAAGTAAAATCTGGTATCGAAGCTGAAGCTATGAGGAAGCGGGCTTCTGCTAATTCGTTGGTGCTTTCGACTCAGACTGATAAATCAGTAGATGATTCTTTGGCGGCTAGGCTACGCAGTGCGCTCCCCGTTCCTAAACTTTGGTCAGTAAAACAAACTGGTTGAAAATGGTTGATTATAAACTCAATGATGAGCTTTTAGGAGGAAAGACATGATTGACAAGAATAAATCTAAGGTTTATGCCTACAATCGCCCGTTCTACGATGTTGACGTTAATGCGCAGATCAATGCTGGTATGATCGCTTTCTTGACCACCAGCGGTGGCGCGGTAGTGGCTACTACTGCCGCATCCGGTACTACTCCGATTGGTACTTTCTGGAAGGATCATAACACTACTTGGACTCGTTCCACTCTGGAATCCAAGACCTTTGATACCAATGATCAGATTCAGCTAGGGCATGCCCCACTGGTCAGTTCTTCGGTCAAAGTGACCAACTCGGCAGGCACTGTGACTTATACTGCCGGTACTGATTATACCGTCAATACGACCAACGGCATCATCACCCGCGTTGGTGGTGGCAGTATTGCTGCTAGTGCAACCGTGATCGTTTGGTACCAGTACAGCATTCCTGCTAACCAGATTAATTATGCTGGGCAGTTTCAGGAAGGCGGCACTAATTACGATCGTCAGCCAGATGATACCCTTGGCAGCGGTAAGATTACCGTGGTTGAAGGGTTTGCCCACATCTACACCGATCAGTTTGATGTGACGCAGGCCTATTCCCTCAATCAGTCGCTGCGTTCCAACGCTAGCAGCCAGTGGACTTCGGCAAGCACCGCTTGGCCTGTTTGTGGTCGGGTGATTCAGGTGCCCACGCCGAGCAGCCCGTTCTTAGGTGTTCGTCAGATCCCCGTGCCGTAAAGAGTCTAATTTCTTTGATAGGAGGTAACAAAACATGAAGCTGAATCCTTACAAGGCACTTAAATCAACGGTGATTGATAAGAAGACCGGCGAACCTTTCAACCCGTATAACTTTGGGAAGAAAGCTCGCTCCGGAAAGCGGCCTGTCTCCGCTTCCGAACGTTTATTCACTGATAGCGGCGAATTGAATGCCGGTAGCAAAGCTGAGGCGCTTGATAAGATCAAGGCTATTTTAGACGGTGTACATGATGGCGATTTTTCCGTCGCTCGTCAGGCTTCTGCTGATAATTACACCGAAAGCATCTCGGTGGAAGAGAGCGATGCCATCCTTCGCGAGGCTTTTTCCGATCCTACTTCAGAAGGATTTCGCCAGGTGGGGCAAGCTTTGCTCAATCCCATCAAAGAGATCATCGATTATGAAGGCGTAATCCGTAAGGTATTTGCTCCTCGTACCGTCAAAGCTGGCGAGGTGGTTCGTTACGACAAAGATATCTTCGTAGTGGGCTACGTAATTGCCGAGGATGGTCAGACTCCGCAGTCCGTAGTTGGTGGCAAATACATCTATCCGCCCGAATTCGAGGTGTCGGCTTACCCGACTATTGAATTGAAGGATAGCTATCGTGCACAGTATGATATCCTTCAGCGGATGCAGGATAAGGCCCGCCAGTCGATCGAGTACCAGGAGGATAGGGCTGGCACCAACCTGCTGATTTCCGGCTCGACCGTCACTAACAATATCTCGTACTTCGCTACCTTGAACCTGGGTGCGTTTGAATCGGTACGTTACCAGATTGAGCGGCATCGCCTCATTTGCGACAAATTCATCATTCACCGCCAAGAAGTAAGCGATCTGGTGAACACCGTTTCCGGCCAGGTGGACCCGGTAACTCAGCGCGAATTGATCATGGCTGGATTCATCGGTTCGATCCTGAACGCGATGATCATCACTACTGCCGGTACCAACACTTACGAGATCCTCGATCCCGGCCAGGTGTTGGGTGTGACCGATCCGGAGCATCTCGGTGGTATGCCGATTCGTGTTGAATTGCTTTCGGAGCCTACCAACGAATTTTATGAGGGACGTCCTCGTAAGGGCTGGTTCTGGTGGGAGTTGATTTCTCAGGTATTGGTCAATCCTAATGGCGTTGCCATGGGCCAGAAGACCTGATAAAACGAAACGAGAAAGGAGCTAAGAGATGAATTATCGTATGATTCAGCGGGAATTAGATCTAGCCGCCGAAGAGCTTGATCGTAAAGGTCATCGTGATTTGGCCGATCAGGTTGATTATTTCAATGAACGATTGAGCCACACTGATGACCCCGAAGAGATTGAGGGTATCAAACAGGCGCTTAAGAAGATTGACATCCAGGCTCGTCGTCGTGATCGTGGTGGTCGCGGTACTGGGCGGTCCAGCCTTCGTGCTCGTCTGCTTCGGCGGCGTTTGGCTCAGCGTAGTTTGCGGAGCAGGCCTCGCTCTCGTCTGGCGGCTCGTCGTCGTTTGCTGCGGGATGAAGACGAACCTCGTTCTCGTTTAGCGGCTCGTCGTTTAGCGCTGCGAAGGCGGTTGGCTGCTCGAAGCAGGGCTCCTCGCCGTCGATCCAGCCGCTTAGAAAGCCTTCGTGCTCGTCGCCTGGCCCGGCTTCGCCGCCGCTAGGGTTTTTATGATGGGGGACCGGGTAAGTGCGCCGTTTATCCGGTCCCCTATTTTCTATAGGAAAAAAACGCTTAAAACAACGAAAAAGGAGATTAGAAAATGACTACCGCTACGAAAAACGCCAAATTCAAGCGACTTTCTCTGCAGGAACTTTTTAAGCAGCAGGCACCTATTTGGGTGCGAAATCTTACCGGTGGTAAAAGCAGTAAATTTCACCGTCCTGGCATGGTAACTATTCAGGTAGGACATGGTGATATGATTGAACGGGTTACGGTCCCGCCTGGTGCCGATCCGGTTTGTCTTTCGGATATGGTCAATTACGAATCTTTAAAAACTTGTTCTGACTTATTTAAATGTATTCGGTCTGGACTTCTTGAATTGTTGGATCCTGGTAATGCTGAAAAATACTACCAGATTAATGAAAAACGTCGGGATATTATGCAGAAAAAGCTCGACGATTTGATGGCTGAAAAGCGTTTAGATCAGCCTAATGTAAAAGAAATTCAGACTGCTAATATTCAGATAGATCCGGCTGTAGCTGATGTTTGTCTTAAATTGAAACATGATGTTCTTTCTGAAAAGAACGCATTAGAATTATTATTAGAGAAATCGGCCGCCCTATCTGTTGACGATTATGGTTATCTACTTAGTAATGGAAAGTATGATAGCATAAAACAGTGGGCGCGGGAACAAATGAATCATTTGACTATGGGTGAAGATACTGGGGATGTTTCCGACACGGATGATCTAGATAAGGAAATAGAAAGGGCTGAAGCTAAAGGAGATTAATTAATGCCTGATTTAGAAAAACTTTTAGATGATTTCACTAATTTTGATGGGATAAGTGAAATTAAAGAATCAGGGGAGATTGTACTCGATAATGGTTTGATTATTACTTTCGATCCAGAAGATGTAGATGATTTATCAGATTTGCTTGATTTCTTTTATGATAACGAAGATAAGCTACATATCTATCAAGCATATTCTGAATTGATGTATCCTACTAAATCAAAATTAAGTATTGAAAATTTCCTCGATTTAGCAAACGAAGCGGAAGATTTATATGCAGGTGATTTTAAAAATCCTGAAGATTTTGCTCAGGATCTTTATGACGCGGATGTACTTTCTGAAGACTTTTTGATTCATCATATTGACTGGGGTTCTGTAGTCAATGAATTGAATGATAGTTATATGTTTTATGATTATAACCACGGAACACTAGTGTTTCAAAAACATTAAGGGTACTTTTAAATGTCTGATTATATCTCAGGTGTTTTTCAGGTAGGTACAGTGACAGTTGGCGCTAGTGGTACGACTACTGTTCGTCCTGCCCTAAGTAATAGCCCTTTTAGAAATCTTTCTGTTACTTGTCGTCCTATTGGGGCTAGTAGTAATGTAAGGTATACGGTTAGTGTGCTGTTTGATGATGAAACCGTCGAACAGCACACTTTTCCTGATGCATCAAATAGGATAATCTGTCATATGGCCTATCCTAATAAGATTTTTCCGCCAAATATCAGTCTTGGATCTTTGCCTGGGTTAAGGCCTGTGATGCATACGGCGCATGGTCTCGGTATTAAGCTTTCGATTCAGAATCAGGAAGCTTCGCCGGTAACATTTCAGATATACAGTACGTTTGAGGAGTATAACCATCCTAGATGTAAAGCTTTGAACTTCAGTAATTTCGATACAAACGCGTTGAAATAGGGGTCTATTTGTGCATCTTAGAAAAGCAATAAGGTTGATAAAAGCAAAAGCAATTGTGGATTACGTAAGAAATCTTATGGATAATAATTTTACTGCAGAAGAACTTGCTAGGTTATTAGTAGATTATCTTGTTGGTCAAGAATATGAGTTGTATGAAACGGTGACGAAGAAAAAAGTTTCTGAGGAGTATAAAAAACTATCTCTCGATGAATTTTCTAATATACTTTGTAATGAAATTGTTAAGATGGGGAAGAGATGGATAATGAATACTCTAGTTGATGAGTATTCATGGCGTAATGAACTGGATGAGTTGTATGATCTTCTCGTTGATATGAAGGGAAAATACGGTAAACCTGAAATTAAGATACTTAAGTTACCTGATCTTGGTCGTTTGTATGATATAGCTAAGGAATTTGGTAAAAGATTTCCTAAAAATATAGAACGACGTTTTCTTAGTAAACCATTTAATATGTTTACAATTTCCTATGCTATTGATATTGTTAAGAATCGTTGGCCTGAATTAGAAGAGGCGATGTTAAAAGCTAAACCTAATAGTGCTTTTGAATACTCTTCTTTATTTAAATACTTAGATAAGATTGTTAAAGGTCCTTGGCCCGAGTTGATGGAGCGCTTAGTTATAAATGATCCAATGGCAGCATCTGGATACGCTTCTATTATTCTTAAACGTCGTTGGCCGGAATTAGAACCTGTGATAATGAAGGATCCCGAAGCTGCTTATATATATGCTGAACGTGTTATTAAAGGTCGATGGCCCGAGGCAGAACCTGTGATAATGAAAGATCCGGATATTGCATATGAATATGCTGTAAATATCATTAACGGTCGATGGCCCGAGGCAGAACCCTATATTAAAAAAGACCCCGAAGCTTGGGAATTGTATAGAAGGGAATTCAGAAAATCGACTAAACATGCAGAGGTGATCGATGTCCTTGCTTATTGATGCTCAATCACATTCTTGTTTCAATTTGCCAAAACCTGGATTATATCATTTTAGTGAAGAACATCGACAAGGATGGTCTGAATTTTGGCATATTATGGATGGGGATCTTGATAAGATAGTTGATTGGGCTGTAAAAGCGGGTATCGAGGATCCGGAAATTTGGTATAACGAGCTTCATAAATTTCTTTTCGATGTTTATAGTGGTGATTATCGCTTGTTAAGAAAGGCTGCTGCTGATAATTTTCAATCCTTCTTGGCATCATTGGCTAATAATCATAGTAATGAACCAAAGGATCGCCGTTGGTATACTTCGATAGGTTTATTGCCAGATGAATTTGTACGTATTCTTGAATCAGCATCTGAATTAAAAGATATTAGGGACGTTATTCATTACATCAATGGTAGAGTACCTGATCTAGGTTTTAAGCTCTATGAACAATTCTTGCTTTCCCGTACCGGTGTTCAGAAGAAAACGGCTAGAATTATTTCCAATTTACGTAAAAAAGCCTTTGAAATAGAAGCTGAATATGGTTGTGTTAAACTACCTCAACCTGGGAATGTGGTCGGTCACATAAACTTTCCTGGTGAGAAATTTGTGGTTACTGCCGTAGTTAATAAAATCATAACAGCAATGGATGAAAATGGAAAGGATTGCTTTTTTGCTGATCCTTGGAATTTAGATGTATTGGAGGATTGATTATGCACCTCAAAAGAGCAATAAAGCTAATTAAAGTCTCTTCCAAACCGAAATATAAATCACCTGATATAGGAGAGCTAGGCGATTCTGATTATGTTCCATGGGAATTGTACCATTTAATTATGGATAAACCTAATACTAGAATTCCTGGGTTCGAACCCTACGCTTTAAAAGACGCTTTGACAGCATATTATTATGCACGTGATATGATTGGCGATCGTTGGCCTGAGGCAGAACCTGTGATAATGAAAGATCCTTGGAGTGCATATAAATATGCTGAAGAGGTTATTGGCGGTAGATGGTCTGAAGCAGAACCTACTATTATGAGAAACCCTCTAGCGGCTTTCCTCTATGCAAAAAATGTTATTGGTAGTCGATGGCCTGAAGCTGAACCTTTTATAATGAAAGATCCGATCCGAGCGTATGTATATGCTCGTGATGTGATTCAGGGTCCTTGGCCCGAAGCAGAACCTGTGATAATGAAGGATCCTGAGACTTGGGAACGGTATAAAAGGGAATTCGGTCTAGAGGATTGAAAAAGGAGCTATTAGTCCGATGTCGGAACGAAACGAAGACAAACCAGTAGCCTCTTATACTACTAACGATATGAGTTTTGCTGCGTATCTAATCGCTATTCACGATTTCAAGCTTATTGATGCTAGAAAACTTGGCAAATCCTACAGTTTCAGGTTGTATAAGGACGATGAAGTGAGTATCAATACATTGAAATATAAATTTATGGGGTCGGATGTGGCTAAGTTTGATAGCACCATCCGTGATTTGAAACGTATACTTTTTAGTGACAATGGCAGATAGGGAAGGAGAATGACCATGCATCTCAAAAGAGCAATCAGGCTGATCGGGCAATCTGATTTACTGGATTTGTGCACACCTAAGCCGAGGAAATATAGGAAGCCTAAAATAAAGTGGGAAATTGATTTCGGCAATTTAGATCAATATGACCTTGAAGAGTTGTATAATTTCGCGCTTTATAACATTGGGGGTCCTGTACCCCAGTTCGAGCCTTATATATTAGAAAGTTTAGAAGATCCGTATGATTTTATTTATACTCCAATAAAATACGCCAAAAATGTTATTAAAGGACGCTGGCCTGAATATGAAGAGCGTTTACTAAATCGTGCGAAAGCAGGAAACAAGGAATACTGGGACTTATATGAATATGCTCTCGACGTTATTGGTGATCGATGGCCCGAGGCAGAACCATTTATAATGAAAGATCCTGAATACGCATATTATTATGCCACTGAGATTCTTAAACGTCCTTGGCCCGAGGCGGAACCTTATATCAAAAAGAGTTCATATTATTGGGATAAATATCAAGAAGAACTTGGTCTAGAAAATTAAAAAGGAGAATGACCATGCATCTCAAAAGAGCGATCAAATTGATATCAGTTACTTTTCCAGAACCGAAAAAGCTATTAAAGAAGTATAAACGACCTCGTATAAAAGAATTAATTAATTTTGAAAATTTGGATGAATATACTCCGTATGAATTGTATAAACTTGCTTTTGATGAATTTCGCTGTCGAGTACCCGAGTTTGAACCTATAATAATGAAGGATCCTGAAGCAGCATGTAATTATGCCTTTGATGTGATCGAAGGCCGATGGCCAGAAGCCGAATCTTATATAATAAAAGATCCTAAAGCGGCAGCTCTTTATGCTGTCAATGTTCTTAAACGTCGCTGGCCTGAGGCCGAACCTGTAATAATAGGAAACCAAAGCGCAACTAACTATTATGCCGAAAATATTATTGAAGGTCCTTGGCCTGAAGCGGAATCTGTGATAATGGAAGATCCTATACGGGCGTATTATTATACCGAAAATGTTATTAAAGGTCCTTGGCCCGAGGCAGAACCTGTAATAATGAAGGATCCTAGAGCGGCGGCTCTTTATGCTCGTAATATCCTTAAACGTCGCTGGCCTGAGGCCGAACCTGTAATAATGAAGGATCCTGGGATGGCTGCTTGGTATGCTTGGGTAGTTATTGAAGGACCTTGGCCTGAAGCCGAGCCGTATATTAAAAAAGATCCTAAAGCCTGGGAAGAATATCAAGAATATCAGCAAGAACTTGGCTTGTAAAAGATGGTTACGTATTCTCTAAACATGCTTCCTGAGCCTTTCTCTTTGTTTCCCTTGCTTTCCTCTGGTAGGGTGGCTATATCGATATCTGTCGAGCCGCAAAAGGTAACGGAGACCGGTTCCTTGGCTTCGGAGGGGTGTCCTCGATGGCTCTAATCGCTACCACTAGTTTCGACATCTTCAAGAAAGGTCAAACGGAGCCAATTACTATCGAGATTCGTAACCCTACTAATCAAGATCTGGTTAATCCATCTACTAACAGTACCTTCAAGCTGATAGATATTTCAGATGACAGTGTGAAAGATTCAGAGACTTTCGCGCCAACAGGCGGCACTAAGGTTACTAGGATAGATACCGGCATCTTTCAATATCAATTTGATGCATCTACTTATCCTAATGAATATCTGGCTAGTTTTCGTTGTCCGCTTTCTTCCGATGTCATCAATATTGATGTTTACGTAAAGTCAGTGTCTGCAAAGCATTTCGTTTATGCGTCTGTTCTGAAATCTCAAGTAGACAAGGCTCGTAAGTCCGTTTATGATGACATTGAAAATATGGACAACTTGGATGGTCCTGCTATCAGGCTGTTTTATGGGTACGATACTCCCCATCTGATTTTTTATCTTGAACGAGGGATGCAGTATATTAATGCAGTCCCTCCTTACACCGCAATGGGCGTTGATAATTATCCTTTCAATCAATATGGATCTATTTTGATCGATGCTGGTACTATTGCCGCTCTCGAAGCGCAGGGCATCTTTGCTATAGATACTGATTATAACTATTCTTTGGGCGGCAATAGTCTGGTCATCGACCATTATTCTAAGCTTTCTACCGCACTTTCTGCCTTGATAACTCGATTTGACAAGTCTGTCACTGCATTCAAGCAGATGTTTCGCTCTAAAGGTACTGTACTTTATCAATTCCTGCCAGGTGGGATGCGTGCCCAGAGGATGCTCGCAGCTATGCCGTCGGGCTGGTGGTCCCGACTACTATCTGGGATGGGTACATAGCCTTTCTTTACCATTTTCTTTAATATAATTACTAAATTTAAATATTGACTAAATGCATCTACTTGTGTTAAAATGGTAGATGAAAGGAGGTTTGTTGTGGGAAAAAAATGTGTTTATTGCGGAAGTGAATTGAACGAAAAGCAAATAAAGAAAGGAGGAAAATACTGTTCTCTTGCTTGTTTTTATGGTGACAGCGCCAAGCAACGTCCTGAAAGAAAGTGCGCTTTTTGTGGGAAACCTTTATCCAGAAAATTGCTTAGGAAGAATGCAAAATTTTGCTCTATAGATTGTTTTCGTAGAAATAATAAAAAGATGAAAGAAAAGCGTTGTGCCTTTTGCGGAAAACTACTTACAGACGAACAAATTAAAAAGCGCTCCGACGCGAAATTCTGTTCTACAGATTGCTCCCATAAACATTTCTTTGAAAATTGTCAACGTGGATACGATACCGAATTTCTAAAAAGGGACGATGAATTGGCTGCATATTTTACAGGCATTTGGATTACTGATGGTCATATGAAGAAGAATGGAGATATTGTGATGCTTAGTATGACTGATAAGCAGATTATTTACCAACTAGCCAAGGCTACGAAGTATAAAAACAAGATAAGTAAAAACATTCGCAAGGATCGTCCAAATAGTAAGCCCACTTATACTATACGCTTCGGAAAGACAGTGGCCGATGAGTTGAAAAAGATGGGGTATAAAAATGGCCCTAAGACCGGTATGGAGTTTATCCCAGAACGATTTGCGGAAGAGCCCCTGTTTCATCACCTGCTCAGGGGTATTATCGATGGAGACGGAGGATTTAGAATTGCTAATGTATCTGATGAATATAAATATTTACATAGTTACATTTGTAACGTTAGCAAAGATATGCTCGAACAGATAGTTGGCACACTGAAGGCTCTGAAAGTAATAAGGGGTGATGTTTCTGCC
>Ga0136651_10001831_pt1 | contig 11691 bp, 9 predicted proteins | sample Mar14236cmmetaG_FD_94867 | JGI IMG/M metagenome (GOLD analysis project Ga0136651, IMG submission 94867) | Marine hydrothermal vent microbial communities from Guaymas Basin, Gulf of California to study Microbial Dark Matter (Phase II) - Marker... ...
GGTATTGGTGGGATAATTTACGCAAGAACTTCCGAAGAAGCTGAGAAAATATATGATGGGCTGAAGGATGAATTCAGAGTCGGGCTTGTTACGGCTGGAAAGAGTAAGGATTTCGAGAAATTTGCCGAAGGACAGCTTGATTACCTGATTGGGACCGCACATTACTACGGAACTCTGGTTAGAGGTCTGGATTTACCTGAAAGGATAAGATTTGCAGTGTTTGTTGGCTGTCCTTCCTTCAGAGTGAAAGTTGAGGATATTGACTCTCTCAAGCCGACGATGCTCAGAGTTCTGGCCATAATGTACCGCAACATTCCTGAGATCGAAAGAATTCTTCCCAAGCTGGAAAAACAACCTGAGCTTTATGATGCGCTGAAAAAAATGCTCAAGCAGGTTATGAAGGAGCAGAAGCCTCAGGTAAAGGATGCTGTCGTCAGAGAAGGCGAAATAATATTTCCTGACATAAGGACGTATATTCAGGGTTCTGGAAGGACTTCAAGACTTTTTGCAGGTGGACTGACCAAAGGAGCATCTTTCTTGCTTGAAGACGATTCTGATTTGCTTTCTGCGTTTATCGAAAGGGCGAAGTACTACGATATTGAATTCAAAACCTTGGATGAGGTTGACTTTGAATCGCTTGTTAAGGAGCTTGATGAAAGCAGAGAGAAGTTCAGGAGAAGGAAGGAGTTTGATCTAATCAGGCCTGCACTTTTCATTGTTGAAAGCCCCACAAAAGCGAGGCAGATTTCCCGCTTCTTCGGCAAGCCGAGTGTGAAGGTTCTTGAAGGAGCCGTTGTGTATGAAGTCCCAATGCAAAAGTATGTTTTGATGGTAACTGCAAGCATAGGGCACGTTACCGATCTCATAACGGACAGGGGCTTTCATGGGGTGATCGTCAACGGAAAATTTGTTCCAGTTTACGCTTCAATTAAGAGGTGCAGGAATTGCGGCTATCAGTTCACCGAGGAAAGGGAAAGCTGTCCGAAGTGTGGAAGTGAAAACATAGACGATTCTAAGAACAGGATAGGTGCGTTGAGAAAGCTGGCCCACGATGCTGAATTTGTGATTATAGGTACTGATCCCGATACGGAAGGGGAGAAGATAGCTTGGGATCTGAAGAATCTTCTCTCAGGATGTGGGGAGATAAAGAGGGCAGAGTTTCATGAGGTTACGAGAAAAGCGGTTCTGCAGGCTCTCGAATCGCTCAGGGATGTGGAGGAAAATCTTGTCAAGGCTCAGATCGTCAGGAGAATTGAGGACAGGTGGATAGGGTTTACTCTCAGTCAGAAGCTCTGGGAGAGGTTCAATAACCGCAATCTTTCTGCAGGAAGGGCTCAAACACCCGTTCTTGGATGGATAATAGAGAGGTACAGCGAGTCGAGAAAGAAGAAGACGATAGCCATAATCCACGACTTAGATATCGTTCTTGAGTATGGCAGGGAGGAGTTTGAGCTTAACGTCAGGCTTACAGATGAAAAGGAGGAGTTGAGAACACCTTTACACCATACACCACTGACACGATGCTGAGGGATGCAAACTTGATTCTCAAGCTTTCTGCAAAGCAGACGATGCAAGTCGCACAGGAACTTTTTGAGAACGGTTTGATTACCTACCACAGAACGGATTCGACGAGGGTTAGCGATGCTGGCTTGAGAGTCGCGAGAGAATATCTGGGAGAGGATTTCGTTGGCAGGGAGTGGGGTGAAGGTGGGGCGCATGAGTGCATAAGACCTACCAGAGCGGTTGACAGGGACAATTTACAGAGGCTGGTTCAGGAGGGAGTGATAATTGCTGAGGGGTTGAGCTGGCAGCACTTTGCACTCTACGATCTGATCTTCCGCAGGTTTATGGCCTCGCAATGCAAACCCTTCACCGTTAGAGTCAGGAAATATGTTATAGAGTACGATGGCAGAAGTGTGGAGGAGGAAAGGGTTGTGGATGCAAAGGGAAGGGCGTATGAGCTCTATAAGTCCGTGTGGGTGAGAAAGGAAATCCCAACAGGCAAATTCTCGGTGAAGGCAGAGGTCAGGGAAGTCCCCAGAGTTCTGCCTTTAACGCAGTCCGAGATAATTCAGATGATGAAGGAGAGGGGAATAGGCAGACCATCTACCTACGCCACGATTGTTGATCGCTTGTTTGCCCGAAATTATGTCAACGAGAAGTATGGTAGAGTTATTCCCACAAGACTCGGTATTAACGTTTTTCACTATCTGTCCAGAAATTACGGGAAGTTCGTTTCTGAAAAGAGGACGAGAGACCTTGAGAGCAGAATGGATGCCGTGGAGAGAGGCGAACTGGACTATTTCAGAGCCTTGCAGGAACTTTACGAGGAAATTAAGGAGATTTAACTTTTGAGCGTTTCGACAGATGCAGCCAGCTAATAGCCTTTGCGTTTTAAATGAAATCTTCTTGGAGAATATTACACGTATTCGTCGAAAGGTTTATACCTCCCACGTACAACAGAATACATGCTCGCAGATTTTATCCTTACAGATGACCAGAAAGCAATTAAAGAAGCAGCGAGAGAGTTTGCAGAAAAAGAGTTCCCCAACTATGCTGAGGAGTGCGACAAGGAAGAAAAATTCCCCTTCGAGCTCTGGAAGAAAGCAGCCCAGCTTGGCTTCATTGGAATGGCCATACCAGAACAGTATGGTGGACAAGGATTGGGCGTTCTGGATTCATGCCTCGTCGTTGAAGAATTCTGGAGGGTTGACGGCGGACTCGGCCAGATATTATCAACGACCTTCGGCTCAGAACAAATCTTAGCATTCGGCAATGAAGAACAGAAGAAGAAGTACCTCCCACCCCTTGCCAAAGGAGAGAAAATCTGCGCAGCCTGCTATACAGAACCGCAGGCAGGAAGTGATGTTGCAGGCATCAAAACAAGAGCGGACAAAGACGGAGATGAGTACGTAATAAACGGCACCAAAATGTTCATCACCAACGGAACAATTGCGGACTACTACATAGTCCTCGCCAGAACCGATCCAAACCCACCAAAGAGACACCACGGCATGTCAGTCTTCCTTGTCGAAAAGGACATGCCGGGTGTGCAGGCAAACAAGCTCACAAACAAGCTCGGTATTAGAGCAAGCGATACAGCAGAGGTAGTCTTCAAAAACGTAAGAGTCCCCAAGGAAAACCTCATCGGCCAGGAAGGACAGGGATTCTACCAGACAATGATGTTCTTCAACGTCACCCGTATCCCAGTTGCCTTCCAGGCAGTCGGATTGGCCCAGGGAGCTTTTGAGCTTGCATACCACTACGCCAGAAACAGAGAGGTATTCGAAAGAAAACTCTCCAGCTTCCAGGTTACCCAGGAAAAACTTGCTAAGATGAGAACAGAACTTGAAGCTGCAAGATTGCTGGCTTACCAAGCAGCCTTCTTCCAGGACAAGATGGGAATGCCAGATCCCGGTTTGACTGCGATGGCCAAATACTACACAGCGAAGGTTGCTCAAGAGATAGTCCACGAGGCTCTGCAGATACACGGCGGTTACGGATTCATGGGAGAACAGGCCATCAGCAGAATGTACAGAGATGCAAGAATACTTGAGATCTACGAGGGCACAAGGGAGATTGAAATTGAGATTATTGGTAGATCGCTGCTCGGCAAAATCCCATCAAGACTCGGCACTGTGAGGAAGCATCCTTTGATGTGATATTTATTATTTTATTATTTTTTAAAAAGTAAAAAAGTAAAAAGATCAATCCTTCGGCATATCCTTGCTTATCCCCGCAAGATACTTGGCTATGTCCTTCTTCTTCTCAAAATCGTAGGTTCTCCAGATTGCTATCTCCTCCATCACTGGAGAACCACCACCGTGCACTCCGGCAACAGCCTGCACCCCTCCGAGTGATGAGCAAAGGATGTTTGAAATTCCGTAAAGGCAGCGATACACGTCTTCAGGCGGAACATCGCTTTTGCGCTTTATATACTTCTTGATGAGAGGTCCAACTTCGGAGCTCAAAAAGTCTTCTGCGAATGGCAACGCTGCCGGCAATCCACCTGCAAGCTCCGCGAGTATCTCAAGCTCCTTGTAGTAGTTCAAACCAGCGTGTCTTCTTCCGATATTGGCGTAAACTTCGTTTGGCATGAACGTTCCTGCTGGGGTTTTTGTGCCGTGAACAGCTGAGGCAATTCCAGCAGCATAAACAAGCTCCGCAGTAGCTGCAAGCTCAACGAGCTTCTCTCTTATATTGTGCCTCTCATACACTCCGTTGTACTCGGCAATTAAGGCACCAAAGCCCATTATGATATCTGTCGTTGCTGGCTTGCATCCCGTGTAGCTGTGTCTGTGGAATAATGCAAACAGGTAAGCAGCGAGTGTTGCGTATCTGTTCTCTCCGCATATAAACACCCTGTCCCACGGCACAAAGACGTCGTCAAAAATTATCATGTTCTCGTCATCACCAAACTCACCCTGAGGCATGTCCAGTCCTTTAGGTGCCCTAACTTTCGACGTTCTTGCCACTATCTTAACGCCATCAGCATCAGCAGGAATGGCGAAGGCTACACAGTAGTCCTTGTCCTCAGGCATCATCGCCCTTGTCGGGACGACGATTATCTCGTCCGCTACTGCAGCCATCGTTATACAGTTCTTCGCCCCCCTTACAACTATGCCATCACTCCTTTTCTCCACAACCCTGACGTACATATCCGGATCGTCCTGCTGGTGCGGCCTCTTACTCCTGTCACCCTTTACATCAGTCTGTGCGCATGCAGCAACCATGTCTCTTTCCTGAAACTCCTTGAGATACTCCAGGAATCTCTTGTGATAGTCAGTTCCGTGCTCCATGTCTGCAGCAAACGTGGCGATTGAAAGTCCGTTCATAGCATCGCAGCCCATACATCGCTGAATGCAACCTCCAACCAATCTGCAAATCTTTCTTGTCATTTCCTGCTTTTTCATCAAATCTTCGGCAGATTGGTGTATGTGTGTGAATCTGTTAATCCTCTTACCGCTTATATGAGATTTAGCGGTAAGAAGATCCTTGAAGTACGGGTCGTCTACCAGATCGAAGGTTTTTGAGATAATATTGATGCCGCCACTAACTTCGGGATCGTCTCTCCCAACTTTCTTACCCCTAACGTATACGTTCGGTTTCAACCGATACAGGTCTTGCCTGTATTCTTCCGACGTTCTCATTTTTCTCACCATAATCAAACTCTCTCGATAACGACAGCAGCACCCTGCCCTCCTCCAACACAGGCAGTGGCAACGCCGTAGTCTCCGCCTTTCTCTTGGAGAATTCTTGCCAAAGTTCCGATCAGCCTTGCACCACTCGCAGCAAGTGGATGACCTATGGCAATTGCTCCTCCCTTTACATTTACCCTTTCGTCCTCTATTCCAAGCTCGTGGATGGCGTAGAGAGTGACAACAGCAAAAGCTTCGTTTATCTCCCAGTAGTCTATATCGCTGACCTTCAGTCCAGCCTTCTCCAGAGCCTTCCTGCTCGAAGGTACCGGACCCTTACCCATTACGTACGGCGGCACTCCAGCGGTGCCATAGGCAACAATTTTTGCAAGAGGCTCAAGCCCGAGCTCTTCCACTTTCTTCTTTGACGCCAGCAGCAATCCTGTCGCACCGGCATTCAGTGGTGAAGAATTTCCGGCAGTTATAACCCCACCCGGCTTGAAAGCTGGAGGGAGAGAAGCTATCTGCTCAAGAGTTGTATCTGGCCTTATTGACTGATCGGAATCAACAAGTATTGTTGACCCGTCAGCCTGCTTTGCCTCAACTGGCAAGATCTCTCCTCTGAAATATCCTTCTTTCAGTGCTTTTGCAGCAAGTTGATGGCTTCTCAGACCCCACTTGTCGAGGTCCTCCTTTGTCAGATATTCTGCCTCCTCAAACAATCTCTCTGCTGTTAGTCCCATCACAAAACCAGTTCTCATATCGTATTCCTTATATTCATCCTCCAGAAATCTGAGGTTCGGACTAATATGCGGATTGTCTCCCATCGGCACCCTTGTCATGTGCTCGTAGCCACCCGCTATGGCAACATCAACGTTGCCTGTTGCTATTTCAAGGTAGGCGTAGACCGTGGTTACGAGTGATGACGCGCACTGCATGTCTATGTGGGTGGTAGAGGTCTCTACAGGATATTTGGCGAGGAGAGCAGGTCCTCTACCTCCATATGCCCAGTTTTCCCATACAGGAAAAGCACATCCAACTAAAATCCTTTCAACTTCCTTTTTCTCTATTCCGGCCTTCTCTGGCAATTTGTCCAGCACAATGGCCATCAGATCGTCTCCTCTAATCTGATGGAAGACGTCTCTTTCAGGTTTTTTCGGCCTGCTTCTCGAAAATGGAGTCCTCAAATATTCCGCAATATATACATCTTCCATCCAATCACCTCCTTTTCTTAGTTTCTTCATCTCTCAAAACCCTACGCAGATACTTTCCTGCTGCGGATTTGGGCAGCTCATTTCTGAACTCTACCATCCTTGGATACTTGTAGGCAGCCATCCTCTTCTTACACCACTCTATGATGTCCTGCTCTGTAATTTTACCCCTGTACTTCTCATCAAGAACAACAAAGGCTTTAATCGTCTCTCCAGTCACTGGATCGGGAATTCCAACAACGCAGACCTCCTTGATTGCAGGATGCTCGTACATCACGTCCTCTATCTCTCTTGGATAAACGCTGTGCCCCTTGTACTTGATTATGTCCTTAAGTCTGTCAACGATGTAGAAGTATCCCTCCTCATCCATCTTACCTATATCACCAGTCCTCAGCCACTTCATACCGTCTGCTTCAAAGAAGACTTTCTCAGTCTCATCTTTGCGATTCCAGTAACCCTTCATCACCTGAGGTCCGCTAATGACGATTTCACCCTCCTGACCGATTGGCAGAAACTCCATGGTTTCTGGATTTATAACAGCAGCATGGGTATTGGGCACTGGTGGGCCTACAGAGCCAACCTTCCTTTTTCTGAACGGTGGGCCAAATGTGGTGTGGGTGACGGGAGAAGTTTCGCTCAAACCATAGCCCTCAACCAGTATCCCTCTGCCAGCATCTTTTGTCAATTCATCCCACTTCTCCACGACTTCCGGCGGAATTGGCCCCGCTCCATTGTTCACGTATAGCAGAGAGGTCAAATCGTATTTCTTCATCAGATCGGGATTGTTGACATAGTAGACGAATATCGCAGGAGCGCCCATGAATGTTGCAATTCTGTACCTTTCAATTGCTTCAAGGATCTTTTCAGGCTCAAATCTCGCGAAAACAACGAGAGTATCTCCAGTAGCGAGCCCGTTGTTCAGATCAACAGTCTGACCGTATATGTGGTACCAAGGCAATATCGCACACCTCGAACTGTAATCGTTCTCGTAGTAATCTCTGAACGTCCTGTATTCTTTCCCGTCGAGGTCGATCACCACATATTTTCCTTCTTCTCTGATAATTCTGTGAGATTTCAACCAGTTTCTCATTATCTCTGTTAGAGGCATTATCTGGTAGAGATTGGCAACAACATTGTAGTGTGTGAGCATCGCAGCTTTTGGCAATCCCGTTGTACCACCTGTATACTGAAGAACCGCAACATCTTCTCTGACGTTCCACCTAACCGCTGGCGGATCAGGTTCTGATGCAAGCATTTCACGGAAATCCACAAATCTTCCCTCAACTTTTGCCTTCCCGCCAGCAATATTTGCTACTATAACTTCTTCAACACTCGTATTTTCCCGCACACTGTTGAAATTTGGATAAAGCTGTTCTACAGTAACGAGATACTTGCTCTTACTATCGTTAAGCTGATACTCAACTTCTCGTGGTGCAAACAGCGGAGATAAAGCTGTGACGGTAGCTCCAGCTTTCATTGCTGCATAGTAAGCTATGGCAAATTGCGGGCAGTTTGGAGAGTAGATGGCAACGACATCTCCCTTCTCAACCCCCATCTTTGAAAGTGATGTAGCAAATCTGTCAATGTACTCCTTTAACTGCCCGTATTTTATTTCAAATCCGTAGAAAATTATTGCCGTTCTTTCAGCGTATTTTTGACAGGCCTCATCTATAATTCCGTGGAGAGGCCTCTCAGGTATATCTACATCCGCTGGTAAACCTTCTATCCACGATCTCTCAAGCCAGTACCTGTTCTTTATAAAGTCGGGAACCTCTACCATCTTATCACTGTCTAAAATTATTTTTGATATTTTAAAAGGTTTCGCTTTTTACGAAATTTACTTCTTTTACATTCGTAAAGAAAGACATACGCTCTTTTTTAATAGCATGAGACGATAAATAATCTTGGCCGAAAACAAGTCTGAGTGTATTTACAGCCGAAACTTTCTTATTTTTTAATCAATTCTTTTTCCTCATGCTTCTGAACGAGAAGGAGCTTAAGAATGAGGGGATAAGGATCGCAGCTTATCTGATTGCTGAGTCGGCAAGAACAGCGCCGAAATCGAAGGGTGAGGATGTAATAGAGATTATTTATGTTGACGGTGAGGATCTGGAAAGAATAGCGGCAAAAATGGAGGAGATGGCATCAGATGGGGATAAGGACTTTGTGAGGGATGCTGAGAGCTTGAGAAAATCTCAGGCCGTTCTGCTGTTAGGGGCAAAAGGTGACAATACGGTCGGTGTTAACTGCGGAGCTTGCGGGTACAAAAGCTGTGCAGAATTCAAGAAAGCTGAACGAAAAGGGGAGAACTTTATTGGACCAAACTGTGCCTTCAGGTTGCTTGATCTTGGAATCGCACTGGGCTCTGCAGTTAAGCTCTCGGCAATCCTTGGTGTTGATACAAGAATAATGTACAGGATTGGAATAGCCGCAAAGAAGCTCGGAATGATTGACGCTGATGTTGTCATGGGAATTCCGATTTCGGCCTTGGGGAAGAGTCCGTATTTCGACAGGATGTCTAAGTAGTGATACCCTTTGTATTTTTCGTGGCTTCTCTCACTGTTTGTCTTATCGGAATCCTCCTCTCAAACCCGCAGTTTAGACATGTGATAATAACTCTCCTTTTCCTCACCCTCACTCTGAACTTACCCTCTTTGTAGGGATAAAGACATTTCTTGCAGTATATCGTTTTCAACTCTTTGGGTATTCTCACCCTGTATCTCATCGCAATTCTTTTTGCCAGCTCAACATATCTTCTTGCAAGCTCGTAGTCTTTGTTTTTCCACTCCTCAGCCCTTTTAATGAGGTAAACAACCCTTTCCTTCGCTATTCTGCTTTCCCTCTTTTTATCCCTTTTTATCACAGCAATGGGTAAACAACAAAGATAAATAGCCTTTTGTTTCTTCAGCCAGTATGAAATTTGACCCCCAGAAATACAGAGAACTGTCGAGGAAAGACTTTGAGGAGGCGTGGAAATCTGGAAAAGAGGTCTTGGGGATAAGGGATCCGAATAAAGTTTATCCGAGGATCGGGTTTGAATTTGGCGCTGAACATCCTGTTTTCAGAACAGTAGAGAGGTTGAGAAAGGCTTACATCGCGATAGGTTTCTCTGAGGTCGTCAACCCCATAATTGTAGAAGATGTTCATGTTAGGAAGCAATTTGGGAGGGAAGCTTTGGCGGTGCTTGACCGCTGTTTTTACCTCGCTTCTCTCCCCAAACCAAATGTTGGGATTTCTGCTAATAAAATCAGCTTAATTGAGAAAATAACGAAAAAGAAGGTTGAAGGGAGAGAAAGAGACCTTCAGGAGGTTTTTCATCGATACAAAAAGGGAGAGATCGTCGGAGATGATTTGAGCTATCTGATTGCGGAAGTTCTCGAGATGGATGATATCACAGCAGTTAGGATTCTTGATGAGGTGTTTCCCGAGTTCAGGGATTTGAAGCCTGTGCCGAGCACTCTGACCTTGAGGAGTCACATGACTACTGGATGGTTCATTACCCTCAGTCACATAGCCGATAAACTTCCTCTGCCGATCAAGCTCTTCAGCATAGACAGGTGCTTCAGAAAGGAGCAGGGAGAGGACGCTACGAGGCTTTACAGCTACTTCTCGGCGAGTTGCGTTCTTGTTGATGAGGATGTGGGTGTTGATGACGGGAAGGCTGTTGCCGAAGCTCTGCTTCGACAGTTCGGATTTGAGAAGTTCAGGTTCAGAAAGGATGAGAAAAGGAGCAAGTATTACATTCCCGATACCCAGACCGAAGTTTATGCCTTCCATCCGAAGCTTGTTGGCTCAAGCACGAAATACAGCGACGGTTGGATTGAGATAGCGACTTTCGGCATCTACTCCCCCACGGCTTTGGCCGAGTACGACATCGAGTATCCGGTCATGAATCTGGGTCTTGGGGTTGAGAGACTGGCGATGATACTTTATGGGTATGATGATGTTAGAAAGATGGTTTATCCGCAGATTTACGGTGAGATCAAGCTAACAGATACCGATATAGCGAGAGGGATAAGGGTTAAAGAGGTTCCCCAGACTCCAGTTGGTTTGAAGATTGCCGGTAGTATAGCAGAGACTGCAGAAAGAAATGCTGTATCACCAAGTCCGTGCAGCTTCCTTGCATATGAAGGGGAGCTTTTCGGGAAGGCCGTTAAGGTTTTTGTCGTTGAAGAGGAGGATAACACGAGATTGTGCGGGCCTGCATACGCCAATGAGGTCGTTGTTTACAACGGAAGCATATATGGGATACCGAGAACCAAGAAGTGGAGGAGCTACTTTGAGGAGGGCGTAACAACGGGAATAAAGTACATCGATGCCTTCTCTTACCTTGCAGCAAGAAAAATCGAAGAGGCGGCAATGATGGGGGAAGAGGAAATTATGGTGAGGGTGAGGATAGTGGAAAATCTTTCAGACATCAATCTCTGCATTCATGACAACCTGAGAAGATACATACTTTGGAAAGGAGGAAAGATTGATGTCCGTGGTCCGGTCTTTGTGACTGTGAAAGCGGAAATAAGTTAAATGGGGATCAGGAGACGAATGTAGCCAATAAAGGGGATTCTGAACTTTGCAACCCCTACTATCCATTCTTCCTTTACGGGCTTTATTCTCTCTCCAATCGGCGAAAATACTCCGGGAACTGCCTGATCGGGAAGTTTGTTGGTTTTAACATTGTCGCCCTGCGTAATGTATCCATCATTCTCTGCTATCTGGTTCGTGTAAACCATTTTGCCATCCACAATAGCTGGTATTGGATCACCCTTGTGGACGTAGGCTATCGCTCTGTGTATAATCGGCTTTCCGTAACCGTTTGGCTTGTAAACTATGACATCTCCGTAGTTCCCAAAGCTCACGTATCCAGTCTTTACTCCCTCTTCCCACGTTACCACTCCTCCAGCCCTTGCAGTGCTTATCAGAAATACAACATCACCCGGATGTAAATGGGGTTCCATGCTACCAGACTCAACTGCAACCATAAAGGGCCACGTGCCCGTTAAGGCAATACCTCCTCCAATTATGACCGCAACGATAATTAATGTTGAGACCACATCTTTTATGAACTGAACAGACTTCGATTCACTATCCATGCAAAGAGGAGGAGGGGAAATGGTAATTAAAAATATCGATTTGACAACTATTGCGAAGAAATTTCTCGTTCGCGGTTATAATATAAACCCAAAAGCTGCTGAGCTTATATGCAGCTTCAGCGAATTCTCCGAGGAGATAATATCTGAAGTTTGTAGAATGGTAGATGGCAAATTTATAATCGGAGAGGAAGATGTTAAGGCTGCAATAGAGAAAATTAAAGCAAGAAAAAGTGTAAAACCAGAATTTCGTGA
>Ga0136651_10001832_pt1 | contig 11689 bp, 12 predicted proteins | sample Mar14236cmmetaG_FD_94867 | JGI IMG/M metagenome (GOLD analysis project Ga0136651, IMG submission 94867) | Marine hydrothermal vent microbial communities from Guaymas Basin, Gulf of California to study Microbial Dark Matter (Phase II) - Marker... ...
CTCGGTAGCCACCGTGCGCACTCCCGTACCCAACATCAACCCGGAAGGCAGCTCCGTATCCTGCGATGACTGCGCACCTACCTGGCGCACATTCTGATAGAGCAGGTCTGCAAAAATGGCCCTGCTACTCTTAAAGCCAGTCGTGCCGGCGTTAGCCAGGTTGTTGGCGATATTGGACATCTTTGTCTGCTGTGCATCCAGCCCGGTTTTTGCAATCCACAATGCCTGGTTCATTCTTGCGCTCCTTAGCTCAAACTCATCAATTGCGTCGAGGCCTGATCAAGCTGCTCTGCGACTTTCATTATTTTGATATGGTGCTCAAACTGTCGTGATAATTCGATCATACGCACCATGGCCCCGACAGAATCGACATTGCTCGATTCCAGGGAACCGGAGAGCAGGGTAACGTTGGCATCAGCCGCGACCTCTTCACCACTTACCATTTGAATGACCCCACCGGCGCCCTTGTTCATCTGCATGGTATCGGGGTTGACCAACTTGATCCTGTCTATTGCCGCCAGGGTATTCGGGTCCTCACCCAGGGGGACGATGGACACGGTGCCATCAGCACCAATCGCGATACTGGAATAAGGGGGCAGGGCGATGGGGCCTGAGTTACCCATGATCTGCTGGCCCGCACCATCGATCAGTTGCCCGAATTCATCAATGTGCAAATCACCACGACGACTGAAACCCTCGGATCCATCAGGCGCCATCACCACTATCCAGCCCTTACCGTTGATCGCGACATCCAGGTCACGTCCGGTAGAGTTGATGACGCCTTCCCTGAAATCCACCCCGGAATTATGCATACCCGAATACACACGACTCCCCATCTGCTCGCCGGACAGCAGTGCACTTTGGGCCGAAATCAAATCGGCCCGAAATCCCACCGATGAGGCATTGGCGAGATTGTGGGTATTAACAGCCTGGGCGAGCATGGTTTCTCCCGCACCGGAGGCTGCAATGTAGACTAGATGATCCATCGCTCGGGTTCCGCTCTATTAACGCAGGTTTATCACAGTTTGGGTGATCGTGTCCTCAGTCTGAATGACCTGGGCATTCGCCTGGAAATTCCTCTGCGCGACTATCATATTGACCAACTGTTCGGTGATGTCCACATTCGATCCCTCAAGGGCACCGGATTGCAACACCCCTAAACCAGAGCTGCCGGGCGCCCCCAGAGTCGCTGCACCGGATGAAAACGTCTCCGCCCAGCTGGTATCGCCCGTGGGCTGCAAGCCATTGGGATTGGAGAAACCGGCGATAGCTATCTGCCCCAGGGCCCGGGCTTGTCCGTTAGTGTAGCGGGCGAACACCACACCGGTGTCATCAATTTCCAGGCCGTGTAGCTGGCCGGTTGTAAAACCATCCTGTACCGCGCTACTGACGGCGAACTCAGCGCCGAACTGGGTGAATTGCGACATCGATATCGTTAAATCCTGCGGGTCGGCCCCGGTCGGCAATCCATTCTCATTCAACGGGTTCCAGCCGTTGATACTGATATCAACTGGTAGGGTGGTCGGGTCAAACTTGCCGTTGGACTGAAAGGTGAGCGTATCCGGCCCGGAGGTGGTGACACCATCTACCAGGGAGTGCACCTCCCACTCATTGGCGTTGGCGGTCTTGACAAAGTACGTGCTCATCGCGTGCGCATTGCCCAACCCATCATAGATCGTCACGGTGGTGGTCGCATTGAACGAGTCTGGGTCGGGTACTGTGGGGGGCATCGCGAAGGCGTCAAAGGGCCCGCCAAAAGGCACGGCGGGCGCAATCTCCCGCGAATCCAGGTTGGCGGTGAGATCCGCAAGCCCCGTGGGGTTAGGGTCGATCAGCGAGGTATCCAACTGCAGGTCACCCGCCTGCCCGGCGATTTCGCCAACACTATTCACCCCAAAGGCCTGCAGGCGGTGGCCTTCGTTAGTGACAAGAAAACCCTCCCGGTCTACCTGAAAATTACCCGCCCGGGTATAAAGCGAGGCGCCGTCGTCACTGAGAAGGAAAAAACCATTGCCGTTGATCGCCAGATCAAGTGCATTATTGGTAAAGCTGATATTGCCCTGGGTGAATTCCTGTGTGACACCCGCCAGACTCACACCTTTACCAATGGCGTTACCTCCGGCACCAAGCAAACTGGTCGCATAAACGTCCGCGAACTCGGCCCTGGACGATTTAAAACCCGTGGTAGAGCTGTTGGCAATATTGTTGCCGATAACACCGAGATCTGCTGTTGCTGCATTGATCCCTGAGACTGCGGTTTCAAACGCCATAATCGTTCTCCTGATAGATTGACTTTGTTATTTATAAAAAGCTCTTCACTGCTGGCAGGCCCACCTGGTCGCCACCCGCCAAATTCAACACCACACCGGCACCCCTGGGATCGATGGAGACAGACTCCACAAGGCTGTGGGCATATACCGAAACCGCCTGTACCTGATCCGAAATAACCGCCTCGGCACTCACCCTGTATTGACCGGGTGGCGCCGTATTGCCAGAGTCATCGACACCATCCCACTGGATTTTAATTTCTCCTGACGCTGTGGCGCCCAACGTGCGAGTGTGCACCAATCGGCCACCCATATCCTGGATATAGAGCGTCACACCAGAACTACTCCGTGGCAGGTCAATAGTGGCATCGAGCATCTCTTCCGGCACCAGGGTTCCTAGGTTCGATTCCGTAACCACCTTGTGGCCGACCAGGGCAGCCGCCTCCAGGGTTTGATTCGAAGAGAGAATGCTGGAGAGCTCACTAAACCCCTGCTGTAAACCCTGAATTCCGTCTACCGTTCCAAACTGGGCAATCTGCGACAGGAACTCAAAATTATCCATGGGCTTGGTCGGGTCCTGATTTTCCAACTGAGCCACCATCAGCTCCATAAAATCCTCTTGCCCCAGCTCACCAGCCCGTCTAGCGCCTGTGGCTGCATTTGAAGTTGTCGGGAACAGCTCTGACAGACTCGCGGTTGATTCCATTACCCTCTCCTACTGTTTAGCTGCCAAGGCTCAAAGTGCGCATAATCAGCTGTTTTGTGGTGTCCATCGCTTCGACACTGCTCTGGTATGAACGCGACGCCGAAATCATGTTGGCCATCTCTTCCACGGAATTTACATTGGACATGTAGATATAGCCTTCCATATCCGCCATCGGGTGACTGGGAGAGTACTCTTTACGCGGAGGTACCTCGCTTTCCACAATGCCCTCAACCCTCACACCTGCAGCCTGCTGTGTCGTCAGTGCCGAGTCGAATACCGAGGAGAACACCGGGTATCGCGCACGGTAGGCTGTTTCAGCACTTTCGCCCACGACACCCGCATTGGCCAGGTTGCTGGCAATAGTGTTCAAGCGCACACTTTGTGCAGACAGGGCCGACCCGGAGATATCAAAAACATTAAACAGGCTCATTTCTACTCCCCCCGCAGAGCCAGCAGTACTGACTTGATGCGGCCATCCAGGAAATTCAAGCTGGCTTGATAACGGATGGCATTGTCCATAAAAGCCGCATGCTCCTGCTCAGTTTCCACAGTATTGCCGTCCAGTGATGACTGGTGAGGAAGACGGTACATCAGGTTATACTGCGAGTTACCGACATCGAAATGATAAATACTGGATTTCAGTGGCTGTGCGCGTTCATCCTGAGCCCAGGTGAGGGCATCGCCGAATTCAATGTCTCTCGCTTTGTAGCCAGGCGTGTCCGCATTGGCCAGATTCGCGGAAATTACCTCAAATCGATGTGCGCGGATGGAAAGCGCCTGGGGGGACACACCGAAAAGTCTATCAATTACATTCATATAATTGCTCCTTTGCCTATCAACAAACACAATCCATGCCAGAAAAATAATAACCATTAATATCATATAGTTATGATGGATTTGTAACAGATTTAGATTCAAAAAACGGCAATCATCCGCCACTGCGGCAATCATTGCCGTCATACCGGCCAGCAACAAGTAACTGGCACGAAAGATGCTACATATCCAGGGGAAGGTGATTTTGAGCAGATAATGACAATTTTTTGGCGCTGGCGTTTATGGACACTGTTAACAATAACTGGATACTGCCTGTTTATCCCCTGTGCCGGTGCCGCTGAGAATCAGCCGCTGGACAGCATTGTCACCGCCGCCGTTGCTGCCGGCGAAGAACGTGCCCGGCAACACGGATATGACAATGTATCGATCAAGGTTCGGCCACTGGACCAACGGCTGCGCCTCCCACAATGCAGCAAGCCACTATCGGGCTTTATTCCCCAGGCCAGCCACGTACTCGGCTCTGTCAGTATCGGAATCGGCTGTACCGGCGCAAAATCCTGGACCATTTATGTCCGCACTCACATCAGCGCCCAGCGGACCATCCCCGTACTGGTAAGACCGCTGGCACGCAATACACTGATTACCAGGGCCGATATCAAACTCATCAACCAGCCTATAGAATCCGCCACTAATGGCCTGATATTCGACCCTGAGCAGATTATTGGCATGGAAACCACCCGACCACTGGATGCCGGTTCAACCATCAGGGTAAATCATTTGCGCCCACCCAAGGTTATAAAGCGGGGGCAGCAGGTAACATTGGTAACCGGTCTCGATGGGCTGGAAGTAAGGATTCAAGGCAAAGCACTTAGAGACGCCGCGGCAGGTGAACGAGTTTCCGTGACCAATCTGAGTTCCGGTAAACAAATAGAAGGCATAGCCCATTCCGATGGGACTGTCAGCGTGCGATAATTGGTTTCGAATTAGCTAAAGCTTTTATGAAGTCTGTCGATATTTATAACCAGGCCATACAATTTTATGAAAAATGTAGACAATGCGATGAGTATCAGACCCCCTAGAGCAGACCTGAACCAGGGCTCCCAGCCACCGACCAGGGTAGCGGGAACATCCGGTACCTCTGCAGCGCCGGGCGACGAGGGCTCGAGGGTCAGCAGCGATACTGTGACCTTCACCAATAACGTTGCAGAGATGCTCAAGCTGGAAGAAAATCTGGCCAATATACCCGACATCGACGACGCCCGTGTCACTGCCATAAAGGCATCCATCGCAGATGGGGTCTACCAAATTGATCCCGAGAAAATCGTCAACGGCCTGCTAAAAATTGAAAAAGGCTTCAGCTGAGACAATGATCCCCGAACAACAACTAGCCTCTTTGCTCAGTCGCGAAATTAATTGCCTACAGATGCTGCTGGACATCCTCAATCAGGAATATAATGCACTGATTAGCGCTGATATCAATGCAATCGAGCAGGCGACTACAGCTAAAAATCAGGCGCTGGCTACCCAGGCAGAAATAACACAATCTCGCCGAAACATGACCATCCAATCATCTTTTAGCGGCACCAATGAAGGATTGCAGCAGTTGATAGCCACCTGTGAAAACCAGAAAGAGCTTTCCGCCTCTTTCTCACTCCTGTCCTCACTTGCCCGGCAGTGCAAAATCACCAATCGCTCCAACGGCCGGCTGATCTTGCAAAAACAGCAACAAGCCCGTGGCGCATTGGATATCATTCGCCAATCAGACCACAATACGCCCACTTATTCTGGCCAGGGCAAGACCACGGCCATACTGGATACACGCTCACTGGGCAAGGCCTGACGTAGGGCAGCATTCGGGGCGGTCATGCACAACGCCAGAAATTCCTCACCTTAACTGGTACGGCTGTCTACCAGGGGCCAACTCTACGCAGGCGTCTGGCAGTCACCTTTGCAGGTGGAGCCGGCCACTTCAAGCAAACTTGTACCACTTCTTTTTCACAGAATATACGGCAACCTGGTTTCTACCCCTTTTTTTAGCATCATAGAGCGCTTCATCTGCCATCCTGATGAGGTCCATTTTATCAAGGCTGTCTTCAGCAGAGCTGACTATGGAGGCTATTCCAAAACTGGCAGTTACACGATACCTCTCGACGCCCTCGGTAAACGATTGTTCTTCAACTGCAGAACGAAGTTTTTCAGCTACGAGGAAAGCGTTTTCCTCTGTAGTTTCGGGTAGAATCACCACAAACTCTTCGCCACCATAGCGGGCCAGGACGTCGTACTCCCTCAGATTCGCCCCCATGACTCTGCTGAATTCAGTAAGGACGAAGTCACCCACCAAGTGCCCATGGTCATCATTGAAACGTTTGAAATGATCAATATCCACAAGTACCAGCGATAGGGGATTCTTGTTGCGAGCTGTCCTATTGAGTTCCTTATCCAGTGCACTTTGAAAATATCGATTGTTATAAATACCGGTAAGCCCGTCCATGTCGGCCAGGGTTTTTAGCAACTTATTCTTTTCCTGAAGATCTTTAGCGAGCTTTTCCAGGGAGATTTTCGCCTTAATCAGTTCCTTATTCACCTGATCGTAGTCAAGGTTTAAAACACCCAGACGAATATTGGCCTCCTGTAGAATTTCCTCGACTGACCTTGTCTGTTCGACTTTCAACCCAAAATTCGCTGCGCCCTTGTCAATCTCGGTATGGGCCTCATCCAATATCGCTTTGATGCATTTCATATTCAGGCCAAGCAATTGCGCCGCCTCAGTTTGAAACTGACAGTAATAATCCTCCGGCTTATCTGAATAGAAGATATTTACCAGGATATCCGATAGGTAAATTGCTCTGGTGGAGAATCTAGTCTGGGCATCTTTGCCCTCATACCGGAGGGGATCATGGTGATGAAGGATGGGAAGCAATATTGAAGGTGGGAAATTCCAGTGCTTTGCGACCTCATATCCAACAAGACAATGATCCACTTCCAGTACTGATACTTCAGCATCGCGAGAGTCACCAGAATTTTTACAAGTTTGATCTACTACTTTCTCGTAGTCTTTCAGAATTGTACAAGCCAATATTAATTCGCCCAAATTCTGCAGAAGAGCCGATACAAAAATTTCTTCCGTATCCGCCCCCGATACTTTCCCAAGAAGGAGTTTCGCAACAATAGCGGAGGCAAGTGAACGCTCACAGAATCTGTCAAAATCAAACTGGCTCTCCGTTTTACCCTTATTGATAGACAGGAACGAGAAAGACAGGACGAGGCTTTGAACGGCATTAGTTCCCAGAATAGATACTGCTTGCGTTATCGAGCCAACTTGCTGAGGAAAGCTGTAGAAGGCCGAATTAACTACTTTGAGGATTTTTGAACATAAAGCAACATCCTGAACCACCAGATCAGCGACATCGGACAGTGTTACATCATCTCTGGATGTGAGAGCAACTAGCTTCGAAGCTACAGTCGGCAGCGTAGGTAGATCATCAGATTTCAGTACAGCTTTAAGCAGTTCTTCTGTATTCAAAGAGCCTGTGGTCTTCAAGCCGGTGCTAGCATCTAACATGGTCTTGTCCTTGTTCAAGCCAGAATTTGTCGATCATACAGATCACATAACTCTAACTTGGTTAACTTACAGAGACTGTATCCTTTTGCAAAAAAAGAACAATCTGGATGGCTTTTTCCCAATTACTCTAATTGCAGGCAATGCAATCACCCCCTGAAGCGAGTATCTCTGTTCACAGTCATCGCCTCCGGTCACTGGTTATTAACACGCTGTCTAATGCCCTCAGGCGGCGTTGCTCACCTTCCGCACACGAGCCATCTCTATCGGAATAGCCTGTTGCTCGATCGCCAGGACCAAAGATCTTTGGCGAAGTTGGTTCAGGAATCACCCCGGATTCTCCAGGGACAATGGGGTCCGGGGTATCACGATCGATCATTAATTCCCTATTCATCACTGTACTGGCATGATTTATCGGAGGAGCGCTCTGGTCGACCTGCTGTCTCCACCTGTTATCCGGAGATGTTCTAATACCTCCCCTGTGCTCCTCGATTGAACCCCGTTCCCTCGCCGTTGCAGCCTTCTCGCTATCCCAGACCCACGGGCGTAGTTTCGAGGAGGCAGATGCCCGATGGTATTCCCGGGCACCAGACTCCTCAGCCACGCTCGCACGTGCCTGACACTCATTTGACAACGCGCGCCGCTTCAGCACATCATGAGCACAATTCGACCAGCGCCCAAAATGTGACGATTCCGCCGGCTCCGGCATACGATGCTTACGAAAAGAAAGTTGCGCTGTCATAAAACGATACTTCACAGCCCGGAAATGATGAATATGATCTTCCGTCTGCAGGGATACCATCTCCGCCCCTGCCCGAATAATCAACATTTGAGGGGGTAGCGTCCCCTGCATGCTATGCAGTAGCTCGGCCGCATAACACAAGTGAAACGCACAATGCAGTGTAGTTATTTGGAGAGTATCACAAGGTATATAGAAGTAATCCCCAAGCTCCGAAACACCACCGCTACGAATCAGTAGATTAACAGAGCCAGATAGGGGCCCCACGGACAATTGGCCATTAACAATGAAATCTGCACCGCTCTGCATAGCCTCAAGTGTCGCAGCCCGGCGCTGAGGTTCATCCATGTGCCACTCTACCAACGCCACATCCCCGCCCTCGGCATGGAATAAGTCAGTCATGTGGTTCCGTTTTTGCGTCTTATTGACTGACAGAGGCTCCCTGGCGAGAATAAAGTCTTCCCACTCCACAGGCTCCGCAGTCCTGCCCTCGGCATTTAGTGAGTAGGCAATGTCATAGGGTGATTTCCTACCGATCTTGACAAATTTCCTGTCAAGATCGGGCGAAATGCCATGATCAGGATTTTCGAGAGTTAAGCGTTCCATCCAACTGGCAAATGGTGACTCCTTAAAGAGAATCAGGTCCTCAGAGGTGTAGGTTATAACGTTATTGACACTGTAACGATACATTGATTAGTGCTCTTCTCTCTCAGCATTGCATGCCATGTATACCATGACTTCAGCCACACGCACTTGTGTATTCAATCACTGCAACCATGCAAGTTTTTAATGCCACACGCTTTAGCAAAGCCATAACCGTTGCTGGTAGAGCCATTGGAATCATTTGGCTATCGTCACTTAGCGAACTCCAACTTCCCGGCATCCAGATGTCTCTATCTGCCATAAAAGGCCTGACGGCGTAGTGCGATTTGGCGGTGTACATCCAGACCAGGCACACCGAATATGTGCCCCAACTCATGGCTCGCGTGCTGTAAACAGCGTCGATCATCTAACATGTGAATCACATTCATCTCCAAATTCACACAAGCGCCTCCAGTCTTGCCACAGAGGTCATAAAGCACATCCCAGGAAGGAACGAAGTCTACAGTTACCAATTTCGTTTGTTCCAGAAAACTCACAGCAACGGTCTCACCATCCTTACTCGCACATATTGTGGTCACGGCAGGGCTTTCATACTCAGGTGGCCGATTGATGGAACAAGCTGCCAACATCGCAGAGGTTATAATCAAAAATATTATCATTCTAGCGCGCTGTATATGCACTACTTTGCACCGCATGGTCTACCCCCATAGCAACATGTCCCAACAGAACACGCTCCAAAATCTACCTTTTTTATACATCACAGGGACCATTAGCAAAGTCCCTTATGAACGGAATCATGATCTTTCCACTACTTGCTTATCGGTTCGATTTAGAGAAGCTTTAGCTATTTTTCTCCTTGTTGGACCTTTCATGCATTTTGCCCACCATGTTTCCACTTGGTAACCTTCTGGAAGATCAACCAGGGTACGGTATTTGCCGGGCAATCAATGGAAATTGGAGCATTCACTGATAAAATTCAGCTTGTAAGCTTTAAGGATTATGATCTAGGTTTCTTGGATGAAGACGTGGGAAGGGTTGATCCAGCGGACAACCCCTTCATGGCAAAAGTATTAACCATGTCTTCGGCGCTGCGCGCCTCGTTTCAAATTGCTGGCGCATTTTGTCGAACCGGGTTGCAGGATCTCCGCAGGCTGGATAAGCGGATGAATCACTACAGCCTTTGGGCTGTAGTGACCCTGCGGGCTTCGGCGCTGTGCGCCTCGTTTCAAATTGCTGGCGCATTTTGTCGAACCGGGTTGCGGTTCTCACCCACCCAGTCTTTCCAAACAAGAAAGGCCACCCCAAAGGGGTGGCCTTTCTTGTTTGGTAGGACCAGGCGGATTCGAACCGCCGACCTCTACCATGTCAAGGTAGCGCTCTAACCAACTGAGCTATGGTCCTGTTGAGAGGGAGCGCATTATAAGCGGCCGCTGGGTTTTGCTCAACACCCCCCCGTTGAGAATATTATCAGGGTGGAGGCTGTATCAATAAGGCAGTTTGCCTGCGGGACGACCTGTGGGGCGGGAACCGGATGAAATGTAGCCCCCCTGAAACGCCGCGATTCATGGCAATGGCCCACTGCGGCCTCACCGCAGAAAATACGACGGGAAATAGCTGCGGCACTGCTGCAGGACAGCCTCCGCCTTGTCCTCCTTACCCAATTCTCTGTAGGTTGAAGTCAGCAGATTACAAGCGCCCTTATGCCAGGGAATAGCCTGACGGGTCTTCTCGCCATATTGAATCGCTTTATCCTTCTTGCCCGTCCAGGCACTGAACTGGCCAATGGTGAGATCGCGCCAGGGCGTATCCGGTGCCGCGGTCATGTTGCCTGGAAATTTCAGTGAGGACCGCGCCAGTAACCAGGATACCGAATCCCTGTATACGGGCCGCCACCTGCCAGTGTCCAGCAGTTGCTGCAGTTTTTGTTGACCTGATTTCAGCAACTGCGGCCAGAGCACATAATCCGGCCCGGTAGCCTCCAGTTTCTCTATCCATCCCGGGCTGGAAATCAGCACCTTTACATAGTGGTTATAGGTATCAGCGTCGTAAATCGTGTCTGCCCGACCGTCTATAAACACTTTCAAGTCACCGTCGGTGCGCCAGTGTATATAACCACCCCAGTTGTAGAGCGCATACACCTTACCCTGCAGACCATTGCCCTCGATAAAGTTAAGCATATCCACCGGATAGCTGTACTCGGCCGTCAGGTAATGAAATGCCGGGCCAGACTTTAAAGGATATGGCAGCATGCGCCAGGCAGAAAAAAGCAGTGCGCCAAGCGCCAGTGCCACGGCAAACTTCTGCCCCTGGACTTTGCGAAAACAAAGACCCACAAGAGGGGCCAGCATTACCGCCAGAGACATACCAAACAAGGGAATGAAGCGACGACTGGTGAGCGCCATGGCCAGGGTCAGGGCCGTCAGGAAGATTCCCTCCCAGGGCACCGCGACGGTTTTTCTTACACGCGGCAGCAGATAAACCAGTGCGAGTGCCGGCGCCCACATGAAGACAAAAAACAGCGGTGAGCGTATACCGCCACGCAGGAAAGGCGACAGCCACTCACCCAATTGCCTGAATGGTGAACTGTCGTCAAAAGCGTATTTCAATGGATACAAAAAAGTCTTAAATCCGGAAGGGTTCAACACGGCGGCCAGCAGGCAAATCACTCCCACCAGTAGCGCTGCGCGGAACGTGTCCAGGCTGAAGTTGCGCCAGGGGAAAACCAGAATACCCAGAGCCATCAGCCCGAAGAAAAAGCCACCGTGGAGGTTTACCCAGACAACGAACAGGATCGCCAGTAACCAGGTTTTCGTCTGTCGCCCCAATAACAGAAATAGCAATAGACTGAAGTTCAACAATGAATAAATATGAGGCCGCACATCCAGAAACGGGGCCGCAATAGCCATTGCAATACCGGCGCATACTAGACCCGCAAAAGGGCTGCCACTCTCGCGGCTCAACACATGCTGCAGGATGGCAAAGGTGGCGACAAGAACCAGCCATTTCCAATAGACCAGTGATTCCACACCCCCTACAGATAC
>Ga0136651_10001834_pt1 | contig 11687 bp, 9 predicted proteins | sample Mar14236cmmetaG_FD_94867 | JGI IMG/M metagenome (GOLD analysis project Ga0136651, IMG submission 94867) | Marine hydrothermal vent microbial communities from Guaymas Basin, Gulf of California to study Microbial Dark Matter (Phase II) - Marker... ...
ATTTTTGAATAATAGTTTTGGGATAAATATTTGTTGATCTGCTTGATAACCTTTATTTTCCGATTTCTTCCAATAATTTTTATCTCTACTTTTTCTAATAAAACAGGGAAAAGGTGACTATCCTTAATTATGATTAAAACTGGAAGTTCCGAATTATTCTTCTTACTTGTTCTGATCGGAACATCAGCAATGATTTCCGGTTGTTTCTGATAGTATCTCGGTTTTAATAATTTGATTTGATAATGGGTTTCAGCATATAGTCCGAATAAAGGAAGGAAAGAAACAGGAGAAAGTAAACAGGAGAAAAGATTCATAATTTTATTTGAACAAAAAAACCTTCAAAATGGAATTCCCACATTGAAGGTTAAATTCACAAAACATTTAAAAAGATTTTAAGGAAGCCAGTTCGGATCGATTATACTTTTGGAAATTTTATCATCTCCAACACCCCACGGACCTTGCGGAAGATAATAATAAATCGATGCTCCTTTTTTCCCGAAATTTTCATTTGTGGTCGCGACAACCGTGCTGTCAGTCAAAGAATAATCAAAGAAAAAATCGGTTCCCTGTTTTTCCATTTTATTTTCAACATTGAGCATACTCACATCAAAAGCATAATATCCGTTTTCAGGATCGTTTTTGAAAGCAACATCAGCCCGGGCAAGGATCTGAATATTTTTTATTGCTTCTTTAATTTTTTCATGATTCTGTTTATCTGTCCGCAATGGAATTATCAAAGTAAAAACAATCCCCACCAACATTATGATCATCAATAATTCTATTAAAGAGAATTTACCTTTTTTCTCGATCGACATATTTTCAGACATATAACCTCCAATAAATTCAAGCAAAGAATTTTTAGACAAGATTGAATGTCAAATGATTTTTCATTACTATTCCCATAAATTTAATTTTTCAAATATAATTTTCTGAAAAAAACCTTTCAAACCGTAAGCAGTCAAAGGATTAAAGATTTTAAGGACAAAATTCTTTACAACATTCAACTGTTTTTTTTGTTTGCTCGAGTAAAATTAATATTTAGTTTTATGTTTAATAAGAGTAATATTGAGGAAATTTTATGAGGAAATTAATTCTTATATTATTAGTTCTTGTCTTTTTTAATTCTCTGTTTGCTAAAGAGAATGTTTATCGAAAAAAGAATGGAAATTATATTGATTACGACTCTCTTAATATTGAAATAGAAAAAGATAAACATTACATATTTGAAGGTTCTGGCAGTTCCGGTATCGATAATGTTTTATTGTATATAAAAAGTGAAAACATATTTAATAAAGGAATTAGACCAAAAATTGAGTTCGAACCGGGAAAAAAGGGAGTATATGAACTCGATATCAGGGGATTTTTAAAAGATAAATGTCTTGTTTCTCAAAAATTTTATCTGCATGTTAAATCACCGCAATTAACTCCTGAGGAATTAATAGAAGAACCAAAAATAACAGAAATTGATTCTACAAAAATAATTGTTGAGGAAAAGCACGAAATAACAGAAAAAATAATTACAAAGGATGATACATTAAAAACTATTTTAGAGGAAAAAATAGAGAAAGAAGAAGATGAATTAGTTGAATCTTCTCCAAAAGTAAAAAAAAAATTAGTCGATCTTAATACTGCAAGTTTAGATGAACTGAAAACATTACCGATTACAGAAAAACAAGCTGATGATATTTATGATTTCCGTTTTTATCAACAATTTTTCCAGAGCATTTACGATTTAAGAAAAATTTCTTCCATCGATCAAAAAACCTTAAATAAATTGAAACCATTCGTTTCTGTTTCTCACTATGATGATAAAGATGACGCTGCTCAGAGAAGAGAGGAAATCTATTATTTGATTCAAAGGCTTGGAAGTAATGAAGGTCTGCAGGAAGGAATGTCCGATGTGTGGGAAGATTATCTGATAACTCCTCGTAATATCAACAAACTATCTTTTACGGAAATTCAGAATATGCCGAATGTTAATGCTCAGGATGCAGCTGCAATTCTGAGAAGAAGAGCTTATGGAGATACACTTGCCAATGCTCGTGATCTTCGGCAGACTCCAGGTGTTACTCACTACAGTTATACGAATCTCCGAAATTATGTATATTACAAAGAAAAACCCACTCAAAATAGACTTTTCTTCGATTACCAATTGAAATTCAATACCGAACCTTATGAAAGTGATGCTATCGAAATGTATAAAGAACCGATGCGCGGATCGACCGAAAAAACCAGTTCATATTGGGGTTTTTTCCGGATGGATGATATTTCTGCTGCTGTGATGAACAAGATCAGGATTCGTTATCAGAATGAATGGAAAGCTGGTTTGATGTATAATTCCAATAAAGGTGAGCAAAGTTTCCTCAATGCTGATTCCAAAGAATTTTTTAATGATGCGAAATTCTATCTTGGATATGAAAAAGAATTCGATCTTGCCGGCAGGAATTATATAAAACTTTACGGAGGAAATTTCAGGGCAACATACGGGGAAGGTCTGGTTATGGAAAATACTGATTATTACAGTCCCCGCAAAACAGGATATGGTTTTAACAAAAGGATCAAAGGAATTATCGGTGATGTCTCGCGAACCCAGCAATATTCTTTGAAAGGATTGGCTCTCGATTGGCAGAGAAAGGAATTGAATGCTGCCGTCTTTTTCTCGATTGATAAAAAAGATGCGATAATTTATGATAATAAAGGAGATTTTCTCAAAGACGAAAACGGAGATTATGTTTATGATGCTGACTCCCTATTGATTCCAATTCCGGATGGTAAAATAGATGATCAAGATGATGCTTTTTCTTATCTCACCATGACCAGAAGATTTACTGATGATGAACTTGCTTCTGCAGAAGATTATTTCAATGTAAATACAATTGCACCCAGAAGAGATGCTGTTGAAGAAAAACTGCTCGGTGCGCATTTTGAGTATTCTCCTTTTATTGGCACGCATCTTGGTTTTACAGGGATCGAAGCAGTTTATGACCGTGATTTCATTGTTCCTGATGGAGATGATCTCAAGGATCTTCTGATCGATGATAGTTATGATTTCAATAAATGGAAATCAACCGATAATGAGATTTCCTCTCTCTATTCGACATATTCCGATTCCACAAAATATGGATATGATCGAAATTATCGTCGTGTTCTTGGTTTAGAGTGGCAGACTACTTTGAATAATACATCTTTCCAGGGTGAGTATGCGGAAATGTCTTTGACCGGAAATGAATTCAAGATCGGTGATGATCCGAAGGCATTGATCTTGAGTGCTTACACTTTGTTCAATGATTTCTATATACTTTCTCTTTACCGCGATTATGATCTGGAATTTGATAATCCTTATATGAGAGCATTTGCTGAAAGTTGGCGCTTTGACGATACGATTTTTGAAAAATCTTATCTTTTCAGAAATACTCTTCTTACCGAGATGTATCTGAATTCGGCTCAACCTTCTGCTGAAAGAGGTGTTTATTTGGAGACACGTTACAGGTTTAATACCTGGATGACTTTGTCGAGACTTTATCTCGATGTCTGGGAAAGAAAATCCGATGCTCGTAAGAGTTACCGTTTTGAAGGAAAACTAGATTTCCGTCCCATCTACCAGCAGAGATTCAGATTGCGTTTCAAACAGCAGCAGAAAAGAAACGAAGATGACCTGGATAGAGGAAAATCGCTTTCACAAGAAGCTGAAATTACTTTGTCTTCATATCTCTCTAATCGGGATAGATTTATGCTTGGTTATATTCACGGAAGAGTCGTTCAGCCACCTTATCTTTCCATTTCCGATCCGGGAGATGCCAGCGGAGATGATATGGCTCAAGCCGGGAATGTTCTTACTCACGGGGATTATATCTTTGCAGATTATACTCATAATCTTAATAAGAATCTGAAAATTATCGGTTCCTTTGCTGTCTGGAAAGGACTCGGTATCAGTTTCTGGGATTTTGAAGATGTAAATCTCGATTTTAATCATGATGACAGAGGATATAAGTATTGGCTTACTATTCATAGCCGAATTGCCAATAATCTTTTCTTCTCTATCAAATACAAGTATAAAAAGCAGATGTCACGCGAACTTGAATTTAGAGAATACAATGATATTCCTGAAACAGGACAGTATTATTATCAGAATGTTAAAACTTCCGAAACATCGATCAGGGCGCAACTTGATTGGAAGTTTTAAAAAGAAAATAATTGGAGGTTTATCGTGTCTATTATTGCTTTACCCGCTCATTTTGATGGTAAGCGAATTTGTTTAGATGAACCATTTAATTTAAAAATGGATACTAAACTAATTGTAACCATTCTGCCAACTATAGTAACACAAGATATTGATAACGAACATAAAAATTGGTTATTTTTATCAGGTCAAAGACTGGAAGATGCTTATGGAGAAAATGAGCCTGAATATTCATTAGATTTAATTAAAGAGGTAAATCCAGACTATGAAGCAAGGTGATGTGGTTCTTACACCAATACAACAAGCTGATGGAAAACTCAAAGAAAGACCTGCAATTATTCTCAGGGAGATGCCATCTTATGGTGATTTCCTTGTTTGTGGTATAAGCACCCAATTACATCAACATGTCAAAGATTTTGACGAGATCATTTCTCCTGCAGATAAAGATTTTAAATCAAGTGGTTTACTTAAAAAATCTTTGATCAGGCTTGGTTTTCTTGCGGTGTTATCCCGTAAACGCATATTAGGTTCTATTGGTGAAATCTCAATAAAACGGCATAAACATTTATTGAAAAATCTCAGCGACTATCTTGTTAGTAACTCTACAAAGAATAAAAGTAGAACTTTTTTATAAAATGTTAGCAACAAAATATAATCTTAATTTCCTTTTTTTCCCTCTTTTTCAAGAAAGGGTCAGGATGAGTTAAATAATAAAGTTTTGGAGGATAAATGAAGAGATTATTAATGATCTTCTTAACGCTTTTTATAATAAACGGACTTTTTTCCTTTTCGCTTCTGGACAGCTACTCAGGGAATTATGTGAGCAATATCGATAGTCGAATTGCTGCCATGGGAGGAGCATCAGTTTCCGGAGGGATCAGGCTTTTTGACAGCAATGTAAATCCGGCAAATATCGGCTTTCTAACGGAAGGATTTGGCACTCAATTGGCTCTCGGTTTTATAAAAAACGATGATGATCGGGCTTTACCGATGTATAATTCCTTTGATGCGTATGTCGATGATGCAACTTATGTCACCAATGTGAATTTTTTTGAGCAATATGCTCTGGGAATGTATTACAAAAAAGATTTTAAGGATTTTGGATTATCTGCTGCCTTGATGTATAAACCTTATTTGAATTTTGAGAACAATTATATCGAGGAAGTCAGGAATAATGCTAATTCCAATGATGATGGTTATCCTCCTATAATTGCCAAGAATTTTATCGAAGGTGAAGGAGTTATCAATAAGATCAGTTTCTCAACAGCTTTTACATATAAAAATTTCTTATCTCTCGGTATAGAAATTTCTCAAATGAAAGGTGATAATAATTCCAGCAGAAGAATTGTCTGGAGTGATTATGCGAATGATGTAATGGGAGAAGGTGTTTTGCAGGATTCGTTAAGTTCAATGGAAAGAGAATTTGAAAAAATCGGTTTTAAGATCGGCAGCAGGATGAAAGTCAATCGGAGATTCGGTCTGGGATTGAGTTATGAACCAAAACAGACATTCGATGTAACAGGGAATATAAATGGAATTGATGTTGATGATGTAATCTATCTTTATACAACAAAATTAGATTCATTAGATATTCCTTTTATCTCAGATAGTTTAACTTATGCTGATTTTACAACTCCTTCCAGAATTCGCTTCGGTTTTTCCTATGAACCGAGAAATATTATGAGGACTTACTTTAATGGAGATGTGGAATTCGTTAAATGGACTGATATTTTTTCTTTGTATGAAAATGAGTTGAATTTTTATTTTGGGGTGGAACATCAATTAGAAAATGGAATTCCTTTTCGTTTAGGATTCAGCTATCAAACCGAATATCAAATAATCGATGATTCCGGATCGATGTATGCACAAAAACTCAATATTCCTGCTTATACTGTCGGTTCCGGTTTCAAGTTATATAAGAATCTTGTCTGCGATGTTTCCGTAGAATTTTCAAAAAGACAATATGAAACTCTGGATCTTTTCCCGGATGAAGTTTATGATCATGAAGAACTCTGGGTAAATTATCAATATGTAAATATATCAAATAGAGGTTGGGAAAATCCGGATAAAGTTACGGAATCATTCTTGAAATTACAGACTTCTTTGACTTTTAAATGGTAAATATGTTCGACTTGTGAACGACTCGAGATAGAGGAACAAAGAGAAAAAAAGAAGTACGAGTTGAAATATATTGTACAATTAATTTGAAGGAAAGTTAAAATGCGAAATTTAGTTATCTTCATTTCATTACTGATGTTATCTGTTAATTTTCTGATTTCTGAAGATCTTCTTCTCGATATCATGTTCACTAATGATATCCATGGTGGAATCGATAGGTATCCAGCAACTTTTATGAATCCTAATTTTCCTCCTATGCTGGGCGGAGGAGGTTCTGCAGCAACTTATATAAAAGGGATCAGGAAAATAAGCAATGGAAAAAATCGGGACAATCTCCTGGTTGATGCCGGAGATTTTTTTCAGGGACATCCGGTTGGTACCATATCCAAAGGAAAAGCTGTCATCACTTATATGAATATGATCGGATATGACTTGAGTGTTGTCGGAAATCATGAATTTGATATTGGGGAAGATACTCTAATCGAAACTTATAATGATGCAGAATTCCCGATTTTATCATGTAATATCGTAAAAAAAGGAACAGACGAACTGGTAGATTATGTCCAACCTTATCTGATTTTAGAAAAAATGGGAATTAGATTTGGAATTATTGGCGTAACTACAACTGACACTGAAAAGATGAGTTTTCCTGAAAATATTAAGAATGTCGAGTTTCTACCGGCAAAAGATGCTCTGGAAAAATATATTCCAATCGTTAAAAAGGAAAAAGTCGATTTGATCATAGTGGTCGGTCATGTTGGTATTCCTTATGATCCTGAACCTGCTTATAAACATCGATACGAGGAAAATTCGGGTGAGAAGCAAAGATATTGGGGACTCGATGCCCAGGAATTAGCTCATGAAGTTCAAGGAATAGATTTATTCTTTGCAGGTCATATTCACAAAGGTTTTGCCAAACCCTGGGAAGATCCGGAAACTCATACTCTTGTTTTTCAGGGCTATGCCTATGGAAGCAATGTTGGTCATGTAACCATCAAGATAGATAAGGAAACGAAAACTATTTCGGGATATGAAACCGCAGCACTCAGGGAAGGTATGATGATCACTCTTTTTGAAGATGAATTTATTCCCGATAAAACGATCGGAGATACGATCCTGACCATGCAGAAAATCGCTGAACAAGGTATGGATGAAGTCATCGGAAAAGCAGAAACCTATATTTCCAGAGATGGAGTCGATGCTCAAAATAAAATCGGAAATCTTGTTTGTGAAGCAATGCTGGAAGCTACTGGAGCGGATTTTTCCTTTTTAAATCTCGGAGGAGTTCGGGGAGACCTTCAACAGGGACCGATAACTTACCGGAATATTTTCGATGTCATGCCTTTTGAAAATCAGGTTGTGATCATCGAAGTAGATGGTGAATTCCTGAAAAATATCATCGAGATGAGAGTTTCCGGTAGTCGTCACGGATTGCGAGTAGCTGGAGTAAATGTTGTTTATAATCGTTCCCGAAAGGATTATGATCGGATCACAAAACTTCTGATAGGTGGAGAACCCTGGCAAAAAGACAAAATCTATCACATTTCAACCACAGATTTTCTCCTTCAGGGAAATGCTGGATTAACCATGCTGACGAAGATTCCCGAAGCAAAGATAACCAGGATCGAAAAAAGTTTGCGGGATTGTATTGTAGATTATGTAAAAAATAATTCACCTGTAACCGCTCAAATTGATAACCGCTGGAAAAGAGACGATAAATCTGAAATAACATTAGAATTGAAATCCGAATTAGAAAAAAAATAACAGTTCTTTTTTCTAAATTTGATAAAAGAATTGACTAAAGATCAGTCTATTTTTTAATTGCCCCAGATATAAAAAATTTTTTCGATATTTTTATGGAAGAAAATTCAGAAATAAAATAATTTGCATTACTGAATAATGGAATAATTTTTATTTCCCAACGATAAATATTTCAAGGAAGTACTATGTTAAAAAAAATTGGAAGATTAGATAATGATTCTATTAAAGAATTAGATCTGCTAATCGATTCTATATTCAAGCTTTTTGATAAAGGAAAAAAAGAAAAAGCAGAAAAAGAACTTTATAAAATAGCTAAAACTCCTAACTATTTCATCAGAGAATATATTGGAAAAAATCTGATCAAATATTCAGATCAGCGTAAGATCTTAGCTGTTGCCAAAAAGATGCTCAAACATAAAATGTATGGGATCAGGGCTACAGCTTTGTTTTACCTTTATACAAAATATGGGGATGATCCTGAAAAGATACTCAAGTTGTTGAACAGCAATTTTGAAACGATTCCCTGGGAAGTTGAGAGTATTATCAATGATATGTGGAAAAAATTTCCTGATTTCATGAAAATACATATGAAGGAGTGGCAATCATCAAAAAATGAAAAGAAAAGAGCTTTATCATTCCATGGTATGGAAAATATAGCTCGTTCAGATTCAAAATACATCATGGAATTTATCAGTAGATCTATTGATGATGCGACTATGGATGTGCAGAAGAAAATTACTCATATAATGACTCAGGTCGCTCGTGCAAATCCCACGATCGCTTTTCCTTACATCAGGGAATGGCTGGTTACAGCTGATGAAACAAGAATAAAAACGATCTGGGTTTCTATGAAAAAACTGGCAAATATAGTGAAGCAGAAGAATCGCAGGGATAGGTCTGTCGAGGATTTTGTGATCCTGACAGAACAAACTGTTAATGATTGGAAGAATGATGAGAACGAGAATGTTGTTAATATGGGTGAAAGACTATATCGCATTATAACTTATGATATGAATCATAATCGATAATTTATTAAGCAATTGTTGATCAATCTTGTCAAGAGGACTTGATGAGAAGAAATATTTCCATTAAAATCCTGGTAGTTCTAATCGCTGTTGTTTTGTGGTTTCAACAGGTACTTTTAAAAACACATACTGAAGAGATATTAATTCCAATAAGATTAAGTAATATTCCGGAAAACCTTGTTGTTATAGAAGAAACTATTAGAGAAATTCCTGTTATTATCAAAACTCGAGGTATGGATTTCCTGATCATGAAAATGTCTCAGGTTTATTTTAATGTTGATGGCAGCAAGTTTAAATTTGGAAATAATTTTATCCAGGTTACTGATCAAAATCTGCATTATTCAGATCGAATAACCCTGGAAATAAAAAAAATAAATTCTTCAAAAAACACGATTATCGAGATGGATAAATTAATCATAAAAAAATTTCCCATCCAGATCCAATACGACACACCCAAGGATGAAGAATTTTTCCTGCAAAATAAAATAATAAATAATTTCCAGAATATAGATGTTAAAGGTCCACAAACGATTTTAAGCAAATACAAGATGATCCAGACAAAAAAGATCTCTCGGAAAATGGTAAAAGATAATAAACTGTCTGTTGCTTTAATAGTTCCTGATCCTAAGATGAACTTGGAAAAAGATCAGATCAGTCTGGAGATAACTCAATCTAAAATAACTACTAAAACAATTTCCCTGATCCCAGTCAAGTATCCGTTAAATAAAAACATTTCAATCATTCCTCAAAAAGTTTCAGCTATGGTCAGAGGACCCGAAGATATTTTGGAGAAACTCACGAATAAGAATGTTACTGCCAGTATTGATGAAAACAAAATCAACAGGAATGATTTTGTGAGAGTTAAATTTTCCTTACCCACAGGAGTAAAATTAGTCGAATATACTCCGCAGAAAATTCAGATAATCAGAGATAAGTGATTGTCTTTCCAGGATTGGATTTGACTCGTAACGAAGTGAGAGTTGAGAACAATCGGATAAATAAGTTGCAATCCTCGACTCACATTCCCTTTGGTCATTGCGAGTCGAGTTTTGTTTTTTCCAGTTGTTGATTCTTCGATAGAAAAGCAAAAATCCCGAAAACTTTCGGGAAGAATGATAGATAAAGGCTGTAATGAAACCGATCAAGATCCTCGCGTTTGAGACTTCCTGCGATGATACTTCTGTCGCTGTTATAGATTCAAATTACAAAGTTTATATAAATCTTATCTCTTCCCAAACCACCCATGAAGATTTTGGTGGAGTCGTCCCTGAACTTGCTTCCAGACTCCATATAAAAAATATAATGAAACTTACTCAAATTGCTCTGGATCAAACAAATACGACATTTGAGGAAATCGATGCCCTCGCAGTTTCTGTAAATCCGGGTTTGATCGGTGCGTTGCTGGTTGGAGTTTCCTTTGCAAAAAGTCTCGCTTACAGTTTGCAGAAACCTCTCATTGCAGTGAATCACATGCTCGGTCACATTTATGCAAATAAGATCGAAAATCCGGAATTAGAACCACCTTATCTTGCTCTCGTTGTTTCCGGAGGGCATACGGAACTTGTCGATTTTGTCTCCTACAATAATTTTAAGATTGTTGGTAAGACAAGAGATGATGCTGCCGGAGAAGCTTTTGATAAAACTGCAAAATTATTGAATCTCGGATATCCGGGAGGTCCGATGATCGATAAAACAGCAACAAACGGTAATCCCGCGTTTGTCGAATTTCCGCGTGCTTTAAATAGAAAAGATAGTTATGATTTCAGTTTTAGCGGACTAAAAACAGCGATCAGGAATTACCTTCTAAATAAAAAAGAAGAATTCATCAAAGAACATATTGCAGATATTTCTGCTTCGGTGCAGGCAGCGATTGTTGATAGTCTGGTTAAGAAAACGATCAATTACGCAAAAAAAGCGAATTCCAAGACCATCATTGTGGCAGGAGGAGTTTCCGCAAATAGCCTGTTAAGAAAACAGATCAAATTAGAAGCAGAAAAAATCGGAGCTGAAGTTTATATTCCTGCTCTTGAATATTGTATGGATAATGCAGCCATGATCGGAGCTGCTGCTATTGAAAAGTATTTCCGCAAAGAATTTGCTGATCTTTCTTTGAATGCTTTTTCAAAAAAGGGATTGAGATTTATTTGAGATAATAGTCCACTTTTCGCAAAATGTGAAAAAATTAAAATAAAAAAATAAAGTCATTTAATACCCATTTGTACAGAAAAAATATTTTGATTATTAAACAATAGATTTACCTCATCAAAACCATCTTCTTTGTTTGAGAAAATTTATTTCTGGTTTTCATTCTGTAAAAATAAGTGCCGGAAGGAAATCTTTCAGCATTCCAGTTAATTTCTGTTTGTTGATCGCTAATTTCTATTTCATCGATTTTTTGTCCTTTAATATTGTAGAATAAAATCTCTGTGAACTCTGTATTTCTGTGGCAAGAAAAAGAAATTGTCGTTGTTGTATGAAATGGATTCGGAAAATTAGATAAAGAAATATTTTCAGCATAGATTTCATTATCCTCGATCCGGACATTTTCATAAACAAATTCTGTCCTGTGTTCATTTTCCCAATCATCAGTCCAGATCTGGAGG
>Ga0136651_10001840_pt1 | contig 11673 bp, 9 predicted proteins | sample Mar14236cmmetaG_FD_94867 | JGI IMG/M metagenome (GOLD analysis project Ga0136651, IMG submission 94867) | Marine hydrothermal vent microbial communities from Guaymas Basin, Gulf of California to study Microbial Dark Matter (Phase II) - Marker... ...
ATTTAATTTTACATAACCGTATAATTAGGCAGACAGATTTTTTAATAAAATAACATTTCGAAAATAGTAACAAGAATCTTATCAAAATAATACATTCACTTTAACTCCTTATTCATCAACAAAATAAATAATATTATCGAACCGGTTGAAAGCATAAAAACTAATTTGGCATCCAAATTGCAGAATTCTTTTCCGAAAAAACAAGGAGGGAAACAATGAAAACATTGAATCTTATTTTAACTGCTTATTTCTTAATATTTGGAATTTGCAGTCTGGTTGCCGATGTTCCCGCAACCATCAATTTCCAAGGAGCATTAAAAGATGAGAACGGAGAACCGGTTAATGACACTAAAATCATCCAGTTTATAATTTATGATGATGAATTCACAGGTTCGATTGTTTGGAGTGAATATCAGAACTCCGTTGAAATTGTAGATGGAATATTTTCTGTGGAATTAGGAAGCGACACTGCTTTTCCGGAAGGTCTTTTTGACGCATCGGAATTGTGGATCACTTTTCAATTGGGAGGAGATGAGATGTCTCCGCGTCAGCAGATTCTTTCAGTTCCATACTCCCTCATTTCGGAAGAATCAATTTACTCTGATTCCTCATTATGTTCATACTACTCGGTTTCTGCTATTGTTGCTGATTCGGCAAATTATGCCTATTCTCTGGAAGGAGCTCATCTTGGTGATCTTGTTCAGCAGGATGAATTTGGAAATGTAAATATCACCGGTGATTTGACCGCAACTGCTTTTTATGGAGACGGTTCCAACCTGACCGGAATTACCGGAATTTATGATGAAACTTATGTTCATAAAGCGGGACCGGATACAATGTATGCAAACTCGACGGACGGAACATTCCATATTATCAATGCCAATAATTATGGAGCGGGAATTGATATTCATCAAGCGGGAATCGGTATCAACATTCAAAATACCGAACATCGAGGAGTGATAATTGATTCTACAGGAAATGATGGTTTTTATGTGGAATCAGTCGGATCACCTTCTACAACTCAATCCAATCTTTTATCAAATGGTTTTGAAGTTGCCGGAGCAGAAGGAAACGGTGTATTTGTCGGGCAAGCAGATGTAGATGGTCTTCATATTTATAACACAACAAATGATGGAATTCATATTGAAAATGCCGGAGATTATGGAATGTATATCGATTCTACAAGTGATGACGGAATCTACATAGAATCAACCGGTAGTTATGGTATGAAAATCAATAATGCTTCTGATCATGGTTATGTTCTTTATAACGCAGGAGGACACGGCTTATGGATCAGCAATGCTGGTTCGCAAGGTGTTCGCATCAATAATGCCGGACAAGATGGTGTTCGTGTTGGGCAAGCTGGTAATCCTTCGACATCTACGGAAAGTTCAGATGACAATGGTTTTGAAGTTGCTGGAGCGGAAGGAAACGGACTTTATGTGGGACAGGCTGATATAAATGGAATTCTTATCGAATCTGCAGAGGAGGACGGATTTCATGTCAATTTAGCGAATGGTAACGGATTAGATATAGATTCTGCTGGTTCTTATGGTATTGTGATTGGATCATGTAGTAATTCGGGTATGTTTATCAGCTCAACGGGAGCACAAGGAATTTACATTTCTTCTGTTGGTTATAATGGTCTTTATGTCAATTCAGCAAATTATGACGGAATCGATGTAAACGGTGATGTTAACGGTGTCGATGCAAATACAACAGACAGCAGCCATGAATGGGGTGTTTATACTACAGATGATATCCAATGCAGATATCTAACCGAAACCGGTTCACGCACTTATGGTAAGAATACAGGTTCTTCCGTTTTGGAAGCAGGAGATATTGTCAGCCTTTCCGGTGGAATTGATGAAGTCGATCTCGGGGAAGACGATCTAGCGATCATAAATGTTACCAAAGCAAGTAAAGATAATTCCGAAGCTGTGATTGGTGTAGTTGCTTATAAAGTTAAACTAAATGAAGATATCCGGGAATTAAAAGATGATAAAACCGAAATTGAAAAAAGTCTTCGTTTTGACGAAGGAAATGTAAATAATGGAGATTACCTTTCCATTATCGTTTTTGGGCAAGCTGAAGTAAAAGTCATTAAAAACTCTAATATCAAAGCAGGAAAAAAAGTAACCGTTTCCGAAACTGATGGAAAAGTAAGAGAAATCCAAAGAACAGATGATCTCTGGACAACCGGAATTGTCGGTAAAGCCCTCGAAGACTCCAATGGAAAAGACAAGATCAAAGTTTATGTAAATTGCAAATAGGAGGAATCGAACATGAAACATAAAAATATTCGTTCTCCTATCAGTATCCCCATCGTCCCGATGGGAAAAGAAAAATTCAATCAATCATTCCCGAAAGATAACAATAAAAGCGATTTCTCTTTCAGCTCGATTGGCATATTAAAGGGAAACCGTCGAGATGACGATGATACAGCAGCCCCATCGTCCCCACGCGATTCCAAGAAAAAAAAAGAAATCACACGGGCGTCGATGATACTACAAAACCTGCTCTTTTTTATTTTAAGCATGACCATCACTTTCACCCTTTTTGCTGATTATCAATTCGAAAGATGCTCCTTCAATGCTGCCGGCGGACAGCAAACAAACGGAATATATTCCGTAACTACAGCAATTGCCGAAAGAGTGCAAGGTTCGGTTACTGATACTGATTATGATGGTTTTCTCGGTTTCTTGTTTCCTCAACTCGATATCAGAGTTCCAATCATAACTTCCATCGACGATGTTCCTGATGATCAAGGGAGAGAAGTGCAAATCGTCTGGAATAAATGCGGATATGATGATGAATATGCCATCGATACTTATTACTCGATCTGGAGATTAGATGAAGATTTCAGAGTTGTTTTGTTGGGAAAAGATCAGAGCACGATTTCATCTAAAAAAAGAACTTCTAAACAGAAAACTCTTCGTACTGAAAGTTTTCCAAACATTTACTCCGAGCCTTACACAATCATCGAGTTATCGCGTCAGAATCCTAACAAAACATACTTCTGGCAACGAGAAGACGAAGTTTGGACTTACATCGGAGAAACTCCTGCTCTGCAGTATGATGAATATTCCTACATTGCTCCTACTCTGGCAGATTCATCTGAAACCGATACGCATTACTCGACCTTCAAAGTGATCTATCACGACCTTTATGAATATTACGAGTCCGAACCTGATTCAGGTTATTCACTCGATAATATTCCTCCTGATGAAACGCGAGCAGTGATCGCGAAGAACGGAAGTTTTATGCGATTATCCTGGGAAGAAGTGGAATACGGAACTTTCGAGGGAAATCACTACCCGGAAATAAACGGCATCTGGTATAAAATTTATGCGTCAAACTCACCGGAATTTGATTGTGATGAAACGACTTATTTAGAAACAACAACGGATCTGGATTACGATTATCCTCTCACAGGTGAAGATATGAAATTCTTTCGCGTTGTGGTGAGTGATAAACCATAATCGAAAAACAGGAAGAAGTAATATGAACTTCTAAATACAGATTTCTGATTTCGAATTTAAAATACTTAAATTCTCTCCTGGTACAAACGAAAGAGTCTTCCAATATAAATTTTGGGGGACTCTTTTCATTTACTAAATTATTTAGAAATAGAGAGAAAACATTGCCAAAATCCAAGTATCTTTTTTTATTGCAAAAAAAAAAATCAAGGCAGGGATTTTATGAGAAAAATAATCGTATATTTTATTTTTCTGTCATTCATTTGTTTAAATGCAGTCAAGATCAATGAAGAAAAATACCTCACTTCTGTTTTGTGGCAGCAGACTGCTGCAGAATATCGAGCATTGTGTTATCAAGCCTACAACCTTGCTGAAACGAGAATTATGGAAGCAAAAGAAAATGCTACAACAAAAGCAATTGTGGTGGATGTTGATGAAACAATTTTAGATAATTCCTTCTATCGAGCAGAGAAAATCAAGAATGAAGATTTTAATGAATCGTTCGAATATTGGATAAAAAAGGAAAAAGCAGAAGCAGTTCCTGGTGCTTTGGAATTTTTGCAAAAAGCGGACAATCTCCGATTCCAAATATTTTATATCACAAATAGAGATGATAAATATAGAGAATTTACTTTAAATAATCTAAACAAACTTGGATTTCCACAAGTTAATAAAGAACACCTTCTGATGCGGCAGAACAAAATTTCCGACAAGACCGAAAGAAGGGATTCAATTTCTGAAAGATATGAATTAATTCTTCTGATTGGTGATAACCTTCTTGATTTTTCCCAGATTTTTTACGGAGATCACATCCAACACAGGAAAGAACTTGTTGATCAGTATAAAGCCGAATTTGGTAGGAAGTTTATCATTCTGCCCAATCCGATTCATGGCAGATGGAAGAAAATGTTCTTTCATCGTAATGATAAACTTACAGATGAGGAAAAACGCAGTCGTTTGATTGATGGATTGAAAGGGATAGAGTAACACAGAATTGAACTCTGTGGAATTAATCCTCGAATTTACATTTCGACAGAACTCCGTCCGTCCATAGCCGGATGAAGTCCAGTCTAATTTCACATTTTGCAAAAATGTGTTACAATATCGGTGTTTACTTTTCCTTTGTTCGTTTTGCTTGTCCCGTCAAAGTTTAAAACGAAGATGAATTCGTTGCTTACTTTTTTTCTTATCCGCCCCACCCTTGAAAATCCGTGAGCAACTTTTAAAAACTGCTCGTATCCACGAAATTGAAATCCCTGATCAGCATCGTTGGAACTTTTGTATAACTGTCTTTCAGAATACTTGGTCCCAAGGAAAGTATTCTGCAGGTAACATCGTGCAGGACTTCGTTCCACCGGAAATTATTGACTGAATTTTTTATCTTTCCGTTTTCAAAATACATCACACCATCACGCGTCATTCCGGTAAGTTCACCTTTCTTTTTATCGATAAATCGGATGTACCAGAAATTATTAATGATCAAACCGGAATCAACTGAACTCATCATTTCCTGCTCAGTCGTATTCCCACCGTCGATAACGAAATTGGAAAACGAAACAGGTTTCAGATTTTTAAGTTGTGCATAATATCTGCTTGTAGGCAAGTTCTTGAGAATTCCATTCTTTGCCCAGTTTATGTTTTGGTTCGGAAGTCCTTCATTCCCGAATTTGGGAGAGATAAGAGAATTGTCATCGATCGTTGATCTCAAAGTGAATTTGTCTCCGAAGAATTTCTTCCCGAGCTGACCAGTAAAAGGATTCACACCCTCATCAGCATCGCGCATATTCATCATCCAATAAAAAAAAGAAAATAGATTATCCACTGCTGCCGGGCGTAAGATCACATTGTATTTTCCAGGTGCTGTTTTCTGGGGTTTTCCCAGAGAATCGAATTGCGAATTCAATTGCTCGATCTCTTTATTCAGGTTGAAAAGTTTATAATCTTTCATTGCTCGGGATACTTTGGTTTCCACTGTATCTTTTTTCAAGGTCATCGAGTGGGAAAATGACGAAAATTTGTCGAATCCTTCAAAACCATTTTTTGTGATGAGATAAGATCCCCATAGATTTTTACTCGTAATCCCTGATAAAACAGCATCTTTTGATTTTGCATTTTTTACACACTTTCTGATGTTATCAACCATTTCTTCAACTGGAATTGCAAAAGTATTTTGGGAGAAATTGTTCACAACAGGTAATTTGTGTTTCCTTTCTGAAGGAACGAATTCCGGATCCGGCTGATTCAATTTTGCGATTTCCTCTGCTGTCTTGATAATATGTTTTAGAGAATCTTCATCGATCTGGTTGATAGAAGCGGTTCCGGTTTTATTCCCGAAAGCAACATTCAATCCTGCGGAAAAATTGGAACCGTCGATGTGTTGAGTTATCGCATTTTGAGCAAATCTGGTCTTATGGGAATCGGAACGGTTTATGCGGAGAACGAAATCATCTGCAGTGCAATTTTGTTTAATGAATTTTCCGGCTTTTTCAAATATATCTATCATTGTGAACCTCCCACACGAATTTTTCTGAATCGAGTCAGAGATGCTCCGTGCGTCATCCTTCCTGCTTGCATCGGTTGTCCTTTCCCGCAGTTTACGACACCGAAAGGTTTCCAAAAACGCTTGTCACAAATTGCATCTACACTGTTCCAGAATTCGGGATTGTTGGATTTGTAGATGATCTTTTTCAGCGGTCGCACTCTCTTACCATTCTTGATCTCCCAGAACATATCTCCGCCGAATTGAAAGTTTTCTCGATGCTGATCAATAGAGAAAGAACCTTGACCTTCGATGTAAACTCCATCTTCCGTATCGGAAATGAGTTCCTGGGGTGTGAGTGGTTTTTCTCCCGGTTCCAGATAAAGGTTCGGAATACGATTGATCGGGAAATCGTAATAATAGGTGGCTCGATTGCAGCCGCGACTCATTTTTTCTCCAATAAAAGGGGCAGTTTCGCGAGTTGTTCCGTATTCGTTCAGAATGCCGTTTTTGACGATCTGCCATTTTTGTCCGGGAACACCGTCGTCATCGTATCCGGCAGTTGCCAATCCCTCTTCCAAAGTGTTATCACCAGACAAATTCACGATTTCAGAACCGTATTTGTAATTCTTTAATTTTTCAGGAGTAGCAAAAGAAATTCCCGCAAAATCAGCTTCCCATCCGAGAACTCGATCCAGTTCGGTTGGATGACCCACAGATTCGTGCATTGTCAGGGACAAGTGTACCGGATCGAGGAGCAGGTCTCTCCGTTTTTCCTCTTTCAAAGATTCAGCATTTACTTTGATGATCGCTTCTTCTGCCAGAAAAGAAGCCTTTTCCAGAAAGTTATTTTCCAGGATCATTTCCCAGCCTTTTGCCTGTCCTCCGCTCTGGAAAGATCGTGATTGACTGTCATTTTCAGTAACTGCAGTAGCAGTAATCATGGGAGCAACAAAGGTTGTGGAAATATTAAGTTTCGATCCGAGCGTTGATGCAAATATTTTGTCATCTGTTTGAGAATGGACAAAGAACATCGCCTGCTTGATCTCTTGAAAGTTGAGCATGGTTTTATTCACTTCCAGCATCAGATCCACTTTCTCCCGCAGCGGAACCTGGAACGGATCGATCTTTACCGGAGTTCGGTAAGAATCGATGTAACTGCGTTCGCTTGCAAGTTTGATTCCCTCTCCATTCTTGATCTTCGCTGAATTCAGGGCAATTTTGTATGCTCTTTCCACAGTTTTGATCACTGCTTCTTTTGTAAAAACATTGCTATGTGCAAATCCCCAGGCTCCGTTTTTAAGAACTCTGATTCCGTAACCGCGAATGACATTATCCCGTGTATTCTTTAAACTCAAATTCCGCAGATAAATTACTTCTGAATGAGTTGTCTGGATGCGGATGTCAGCATATTCGACACCGAGTGAATCCGCTTTTTCGATGGCTAATTTTTGGTAGTTCACAAATAAACCTCCTCACATTTCCATTTTTTATAATTCATCAGTTTTATCATTAAGAATTAACTCTTTTAGTTTCTAATAAATTGTTTTTTTTCAAGATAGCAATTTGTTCATCAGTAAGTTTTCCGTTTCTATACTTTTTCCTTTGTTTTATTATCCATTGATAAACAGAATTTGATTCAGTATCCCCAGAAACTTTTATCTTTCCATACTTTTTTTTCAATTTGTTAATTTCGATTATTCTCTCGTTAAATGACTTGTAAGGTGGAGTAGTCTGTTTTAGAGAATAATTCATATTTTCAAACAGTTGGATTTCCTCATTGGATAATTTATTAATTCTATATTTATTTCGACAATAATGTAATTTTTTTGCCAAAAGTCTTTCATCTCTTTTTCTTTTTTGGGAAACAGTAGGCCATCTATTCGGATTTCTTTCCCTAAATATTTTCAATTCATTAATTAATTTAGAAACCATTAAAGAAATTGTATCAGTTCCAAAAAAAATATTTAGTTCATTCAGTTTTTTTATTTGAAATTGATTAAGTTCATTTTTTCTATATTTTGATCTTTGTTTACAAATCCAGTAAGATAATTTTCTTTCCTTTTCATACTTTGGTTCCGGTAATCGTTTTGCCGTTTTTACAAAGTGATATAGATTTTTATAATTTTTCTCCCATATTTCAAAACTCCGTTTTTTTATAACATCTCTCTTTATTTGTTCATTAACTTCTTTGAATTTGGAAAAACCAATTAAATCCAGTTGTTTTTTTTGATAATCTTCAAGCTTATTATTTACATATTTATTATATTTATATAAACAATTAATATAAAGATTCCTTTCATCTTTTCTTTTTCCTAAATAATTGGGAAATTCTTTATATGTTTTCAACCAGTTTGTTAATTTTCCATAAAATGTCTCCCATCTCCTTCTGATAAGGTTTTTTAATGGGAATCCAATTCTATTTAACAATTCCAGTTGATGTTCTGTTAATTTATTCTTTTTATATTTTATTCTCGTATCCAGCATCCATACAGCTAATGTGTGTTCAGGTTCTGTTTTATTTTTTTGTTTTGGCCAATAATCTTTGTCTTTTTTAAAATCAGAAAGTTGCTTATATTTCTTATGCCAATTATAATCATGCTGGTTCCAAATAAAATTTATAGAGTTAAGTTTATTTTTCCGATATTTATTTATTTTTGAATTTTTCCGCAGATTTCTTTGTGTACTAATCCATAAATACAGATTGGAATTTTCTTCTTTTGTTGGATATCTGTTGTATTTTTTTATCCATTTACGCAATTCGTTAAATTTTTTTTCCCATGTACCCCTTGATTTATTTTGTAGATGTGTGATCTTGCTTTCAATATTCATCATAAAATTTCCTCTTCATTTACAACCTCTAATATTAATGGATAATAATATTTGAGTCTACTCTATAAAGGTCAAATTCAATAAAATTAGAAACCGTTAAAACGGTTAATACTTTTTCCTGTTTCATTAACCACCAACTTAAGTTGGTGGTTAATAAGAAGATAGAGGTTATTAACCGATTCATCAGTTTCCAAATTTCGGGTAAAATTTCATACATATTCCAAATTATTGCCTTTTTAGAGTGGACTCATATTTGTTTTATTTATTTCTAAATATAATCTCAATAATCATATTTTTCCTTACTTTCTAGTTTTATTTTTTTTTATATACAATTTTTTTTTGTTATAAAGTCAAGGTAAATTATTTAAAATGTCTTAACTTATTGAAATTAATTTTCTCTGATTAAATAAAAATCTTGTGTGTTTATTATGTTTTTTGATTTTTGTTTCTAATGAGAAACAGGAGGAACCAGAATGAGTAAAAAATTTAAAATAGGATGTTTCGTTGTAATAGCTGTCATCATTATAATTGCTATTTCGTTATATTCTTACGGAAAAAACTCTTACAATATGATGGTTACTTTGGATGAAGGAGTGAAAACAAAATGGAGCCAGGTGGAAAACCAATATCAGCGCAGATATGATTTGATACCGAACCTGGTAAATACAGTCAAGGGTTATGCTGAACACGAAAAAGAGACATTTACAGCGGTTACGGAAGCAAGAGCTAAAGCAGGCGGAACTTTCAACATTTCCGAACAGGTGCTGAATGATCCAGCCATGTTCCAGAAATTCCAGCAAGCACAAAGCACTCTTGGCGGAGCTTTACAGCGATTGATGGTGGTTATGGAAAAGTACCCGGAATTAAAAGCTAATCAGAATTTCCTGGCTTTGCAGAGTCAACTCGAAGGAACTGAAAACAGGATAGCAGTCGAACGCAAACGATTTAACGAAGCCGCTCAAATGTATAATGTTTACATTAAGAGATTCCCAAGAGTAGTTCTGGCAAATATGTTCGGATTCACGGAAAAGATGTATTTCAAGGCAACCGAAGGAGCAGAGACGGCACCGAAAGTTGAGTTTTAAAAATTATGGCTCACGGATTACACGGATAAACACGGATTAACAGAACTTGAGTTAAGTTTGCTTTAGCTGACTTGACTTAAGTGAGTTTATCTGATAATATTTTCTGAAATTCTCTAAAAAGAAAATCAAAAAATATTCGGAATGTTGGATTAACATTAATTCATTTTATCCGTTAAATCCGTGTAATCCGTGAACAAGAAAAAGGAGCAATAATGTCCAAAATAAAGTTTACCAAAGAAGAATTAGATAAGATCAAACAAGCCGTAAGTAAAGCAGAAAGCAAAACTTCCGGAGAGATCGCAACTGCCATCATCAAAGAAAGTTATGATTATGCGATCTATGAACTAACTTTTGCTGTGATCTGCGGTTTCATCTATTTCTTTATAATGATGTTTTTCGCTGGAAGTATCGAAAGTATTATCAGGAATATGTTCTGGGAATATTCCAATAATTATCTTCTTATTTTTTATGGCTTTTCCACATTTTTGGTAATCTCGATCTTTTATTTCCTGGCAAATTTATCTTTTATCGACAGGTTGATCATCCCTAAAAAAGTAATGCAGCAGAAAGTGAATGAAAGAGCGGTTCGCTATTTTATGGAATCCGGAGTTTATGATACGAAAGACAGAACCGGTATTTTGATCTTTATTTCGTTTTTGGAAAGGAGAGTCGAACTTCTGGCAGATAAAGGGATAAGCGAGAAAATTCCCAAAGAAAAATGGAATTCCATCGTTGCTCATATTATTAAAGGTGTGAAAGAAGATACTCTTGTTAAGAACCTGAGTGATTCGATAACCGAATGCGGAGAATTGCTGTCTGCACATTTTCCTATAGAACCGGATGATAAAAACGAACTCAAAGACGACATCGAAATCCTGGAGAAATAATTATGAAGAATATAAAATTGTTTGTTTTGTTCGTTTTGTTCGTTGCTAATTATTTTCCGGTTTTTGCATTGGATGTTCCCAAACTGAAAGGAAGGATCAATGATTATGCCGGAATATTGAATTCTTCCGAAGAATCGCAATTAGAAACGGGCTTACGCAAAACGGAAGCAAAAACTTCTTCCCAGGTCGTGTTATTGACAATTCCCTCATTAGAAGGAGAAAACCTGGAAGATTATTCGATTCGAGTTGTAGAAAAATGGCAGATCGGTCAGAAAGAATACGATAATGGAGCTTTATTGCTGGTCGCGTTGGCAGAGAAGAAAGTCAGGATCGAAGTCGGTTATGGTTTGGAACATATCTTAACGGATCTTAAATCGGATTACATCATCAGGAATCTGATCGTTACTGAATTCAAAAGAGGAAGTTTTTTCAAGGGAATTTCTAACGGACTGCTGGCAATGGCAGGTCTGATCTCCAAAGAATTTGAAATTTCCGATGAAGAGATAGCAAAATTCCAACAATCAAAAAAGAAATCCAAAAAAGCACAAATCCCGTTCGGCTTGATCATCTTTGTGATGATGATGCTTCTTGGTTCTTCCCGCAGACGAGGGAGAAGAGGAAGTTTATTACCGATGATCTTTCTGGGAAGTATGCTCGGAGGAAGCGGAAGAAGCAGCAGCGGAAGCGGATTTGGAGGTTTTGGCGGATTCTCCGGCGGTGGCGGAGGTTTTGGTGGTGGTGGAGCTTCCGGAGGTTGGTAATTGTAACTCAATCAATCCTAATTAAGAAAATGAAATGTGAATTCTGTAAATTAAAATCTAATACTGAAAACAATGAATTCTCTCCGTAAGATAGTTAAGTATTCTTAAATCATTAGCTTCCTTCATACTATTATCTAACTGAGTAAATAC
>Ga0136651_10001842_pt1 | contig 11670 bp, 14 predicted proteins | sample Mar14236cmmetaG_FD_94867 | JGI IMG/M metagenome (GOLD analysis project Ga0136651, IMG submission 94867) | Marine hydrothermal vent microbial communities from Guaymas Basin, Gulf of California to study Microbial Dark Matter (Phase II) - Marker... ...
AGGGAGAGGGTTAGGGTTCGAGAGGGAGAGGGGTATAGAGTTTATGGATGGGAACTAGAAAGCCCACATTTCCGCGATTTAGGAGATATTTACAATTTTTTCTGGCAATTATACCTCATAATACGTATACTAGCGCCAGCAATTGAGCTTGAAGCTCATTCATCGTATGCTACTTCCTACCTGTTAACTTAAAGCAACCGGAGGTTACGCATGCCCAACATAGCATCTCTGTTAAGAAGTGAAATAACTCGCCTTGCACGTAGGGAAGTCCGAAGTCAAACCGAGGGACTCAGGAAAACCTCTGCTCAATACCGCAAGAAAATATCCCAGTTGAAACGTCAGGTACTGGAATTGCAGAAAAAAGTGGCCAGGCTTGAAAAACAGTTGCAAGTTCAGTCCCCAGTTGCCGAAAAGCAAATGGAGCGAGGACGCAAGACCCACAGGTTCTCTGCCAAGGGCCTTCAATCGAGCCGGAGACGCCTGGGGCTTTCTGCTGCGGACTATGGCAAACTTATAGGTGTAACGGGCCAAACAATATATAAATGGGAAAAAGGCTTGAGCCGACCCAGGGAAAAGCAATTGCCTGCCCTGGCCGAAGTTCGTCGGATGGGCAAGAAGGAGGCTCTGGCCAAACTCGAAGAACTCAAATAGTGCGGGCAAGGCCTAGCTACAACCTCTGAGTTAAACATTTAGAAAAGGATTACAATTCTTCCCTTCCCATGCCTTATCAACCCCTATAGCCGATAGATGGACACAGCAACCCTTCTAAGTCAACTGGAGCAGCTAGCATGTAAGCTAGGCGTAGAGGTTCGTTATGAAAGTTTCGAGGATGAGCCGGGCAATTGTGCTGGGGGATCATGCCGAGTTAAGGGTAAACACCTGGTAATCGTTAACCAAAATCGTCCCCTTGAAGATCAGGTTGAGGTCTTGAGGAGGGCCTTGAAATCTTTCGACCTGGAAAACATATATATTAGGCCAGCATTGAGGGAATATCTATGCAGACAGGCTTAGGGCATAAGGCCCGGGGCTTAGTGTTTGTGGCATAGCACAATTTGAAGAGGAGGTTGGTCGAATGGGCAAGCAATTTAAGGACCTGCCTCCTGAAGAAGCAAAGAAGGCTGCCCAGGAATTCTTAAAGGGAATGCAGAAACAGCAACAAAATCAATAGAAGGTAGTAGAGAATAATGAATGGCAAGATTCTGAAAACAAAGCCTATCCACAAGGCACGTGTATTTGACCTGGTGCGAGAAGAGGTTGTGCTACCCAATGGTATGCAAATGGAGTTGGATATCATTAGGCATCCTGGCGCATCTGCTATAGTTCCCATGAAAGATCCCCAGACCCTCCTCATGCTAGTACAATACCGCCACGCAATAGGTGAGAGTATTTGGGAAGTCCCCGCAGGGACCCTTAACGACGGTGAAGATCCTCTTGAATGTGCCAAGAGGGAGCTGGAAGAAGAAACGGGGTTTACTGCCACCACGTGGGAGAAACTGGGGGAAATAACCCCGCTGCCCGCATATTCAGATGAAAGGATACATATTTACCTGGCAAGGGATCTTCATCCATCCCAACAAAATCTAGATCCTGATGAAATTGTCCAGGTTCGAGAAGTTCCATTTGACAATGCTCTTCACATGATAACAACCGGCCAAATCAAGGATGGCAAATCCATCTCTAGCATATTTCTCGCAAAGGTGTACCTTGGAAGATAAGACAAGCTTGGCATTCATGACTTATTGGCAATACGACTGCCGGATTTTTGCTTCAGCAGGAACGAAAATCCCAAAATTGCTCTTAAGAGAAAATTTACTGCCATTAATACACCTATTGAAAATAAAGAACAAACAACGGTATACTATGACTACCTTTTGACTTTTGACAAGCACCGGATATCCGCTCAAAGAGATCATTAATTGACAGAAAAATTTGGAGCTAATCTGAGGAAGATATGAGAATAATCTTCTTTGCAGGGAAAGGTGGAGTTGGTAAGACCACACTTGCCGCAGCCACTGGTCTTCAAGCAGCCAAGAAAGGTAATAAGACAATTATCATCTCTCTCGACATCGCTCACAGTCTCTCGGATATTTTTGACCTCCCAAAGGATCTGTTAGACCTCAACAGGGGAAAGCCTCTCAAGGTGTCCGATAACCTATGGATACAAGAACTGGATATACAGGAAGAAATCGAGCGTAACTGGGGCGAAATCCACAAGTACCTCTCAACACTATTTAACACCACGGGGCTAGACGAAATAGTGGCCGAAGAGCTTGCCATACTTCCCGGGATGGAAGAAGTAAGCCTACTCCTCTATATCAATCACTATGCTAGAAGACGTGCCTATGATGCTATCCTGCTCGATTGTGCCCCAACCGGTGAATCACTCAGGTTCATAAGCATACCTACTACCCTTGAATGGTATATAAAAAAGATCTTTAAACTGGAAAAAACCCTGGCTAAGATAGCCAGGCCCCTTGCTAAGAGGCTATACGACGTGCCACTGCCAGGCGATGAATACTTCGATGCGATTGAAAAGCTATTTAATCGACTGCATGGTGTGGAAGAGCTTCTGACAAACCCTGAGGTGACCTCGGTACGCCTCGTCACCAATCCCGAAAAGATAGTCTTGAAAGAAACCCAAAGAGCCTTTCTATATTTCAGCCTTTTTGGAATGCACATTGACGGCATCATAATGAACAGGATCCTTCCAGAAGCCTCAGACGAGAATTTTTTCAGCCAATGGAAAAAAAGCCAGAAACTTTACTGGAAACAGGCCGAATCCTACTTTGAGCCGGTTCCGGTATTACCTGTGACGCTTTTTAAAAACGAGGTTCTAGGGACCGATAAGCTGCTCCATCTGGCCACCAAGGTCTACGGTAGGAAAGATCCCTTAGCCCACTTTTATAGAGGGATGCCATTTCGGTTCACAAAAGAGGACGGCAATTATATGTTAACCGTAAAGATGCCCTTTGCAAGCAAGGAAAGGGTACAACTCAACAAGACTGGAGATGAGTTGATAATAAGGCTCGCTGGATTCAAAAAACACATATTACTTCCCAGGCAGGTGGCAGCCGCGGACTCGGTCACCGCAAAACTTGATGGTGACCGCCTCAGGATCCAATTTAAAGGAGGAGAAAATGGCAAAGGATAAAACCGTTGAGGAGGTCTATCTCTGCCCAGTAGGGAGATTTTTTGGTGAACTAGAAAAAAAGGCACTTGGAAAGAAATCAAAATTTAGAGAGCACATAAACCGCTCCCGCATTGAATTTCTTAAGGCCATCCGGTCGCTTTTAGACGAACGTATTGAGGAATTGGAAAAGGGGCCTTCAAGACGTGGTGAGAAAAAGGTCACCAAAATCAAGGTCGAGTAAGTCAACAACCCCTCAGTTTCCAATTGACCCACCCTTCAAGGCTTTGGTAGATAAAGACCTTATTCCGAAAGGCCAACTTATGGCCTTCTTGGTCTTCTTGTGTGAGGCTCCTAAGAAACGGGCAGGGAAATAACATTGACATCGTGGCGAAACTGACTTGGTGACCGGCATCGCCTGCCCCGCCGTCAGGCACGAGTTGAGCCAGGAAGGCGAGATGACTTTATTACAAGGCCTGCATGGAGAAAGGACTAAGCATTCAATAAAAGGAGGACTAATTGGAATTTACGACCATAAAGGGTTTTAGAGATATCTTGCCAGATGAAACACCATACTGGCAGAAGGTAGAGCAGAGCGCCCGGGAGGTGTTCAAAACTTTTGGTTTCAACGAGATCAGGACGCCAATCCTTGAATACACAGAGCTCTTTGCCAGGACCATTGGCACGGATACTGATATTGTATCAAAGGAGATGTACACCCTTACCGACAGCAAGGGCCGGGGCCTCACCCTCCGGCCCGAGGCCACTGCGTCCGTAGCAAGGGCCTTGATACAGAACAGGCTCTATCAGCAGGGCGGTGTACAGAAATTGTTCTGCATCGGACCCATGTTTCGCCATGAAAGACCGCAGAAAGGCCGTTTTCGCCAGTTTCATCAAATAAATGCCGAGCTATTTGGAGATAGGGGCCCGAAGAGTGATGCAGAAATCATATACCTTGCAGTGTCTCTTCTGGATGCCTTTGAACTTCGCAATCTCACCCTTCATCTCAATTCCATAGGATGCCCAAAGTGCAGGCCAGGATTTCGGCAAAAACTGAAGGAGTATTTAGTGGATAGGTCCGAGTCCCTTTGTGCTGACTGTAAGAGAAGAGCGGAAACTAATCCACTTCGGGTATTTGATTGCAAGGTAGAAGGATGCAAGGCCATTGTGCAGGAAGCCCCCGTGATCTCAGAGCACCTTTGTGAAGAATGCAGAGACCACTTCTCTCTACTCCGCGAATACATACAATATATAAAAATGGAAGTCGTTTTGGACCCCCGGTTAGTGAGGGGGCTTGACTATTATACACGCACCACGTTCGAGATACAGACCGAGCAACTCGGGGCACAAAATGCCGTGGTTGGTGGCGGCCGCTATGATGGATTGGTGGAGCAAATTGGAGGTCCTGACCTCCCCGGTATAGGATTTGCCATTGGCATGGAGCGCGTAATGGCACTTCTGATGGAGCGCCAAGGCCGAAAGGCTGCTCGCCCCGATTTATTTGTGGCGGCCCTTGGCAGCCAGGCAGAAAAGATGAGTTTCACGTGGGCCCAGGAATTGAGAAAAAGGGGGTTCTGGATTGAACAGGAATATGCCCCCAAGAGTCTTAAGGCACAAATGAAAAGGGCAGACCGGCTCGGTTGCAAAAGGGCCCTTATTGTTGGTGAAAGGGAGATTGAAACAGGTATGGCCATAATCAGGGACATGGAAACAAAGGAACAAAAAGAGGTCCCCTTGGATAACATTTTAGAGGCATTGGTATCAAAAATTATGGGAGAAAACGCTTATAATGCAAGGTAACATCGAGCTGTTAGGACAATGGAAAAGAACCCATGATTGCGGGGCCTTGAGAGCTGAGCATGTGGGGAAACAGGCAGTACTCATGGGCTGGGTAAACACCAGGAGGGATCTTGGCAATTTGATCTTTGTTGACTTGCGGGACAGAACCGGAATAACTCAAGTTGTCTTTGACCCTCAAATTGCACCCGAATGTCACAAGAAGGCACGGGCATTGCGCAATGAATGGGTCCTGGCAGTAAAAGGGGAAGTTACTTCCCGCCTAGAGGGTCAAGAGAATCCAGACTTGCCCACCGGGGCCATAGAACTTAAGGCCAAAGAGATCAAGATCTTAAACAGGACAGACCCTCCCCCGTTTCAGGTGGATGGAGCAGTGGACGGCTCCGAGACCCTCAGGTTGAAATACAGATACCTGGAGCTAAGGCGTCCCGAGGTCTTCCAATTGTTTCAAACAAGACACAGGATAGCCGCTTCAGTGCGAAGCTTTTTGAATGGCAAAGGCTTCATTGAAGTGGAAACCCCCTTTCTCACAAAGAGCACACCCGAAGGGGCCAGAGACTATTTGGTGCCAAGCCGCGTTAACAAGGGAAAGTTTTATGCCCTGCCCCAATCTCCCCAATTATTTAAACAACTCCTAATGATAGGAGGTTTTGAAAAATACTATCAGATTGTAAGATGCTTCAGGGATGAAGATCTGCGGGCAGACCGCCAGCCCGAGTTTACCCAGGTGGACCTGGAGATGTCCTTTGTCAGCGAAGAAGATGTAATATGCTTACACGAGGAGATGATGGCCCACATTTTCGGTCAGGTCCTGGGGCATGAATTGAATGTCCCTTTCCCGCGGTTGACCTACAAGCAGGCCACGGACAGGTTCGGCACCGATAGACCTGATACGAGATTTGGTCTCGAAATAGTGGATATTTCCGATGTCTGCGCAAGGTCCGATTTTAAGGTGTTCAAGTCTGTAGTGAAAGGCGGAGGCGCCGTAAAGGCAATAAATGCCAAGGCCGCCGCATCGGCCTTTTCAAGAAAGGGCCTGGATGAACTGGCACAAGTGGCAGTTGACCGCGGTGCAAAGGGGCTCCTGTTCATAAAGATGCAAAATCAGGGCTGGAAATCCTCGCTAGAAAAATTCTTTTCTGAACCCCTCAGGGAGGAGATCAACACCGCTTTGGGAATTGAAGAGGGCGATTTGGTGATATTGCTGGCAGATCAACCGGAAAGGGCCTGCGCTATTCTGGGAGAAATTAGATTGTTGATTGCCAGGAAACTAGACCTCATTGATCAAAACCTGTTTTCTTTTCTGTGGATAACTGAATTCCCGCTCCTTGAGTACAATGAGGAGGAGGGGCGTTTTGAGGCAGTGCACCATCCCTTCACTTCCCCTATGGAAGAAGATATATCTTTGCTGGATAGTTCGCCTGAGGAGGTGCGGGCAAGGGCATACGACCTAGTTCTCAATGGAGCAGAAATAGGCGGAGGAAGTATCAGGATTCACGTCCTTGACATGCAAAAAAAAATGTTCTCGGTTCTTGGAATATCGCCTCAAGAGGCAGAGAGAAAATTTGGGTTTTTTCTCGAGGCACTGCGATACGGTGCTCCTCCCCACGGTGGCATGGCCATTGGCTTCGACCGCCTCGTGGCCATTATGACGGGTACCCGATCCATTCGCGAGGTAATAGCCTTTCCAAAGACCACTAGCGCCACATGTCTCCTTACCGATGCGCCTTCTGAAGTGAGTGAGGCCCAATTGAGAGAGTTAGGCCTGAAATTCGATCTATAAAATAATCCAGTAACGCTTGACAAACCTTTTTTGGTACATATTTTTCTTGACAATTTCCATAGAGTCAGGCATAAAAACAAGTTTAAAAAATTTGACTAATTTTGTTCCCCAAGGGCGGGGCAGCTTGGCCCCGCCCTTAATTTCGCCCCTAAAAAGGGCGGTGAAATCTTAAGAAAGGATGTGATAGCCATGGTTTGTACAATCGTAAAAGAGGGTCACGAGTGTTTTTTCATGACCAAAAAAGGCTGCCAATTCAATGGTGGCTCCTGCCATCCCATTGTAGAGCAGTGTGAGGGATGCCAAAGGATAGGAGAATTTCCGGCCGGTAAGTTTTGTCTGGTCTATCCTGATCCCGCAGCCAAATGGCGGTTAGGTAAATGCCAGATGGCCACCCATCTCAAGGAAGGCACCCAAAAGGGAAATGGAAAGATAAATCCTCTCAAGGCTTCAAAGAGAAAATTCCAGTAAGCCAGGCTAGGGACGAGTCAAATAAAGGAGATATTCCTGATTTCCTTTTGGACCAAGTATGGGGGAGGGGATATATCCGGCGTTGCGCCACCCAACATCTTCTGAAAAAGCCTGGATTTCCTTTACCAACTTCTCGCGCAGCGCATGGTCACGAACAACCCCTCCCTTTCCAACCAACTCACGCCCCGCTTCGAACTGTGGCTTAATCAGGGCGATAATAAAGCTCCTGGGTGCAAGCAACTCAGTTACCTTGGGAATAACAAGGCGCAGAGATATAAAGGATACATCGATGGTGGCTCCATCAGGCAAAAAAGGCAGGGCTTCCTTTTGAACATGCCGGATGTTGGTGCGCTCCAATAAGATTACCCTTGGATCATTTCGCAGTGACCAATCAAGCTGGCCGTAGCCAACATCTATAGCTATCACTTGAGAGGCGCCATGTTTTAGCAGGCAATCCGTGAATCCACCTGTTGAGGCTCCCACGTCCAAAAGCCTGAGGCCTTTTAGGTTAATACCAAAGGCCTTGATCCCTGCCTCAAGTTTCACGCCTCCACGGCTCACATAGGGTGGATACTTTTCCTGGATACCAACTTTGGCCGAGCCACTTACCTCCCGGCCGGGTTTGTCAATCACCCTGCCATCTACCTGGACCACCCCGGCCATTATCATGGCCCTGGCCTTAGAACGGGAATCTGCAATGCCCTTCTGGACCAAGAGCTGATCAAGTCTCACCTTTCTTAGTTCCATTAGGAAACCAATTCCATTGCACTCTTGTAAATACCCTCGGCGTCAAGCCCGTATTTCTGTCGAAGCGCAGAAACGGGTCCATGCTCAACAAACTTCTCCGGAAGCCCAACCCTTTTGACCCTTACTCCCTCAATACCCTGGTCATTGATTCTTTCTAATACTACACTACCGAGACCCCCTGAAAGGACATTTTCCTCTGCAACCACGATCTTTTTTACTCTGGTCGCCAGTTCCCATAGGCCACTGTCCAGTGGCTTGACAAACCGGCAGTTTATTACGGTGGCACTGAGGCCTTGCTCCTTTAGTTTATCAGCCGCCTCCAAAGCCGGTGCTACCATGCTGCCCAGAGCAATTATGGCCATATCGTGGCCTTCTTCAAGAATTTCCCACTTCCCTATCGGTAACAACTGATAATCATTGTCCATGGCCACTCCCAAGGCCGTTCCCCTTGGGTATCTTATTGCCACAGGCCCATTGTGTTGCAGTGCTGTATAAAGCATATGACGTAACTCATTTTCGTCTTTTGGCGCCATCAAGGTCATGTTTGGCAGTGTGCGGAGGTAGCTGATATCAAAATGACCATGATGTGTGGGCCCATCTTCTCCCACGAGGCCTCCCCTATCAATGGCAAAAACCACGGGCAGATTAGGAAGACAAACATCATGTATTATCTGATCATAGGCCCTCTGCAGAAATGTGGAATAAATGGCCACTACCGGCCTGAAGCCCTCTACAGCAAGACCAGCGGCAAAGGTAACAGCATGTTGCTCAGCTATGCCCACGTCAAGAAACCTATCTGGAAATGCCTCGGAAAAAGGCACCAGACCCGTTCCCTCGGGCATGGCTGCAGTAATGGCGAACAGCTTATCATTCAGGTTGCCAAGTTCAACCATGGTTTGCCCGAAGACCTCGGTATAGGTTGGAATCGTCTTTTCCGTTTCCTTTTGGGGGCAACCAGTGGCAACCTCGAAACACCCCACTCCATGGTAGTGGGTTGGATCCTTTTCCGCAGGCTCATATCCTTTGCCCTTGACAGTGAGAACATGGACCAGCACCGGGCCTCTTAGATGCTTAATATTCTCGAAAGTATTAATGAGCTGATCCAGTCTATGGCCGTTTATTGGGCCTATGTACTTGAACTTGAAAGCCTCAAACAGCATCCCTGGGGTAAAAAAGGTGATAAAAGAATCCTCACTCCTGCGCAATACGCTTAGTATATTTTCCCCCACACCTGGAAGGGATCGAAAGAAATTCTCCATCTCTTTCTTGAAGGTAACAAACCTGCGCCCTGTCATCTTCCTGCTCAGAAACGATGAAAAGGCGCCAACATTGGGGGATATGGACATGGCATTATCGTTTAGCACCACTATGAGATCTTTTTCAGTCTCTCCTGCCTGGTTTAGTCCCTCAAATGCCATTCCAGCCGTCATGGAACCATCGCCTATTACAGCGATGACCTTTGCGTCCTCGCCTTTCAGTGCTTTGGCCGTAGAAATCCCCAATCCCACAGAAATCGAAGTGCTACTGTGCCCCGTATCAAAGGTATCATAAGGGCTCTCCTCTCTTTTGGGAAAACCGCTTATCCCTCCCATCTGACGGAGAGTATGAAACCTGTCTCTTCTACCCGTTAGAAGCTTGTGGGCATAGGCCTGATGCCCCACATCCCAGATCAACTTATCTTTGGGTGTATCAAAGACAAAATGAAGGGCAAGGGTGAGTTCCACCACACCCAGGCTGGGGGCCAGATGTCCCCCTGTACAAGAGACCGTCTCAATAATTTTTCTCCGTATTTCCTGGGACAGACTCTCAAGCTCACTCAAACTGAGGCCCTTGAGGTCTGCAGGGGACTCAATCCTCTCCAACAAATGGTATTCCTGGTCCTTCCTCATTTTCTCCTTCTTACAATGTAGTATGCTATTTCTCTGAGGGGGTCTGCCTCTTGATCAAAGGCTTCTATTGCTGAGACCGCCCTTTGTACAAGTTCATTCTGGATTTCCTTGGACCTTTCCAGGCCAACGACCGCAGGGTATGTTGCCTTACCCTTCCGTTCGTCGCTACCAACGGTTTTCCCCATTGAGTTCGTGTCTCCCTCCACATCCAGCAAGTCATCTGATATTTGAAAGGCCAAACCGATACCCTTACCGTATGTGCGTAGTGCTTCGATTTGCCTGGGATTTCCTCCCCCCAGGACGGCTCCCGAAACCACGGATGCTGTTATCAAAGCCGCTGTCTTATGCTCGTGGATAAAGTCAACCATATCCTTGGTTGCCTGCTGTCCCTCGGCCTGTATATCCGCCACTTGGCCTGCCACCATTCCTGTGCAGCCCGCTCCCTCTGCCACAACCTCCACTACCCTAACTACTGACTCTGCTGGGACATGGGCCAGTAGATCCTTCGAACACATGAGGCGAAACGCTTCGGTAAGCAAACCATCTCCTGCCAAAAGTGCCACTGCTTCTCCAAAGACCTTGTGGTTGGTGGGCATTCCGCGACGCAGATCATCATCGTCCATAACGGGCAGGTCATCGTGTATAAGGGAATAGGTGTGGATGAATTCAAGGGCGCAAGCAGCAGGCATCACGGATTCCATATTGCCGCCCACGGCCTCGGCCGATGCAATGCACAATATTGGTCTCAGCCTCTTTCCTCCGGCGAAGAGACTGTATCTCATTGCTTCTATTAGATCTGCGGCCAAACCCTTCCGTTCTGGCAGGTATTTCTGCAGTGCAAGATCAATAACCTTTTTCTTCTGTGACAGATATTCTTTGAGGTTCATGTGGAGTAAGTCGTAATATATTCTTAACAAAAATTTCTAACCAGGCAAATTTTCCTCTTCTCCGGCATCGAAAGGACTTTGGGTGTACTTGCCATCACTTTCTTTCACTAGCATGGTGACCTTTTTTTCCGCCTCTTCCAGTTTTTGAGAACAGAATTTTGCAAGCTTCATCCCTTCTTCAAAGACCTTAATGGATTCTTCAAGCGACAGTTCACCACTTTCCAGGGACTGTACAATCTGTTCAAGCCTACTCATGGCATCTTCAAACTTGGTAGCACTCATTTCACTCCCCTTGTCTCTACGGTGTAAACCCTGCACTCCAGGGCTTTGTCCTTTTGCATGTGCAAGTCTACCCGTTTCACCGGGCCAGTGTCAACGCACACATCTCCTCCTCCCACCGTGGCCTCAATTTTTTCTCTTTATCCACTGGAATTTTTCTTCACTCCTGCTCTCAACTGAGCACAGGAGAGAACCGGCCCCGAGTATTATCCCCACCTGCTCATTGACCTCCACCTCATCGTGGGACCGAATGATATCCCTCTTGGGAAGCTTCATAGTTATGCTATAGCCCCTATCAAGAATGGATAGAGGACTCAGATCCTCAACCCTGTGCCTCAAGTTCTCCACCGACGCTCTTTTCCGCTGTAAAATCCCTTCCATGGCTTGACACATTGAGTGAACCCTTTGGGCCAACACAGACACTTGTAGCTCTACCTGCCTCTGTGGTGCAGATTTCAACATACCAAGACGGATAATCTCAAATCGTTTTCTCTCCCTTTCAAGTCTCCACTTCAATCCATTGTTTAGCCTTGCAATTACCTCGTCCAGCCTTAACCAGTGCTCCTGGATATTCCTCCTGGGATCCTTCAGTCTAGCTTTCAAGGACTCTAACCTCTCCTTCAAGGTATTCAAACAGTGATTCATCTCGCCCAGCATCCTTTGGACCAGACCCGTCAAATTTGTCCTAAGCCC
>Ga0136651_10001843_pt1 | contig 11662 bp, 11 predicted proteins | sample Mar14236cmmetaG_FD_94867 | JGI IMG/M metagenome (GOLD analysis project Ga0136651, IMG submission 94867) | Marine hydrothermal vent microbial communities from Guaymas Basin, Gulf of California to study Microbial Dark Matter (Phase II) - Marker... ...
CGATGTTTTTGATGATCCGGGAAGGTATAAAATTAAGGAATAATTTATCATTCCAAGGTTTCTTAACCTCATTCCCAAATTCCATTCCGGGATTTCTGAACCTCATTCCCAAATTCCATTTGGGAATGTTATTGTTGAAAAAGTTTTACTTTGATTCTCTTGGTGGAATAAAGAAAAATCGAAATGAAATTTCTTATACAATTGTGTTCCCAAATGGAATTTGGGAACAAGAAAAACAAGAAAAATAAATTCGGAGAAAATGAATGCCAATTACTAAGTTAGATCAGGTTTTAGACAGATTACACAAATTAGAAAAACGCACTATTGCAGTTGTTGCTGCGGAAGAAAGGGATATCTTAACAGCGGTGAAAAAAGCAAAAGATCAGGATCTGGTGAATGTTATCCTGGTTGGAGATAAGCATAAAATACAAAAAATCGCTAACGATATAAATTTTAATATTTCCAACATTGAACTAATCGACGAAAAAGAACCGCGGTTATCTGCTCGCATTGCTGTCCAACTCATTCGGGAAAGAAAAGCAGGCGTGTTGGTTAAAGGTCTGATCAGCACTGCTGATTATCTTAAAGAAATCCTGAACAAACAAACAGGGATCATGCCACCAAAATCGATCCTTTCTCATGTTACGATTTTGGAATATCCGACTTATCCCAAACTACTTTTTGTCTCGGATATTGCCGTTATCCTGCAACCGGATCTCAAACAGAAAATTGCAATGACCAATTATCTGATCGAGATTTGTCACAAATTTGAGATCGAAATACCAAAAGTAGTGTTATTAAATTGTTCGGAAAAGGTTGCAATGGACTACCAGAATTCTTATGATGCTGCCATCATCTCAACAATGAACAGAAGAGGACAGGTAAAAGGCGGGATCGTGGATGGGCCAATGGCAATCGATTTGGCAATATCCAAAAAATCCTGCGAAACCAAAGGATTCGATAGTCCTATAAATGGAGAAGCAGATGCCATCGTTTTTGGAAATATCGAAGCCTGCAATTCCTTCTATAAAGCCGGAGTGTATCTGGCGAATGCAAAAATGGCAGGTGTTCTGGTTGGAGCTAAAGCTCCAGTTGTTCTCACTTCGAGAAGTGACAGCGATTCATCAAAATTATATTCGATCGCAGTTGCTGCTTTAACGGGATAATAAATTTTTAGAATAAATTTGATCTTGAAAAGAAAATTTCTTGACATAAGAATTCGATTTTTTTCTTAAAATTTCTTTTATGAAAATTATAAAGAATCTTGTTGTAATAGCAAAGCGAAAGATATATTTGGAGTCAATATGAAAAGCATGAGAAGACCTTTCACAATCAACCTTGAAACTGAATTAATTAAAAAATTAAAAAAAATTGCAAAACCAAGTGGAATTTCAACATCAGAATTAGTAAATCGTATCCTCTTAAATTTTTCTAACAATTTTGAGGTGGTGAACAAAACAAAAAAATCTACAAAAACCAAAGCAACTACCAAGGATGACAAAAAATATCTCGAATATCTGGATTCTGTATTGAAAACGCTGACAGATTCCAGTGTTCCTAAAAAATCAAAAGAATTTATGATCGGAAAATGATTTAATAGTTCTGCATAATCGTGTGTGTCATCCTGAGTCCCGAAGGCTTTCGGGATTGCTTTTCTCTCGAAGGAATTCCACAAACAATAAGATTCTTAATCTTGATAGAAGATTGAAAGAATTTCAAGATTCTTCAGGAGATTACCTCTGAAAGAAACCGTCTCTTTCAGGAAAGAGAAAACCTCAGAAAGACATGCTTTTTTCATTTTGTAGAATCCTTATATATAAAAAATTTAGGAGGTTAGGTGAGTTTAATAAAATTAAATAACGAACAAAAAATGATCCGCGATGAATTCAGGAAATTTGCAGTTTCAGAAATCGAACCAGCAGCAGAGGAAATCGAGAAGAATGGAGTTTTCCCAATAGCAATTGTTGAAAAATTAGTGGACCTCGGTTTGTTGGGTCTAATCATTCCTGAAAAATACGGTGGAGTAGAACTGGATATGACCAGCCTTTGCATCGCAGTTAAGGAAATTTCCAAAGTATGTGCTTCGATCGGAACGATTCTGGTAGCGAATAATTGCCTGATCGCATATCCATTAATGAAATTCGGCCAGGAATCTCTCAAAGAAAAATACTTGAATAAACTTGCTGAAGGTGAGATCGGTGGTTATATCTGCGAACCTGAAATCGACCTTCCGCAAGAAAAAAATGATCTTAAAACAGAGGGAGACAATTATATTTTTTCCGGTCATCGAGAATTTATTTTAAATGGAGAAGCTGCGAATTTTTATATTATGCCAATCCAAACAAAAGAAAATACTAAATACTTTATTTTTGATAAAAATACGAGAGGTATATTTCCCGATCCCAAAAATCTGCTGGGAATGAGAACAGCCGGATTTACGGAAGCAGAATTTCAGGATCTAAACATGATTAAAGAAAATTGTTTCCTCACTGACGACAAAAAAGATGATATCCAATCTGAAATTAGAGATTTTTCCAATATTGGATTTTCTGCTATCTCTTTGGGAATTGCTCAATCTGCTCTCGATACTTCCATAAAATATGCCAAAGAACGGGTGCAGTTTGGGAGAACGATCTCTGAATTTCCTATGATCAGGGATATGCTGGCGGATATGAAAATCAAAATCGAAACTGTTAGATTACTTATTTATGATGCTGCTTCCAGATTTGATAATGGAGAAGATTATTCCGAGCAGTCAAAAATCGCTCGTATTATTGCGAGTGAAACAGGTATCTTTTGCGGATTGAATTCCATCCAGATTCACGGCGGATACGGTTATATAAAAGATTATCCTCTGGAAAGATATTTCCGGGATGCGAAAGTTGTGCAGCTTCTGGATGCATCTCCTCGTATTATGAAAGAAGAAATTGCAAAAGGATTATTAAAATGATATTAAGTGACGAACATCAAAAATTCAGAGAAAAGATAAGAAAATATGCAGATGAAATAGTTGCACCTCGAGCTATCGAACTCGATAAAAACGATGAATTTCCTCACGATCTCGTTAAACAAATGGGTGAAATGGGACTTTACGGTTTATGTGTTCCTGAAAAATACGGAGGTTCCGAACAGGGAACTCTGATGTATGCGATTGCTGTCGATGAGATCAGTCGGGCTTGTGGTTCGACCGGAATTTTTTATGCTGCACATACTTCGCTGGCTGTTGCTCCTATCTATCTTGCTGGAAACGATGAACAAAAGCAAAAATGGCTCACTCCTTTAGCAAAAGGTGAGAAAATCGGTTCATTTGGATTGACGGAACCAAATGCCGGCAGTGATGCAGCTGGAACTCAAACAACTTATAAACTTATCGATGATGAATATGTGATCAATGGTGATAAATGTTTTATCACATCCGGTCATGTTGCTGATATCATAGTTCTGACCGCGACCAAAGATCCGGCTTTAGGTTATCATGGAATTTCTGCTTTTGTAGTAGAAGAAGGTACTCCTGGATTCTCACTCGGAAAAAAAGAAGATAAAATGGGATTACGGGGTTCGATAACTTCCGAATTGATCTTTGAAGACTGCAAAATCCCCAAAGAAAATTTGTTGGGAAAAGAAGGAGATGGCTTTAGAATTTTCATGCAAACTCTCGATGGAGGAAGAATCTCGATCGGTGCTCTAGCTCTGGGAATTGCTCAGGGAGCTCTTGATGCAACTGTTAAATTCGTAAAATCTAATTCCATTTCCGGTAAATTATTGTCCAAACATCAATCTATCCAATCTTCAATTGCAGAGATCGGAACGGAAATCGAAGCTGCCAGACTTCTGATATATCAGGCAGCAGAACTTAAAGACGCTCATAAACCGCACACAAAACAAGCTGCAATGGGAAAATATTATGCTTCCTTGATCGGAATGAAAGCGACAAATATGGCAATCGAGATTCACGGTATGCTTGGTCTTACTAAAAAATATCCGGTGGAAAGATTCATCCGTGATGAGAAATTGATGGAAATCGGGGAAGGAACTTCCGAAATCCAGAAAATCGTGATCGCCAGACAGATACTCGGGAAGTAGATATGTTTAAAGTAGTAGAAGCAATTTATCATAAAAAAAAATTAGAACTGTTAAAATCTCTTGATCTAAATGAAGGTCAGCATGTGAAAGCAATAGTAATTGAAATTGACAAAAACCGTTCTCAAAAAGCAAAAGAAAGACAATTGCATCTATTAGATAAAGGAATCGATATGGGTAAGTTGTTATTCAAGGAGCGAAATGAATTACACAAAAGGTAACCTTCCTCTTATTGATACTAATATTTTAGTCTATGCTTATGATCAAATAGATGAAAGAAAACATAAAATATCCAATGAGATTGTTAAAAAAGCATGGGAAGATGGAACTTTAATTACACTTCAAAATTTGTGTGAATTTTTTATTGTAATCACAAAAAAAGTTGAGAAACCAGTTTCTGTTAAACAAGCAAGGGAAATTGTTGAGGATATTCTATCTTCTGAAGAATGGATTATAATTGATAGAACAGAAGAATCACAAAAAAAAGCGATGAAACTTAATCAGGAAAAGAGAATCCACTTTTGGGATGCATTGATAATAGCTTCGATGATTGAATATGGAATAAAAGAAATCATTACTGAAAATGTAAGCAATTTTTCAAAAATTAAATCAATAAAACCAATAAATCCATATTAGATAAAAATATCAATGAAAATAGGAGGATAAAATTATATGAATTTTGAATTATCAAATGATCAGAAAATGTTAAAAGAAGAGGTTAGAAAATTTGCTGAAAACGAACTGGCTCCCTTAGCTCCGGAAATCGATGAATCAGGTGAATTTCCTTATGAAAGCATAAAGAAATTAGCAGATATGGGTTTACTGGGAATTATTGTACCGGAAAAATACGGCGGTTCGGAATTTGATTTTGTTTCCCTGGCAATCGCGATCGAAGAAATTTCACGAGCTTGTGCTTCCACCGGAGTTATCACAGCCGTAAATAATTCACTCTGCACTTATCCGATCTTAACTTTCGGTACGGAAGCACAAAAAGAAAAGTATTTACCATTATTATGTTCCGGAGAAAAGATCGGTGCGATTGGAATAACTGAACCAAATGCCGGTTCTGATGTGGCAGCAATGGAATCTACGGCAGTACTCGATGGAGATCATTATATCCTGAACGGAGCAAAAAGATTTATCACCAACGGAACTGCTGCCGGTATTTTCGTAGTTTTTGCTTATACGGATAAAAATTTGAAACATAAAGGAATTTCTGCTTTTATCGTTGATCGCGACACTCCCGGATTCTCTCTTGGAAAACATGAAAACCTGATGGGAATCAGAGCAACCGGAAACTGCGAATTGATCTTTGAAGACTGTAGAATACCAAAAGAAAATCTTCTCGGAGAGATAGGAAAAGGATTTTTTATTTGTATGAACACCCTCGATGTTTCCCGGATCGATATTGGAGCTCAAGCTGTCGGTATTTCGCAAGCTGCTCTTGATGATGCTGTCCAATATTCTAAGGAAAGAAAAACTTTTGGTAAACCGATCTGCAAGCAGGGAATGATCCAGAATATGCTGGCTGAAATGGCAACTCAAATCCATACTTCCAGATTAATGGTTTATTACTCAGCTTGGTGTAAAGATGCCGGAATTAAAAAATTTACAAAAGAAGCTGCCATGGCAAAATATTATGCAACCACGATCGCAGTTGATGTAACCAGAAAAGCCGTACAGATTTACGGAGGTTATGGTTATACAAAAGATTACGCAGTGGAAAGATATTATCGTGATGCAAAAATTCTCGAACTTTATGAAGGAACATCTGAGATACAAAAATTAGTGATAGCAACGGAATTAGTTAAATAAAAAACTAAAAAACAAAAATTCTAAATGACAAAAAAAAACAAAAGATTTTGGATTTTAGTAATTTAGTTTTTTTAGATATTTTGAAATTTATTTAAGGGAGGTTATATTGGATATAATAGTCTGTATTAAACGCGTTCCGCAAACTGCAGAAGCAGAAGTAAGGATCGATTCCACAGGGAAAGACATCGAGAAGGATCGTTTGACTTTCGATACGAATGAATCCGATACTTATGCATTGGAAGAAGCTGTTTTGATGAAGGAAAAATTCGGTGGAAACATCACGGTTATTTCTCTTGGTGAAAAAGACACGGAAGACACATTACGCATTGCTCTGGCAAAAGGAGCAGATAATGCTATCAGGATCAAAGCAGAAGATTTTGATCATCTCGATGCTTATCAGACATCTCAAATTCTGCAAACTGTAATCAAAAATCTGAATTACGATATTATCTTTACAGGATGTATTTCTACAGATGATGCTTACTCGCAAATTGGTGTAACACTTGCGGAATTACTTGAAATTCCACATGCGACATTAGTCATTAATTTTGATGTTAACGAAAACAGAGCGGATGTGCAACGCGAATTAGAAGGTGGACTGATCGAACATCTTGATATTTCGTTACCGGCACTTTTCACCATTCAGACTGGAATCAATGAACCGCGATATGCATCTCTGATCGCGATCAGAAGAGCGGCTAAAAAGGAAATTCAGGTTATTGGAAAAGAAGAATTGCAACAGAATGAATTTATCAGCAATTCCATTCTCGAAGAATTATTTGTTCCTCCCATCTCCAAACGAGTTGAAATTATAACCGGAACAGCAGGTGAAACAGCGGGAAAACTTGCAGGAATTTTCAAAGAAAAAGGTCTAATTTAGGAGGAAAGAATGTCAGAAATATTTGTTTTGATAGAACATCGTCAGGAAGAAATCAGGGATATCAGTTTTGAACTTTTAGCCTGCGGTAGAAAACTTGCTGAAAAAAACAACTCTAAATTAACTGCTGTTGTTCTCGGTTATAATACTAAAAAAATTGTTGAAAAAATTAAAGAGCAAGCTCATCGAATTCTAATTTTCGATAATGAAATCTTTAAAAAATTTAATGCGGAAACTTATCAACTCGTTCTTTCAGATTTGATCCAAAAAGAAAATCCGTTTATCTTTTTGATCGGTCATACTGCCTTTGGCATGGATCTTTGTCCGGCTCTGGCAACGCAACTGAAAATCCCGTTCACGACCGATTGCCTGGATATCGAGATTGAAGGAAATAATGTGAAAGTGATCCGACAGATGTTCGATGGAAAATTGGATGCAAAAGTGAGTCTCCGGGAAAATTCATCTTACATTTTAACAGTTCGTTCAGGTTCATTCCCAGCAAAAGAAAGCAATCTTGAAGCAGAAATATCAAACCTTGATTCACCGATTTCCAAATCACCTGATTACAGAAAATTCATCGAGTATATCGAAGCAGTTGCTGGAGATGTGGATATTACAAAATCTGATGTTGTCATCGGAATCGGACGCGGTATTAAAGAGCAGGATAATTTAGCGATGATCGAAGATTTTGCTGATTCTATTGGAGGAGTCGTTGCTTGCTCCAGACCGATCGTTGATGCAGATTGGCTTCCCAAAGACAGGCAGGTCGGTTCATCCGGAAAAGTGATCAAACCGAAATTGTACATCGCTATTGGAATTTCCGGAGCTTTTCAGCATGTTGCCGGTATGAAGAATGCCGAAACCATCGTTGCCATCAACAAAGATGCGAATGCTCCGATATTTCATGAAGCGGATTATGGGATTGTGGATGATCTATTCAAAGTGATTCCTGTTCTGAAAGAAAAAATTCTGGAGATGAAATAGAAATTGAAAAAAACCGGAGTTTTCGTCTGTCATTGCGGTAAAAACATAAGTTCAACCGTCAATATCGAAAAAGTTGTTCAGGAAATAAGTAAAAATCCGAATGTAACTGTTTGCCGGGATTACAAATATATGTGTTCCGAACCCGGACAGAATTTGATCAAAGAAAGTATCATCACCGATAAATTGGAACGTGTTGTTGTTGCCTGCTGCACTCCTTCCCTGCACGAAGAGACATTTAGAAAAGCTGCCGAAACAACCGGATTGAATAGATATTTTCTCGAAATTGCTAATATTCGCGAGCAATGCAGTTGGGTTCATTCCGATATGAACGAAGCAACTCTCAAAGCGATTTCAATAACCAGTTCCCTGATCGAAAAGATCAAATTAAATGATTCTCTCGTTCCGATAAAAGTTCCAGTTACTCCAAAAGCTCTTGTTATTGGAGCGGGAATTGCCGGAATTCAGGCTTCTCTCGATATTGCTAATTCCGGTTATGAAGTTACACTGGTGGAAAAGAATCCTTCCATTGGCGGACACATGGCGCAACTCTCCGAAACCTTTCCCACGCTCGATTGCTCACAATGTATTCTCACTCCAAAAATGGTCGAGGTTGGACAACATGAAAATATCGAACTGATCACTTATTCGGAAGTTAGCGAAGTTTCCGGGTATATCGGAAATTTTAAAGTAAAAATACGAAAAAAAGCTGCTTATGTCGATCATAATAAATGCACAGGTTGTGGTGATTGTACGGAGAAATGTCCAATAAAAGTTATTTCTGAATTTGAGGAAGGATTGGGAAAAAGGAAAGCTATCTATTCTCCATTTCCGCAAGCTGTTCCCAACAAACCTGTTATCGATAAAGAACATTGCACTTATTTTCTTAAAGATGGAAAGTGCGGAATATGTCAGAAAATCTGCACTCTAAAAGCAATCGATTTTAAGCAGGAAGACTCTTTTATTGAAGATGAATTTGGAGCAATCGTTCTTGCTACCGGTTATGATACTTATCCTAAAGAAAATTTCAGCGAATATGGTGCAGATAAATATCCTGATGTGATCACAAGTCTGCAATTTGAAAGATTAGTTTCCGCATCCGGTCCGACTGAAGGAGAAATTCTGCGTCCATCTGATAGTAAAATTCCTGAAAGAGTCGCTTTTATTTCCTGTGTCGGTTCTCGTGATCCCGAACATCATCTTCCCTATTGCTCGAAGATCTGTTGTATGTATAATGTCAAGCATGCTCATCTTTATAAACATCAGGTTCCGGATGGCGAAGCAATCGTTTTTACGATCGATGTCAGGACTGCCGGGAAAGATTATGAAGAATTTTTCACGAGAGTCAAAGATCAGGATAATGTTCTTTATATTCGCGGAAAACCTTCAAGGATTTTGAAAGAAGGTGACGGTCTTGTTATCTGGACTGTTAATACTCTAACCGGAAAGCAGTTAAGGATCAAATGTGATATGGTCGTGCTGGCAACTGCAGTTGTTCCGACAAAAGAAGCAATCGAACTTGCAAAAAAATTAAAAATTCAAACAAATGAAAATGGTTTTTTCAGCGAGATACATCCGAAATTAAGACCAGTCGAATCAATGACTCCCGGTTTTTTTATAGCAGGATGTTGTCATTCTCCCAAAGATATTCCGGATACGGTTTCTCAAGCTTCTGGAGCTGCATCCAAAGTTCTGGAAATGTTCTCCCAAAAAGAACTTTCTCTCGATCCTCAAATCGCTTTTGTGGATGCAGATGTTTGTGCAGGTTGTAAATTGTGCATTCCGGTTTGTCCATATGAAGCAAGAGTATTTGATGAGAAAAAACGAGTTGTGGAAGTCAAAAATGCTTTATGTGTCGGTTGTGGAAGTTGCATTTCGGTTTGTCCGTCAGGAGCGACGCAACAGAAAAATCTGCAGGATTTACAGATTTCATCGATGATGGAGGTTCTGCTTGGATCCTAAAAAAAACATAACAGAAGAAATTAATGAGGAGATTCGGGAAGTTCTGCTCGAAGAAGGAGCGGAAGGGATCTATAAATGTTATCAATGCGGAAAATGTACGAGTATTTGTCCCTGGTTCCAAGTTGGTCTTTACGATTTTCCTGTCTATCGTTTTTCATTGGAAACAGCAATGGGAATGGTTGCCAGCAGCGAAGATAAAGATGAACTGGCAAAAGAAATAGATAAAATATATCGTTGTGTCGGTTGCGAAGCTTGTGTGGATCAATGTCCTCACGGAATCGATACTCCAAAAATATTACGAGCTGCGAGAAGGTTGCTGGTTGATTTCGGTTCCTATCCGGAAGTCTTGAAATCGACTGTTCAGAAAATTCATAATGTGGGAAATCCTTTTGGTGAACCGATAGAGAAAAGAGCCGATTGGGCAAAAGACATTGATGTTCCCGAATTTCAGGAAGGAATGGAATATTTGTATTTTCCGGGTTGCTTACCAGCATATGATTCGAGAAATCAAAATGTTGCTCGAGCAACTGCTAAAATTCTTCAAAAAATAGGAATCTCATTTGGTATTTTAGGGATAAAAGAACATTGTTGTGGAGAAGCAATTCGACGAATTGGAGCAGAACAGGTTTTTAAAGAAGTCTGTAATGCCAATATCAAAGAATTTTCCAATTCCGGAGTGAAAAGAGTTCTGGTCAGTTCTCCTCATTGTTATACGACTTTCAAATATGAATATCCTGAATTCGGTGCGGATTTTGAAACGCTTCATATCACTCAATTTTTATCCAAACTTATCGATGAAGGAAAGATCGAACCAAAAAAAGAATTTAAGAAAAAAGTCGTTTATCACGATCCATGTACTTTAGGCAGGAAAAACAATATTTATGAAGAACCGAGAAATATCTTGAAAAATATTCCTGCTTTGAAATTCTTGGAAGTTGAAAACTTTAATCGGAATTTAAGTGTGTGTTGCGGAGCCGGAAGCGGCGGTTTATGGATGGAATGGGATAAAGATGAACGGATCGCCAATGTCCGTCTGAAACAGCTGATCGATACCGGAGCAGAAGTGATTGCGGTTGCCTGTCCGTATTGTTTGCAGATGTTCGAGGAGACTTTGAAATCAATGAAAACCGATATTCAGGTTTTGGATGTGACGGAGATTTTATATGAGTCGATTTGAGATTAGAATTCTATGTAATTCTTTGTTTGATAGTAAAATGAACAATAGGAAGACTTGATGATTAATCGCACAATTAAAATTGAGAAAAAAAATGACTAATCTTGAAAAATTATTAAAAGCAGATAAAATCACAATCGCTCGCACGATCACACAAATAGAAAATAACTCCAATCCCGAACTATTGGAAAATATCTTCCCTCACACAGGAAAAGCATTTCATATTGGAATAACCGGACCTCCAGGAGCCGGAAAATCTTCTCTGGTAAATGCTCTCGTCTCAAAATTATTGGATGATAATAAAAAAGTTGGAATAATTGCAGTAGACCCGACTTCACCTTTTTCCGGAGGAGCATTGCTCGGAGACAGGATCCGAATGAACGACCTTGCCTTGCACGAAAATGTTTTCATCAGAAGTATGGCAACACGGGGAAGTTTGGGAGGATTGGCTTCCAAGACAAAAGATGTAGCATTGATAATGGATGCAGCCGGAATGGATTATGTTGTCATCGAAACTGTGGGAGTCGGACAGATCGAACTGGATATCGCTCAAGTTTGCGATACAACGATCGTGGTTTTAGTTCCCGAATCCGGAGACTCCATTCAAGCGATGAAAGCAGGATTGTTGGAAGTTGCTGATATTTTAGTCGTGAACAAAGGTGACAGAACCGGTTCTGATAGACTAATACTGGAACTGAAATTCGCTTTTGAATTAAGAGATCAGAATCTGGATTGGGAAGTTCCAATTTTAAAAACAGTTGCGATTGAAGACC
>Ga0136651_10001844_pt1 | contig 11658 bp, 10 predicted proteins | sample Mar14236cmmetaG_FD_94867 | JGI IMG/M metagenome (GOLD analysis project Ga0136651, IMG submission 94867) | Marine hydrothermal vent microbial communities from Guaymas Basin, Gulf of California to study Microbial Dark Matter (Phase II) - Marker... ...
CGCTCAAGAGTGCTTTGCGGGGTTATCGGCAGATTTTTCAACAGATACTGAGGATGGAATCTCGAGAAATGAATGGGTGTGTCGGTTCCCAGATTGGTCTTAATCCATTGAGCCAGTTCCCTAAATTCGGCATCGGAATCATTAAGAGTCGGAACTACCAGATAGACCAGTTCAAGCCAGACCCCATTTTTTTTAATTTCAATTAACGCTTCAAGTACGGGGCGTAATTCCCCATCTACTATATTCTTATAATAATCTTCACGAATTGCTTTCAAATCCACCTTGACTGCATCGAGTTGTGTCAGGAGTTGACGTAGAGGTTTTTTTTCTATATATCCGCCGGTTATCATAACCGACTTGATCGAATTTCGATGGGCAATCTCGGCTATATCATACATGTATTCATAAAATACAATCGGTTCGGAATAAGTATAGGCAATCGTGGGAACATTTCTTGCCCGGCAGAGTTGCACGATATCTTTGGGCGGGAGATCGAGGTTGTCCGTCTGCTCGGGACGCAATTGGGAAATGTCCCAGTTCTGACAGAATTTGCAGTTACAGTTACATCCGGCGGTAGCGAGGGAAAATGCGTTTGTCCCGGGATGAAAATGGAACAGGGGTTTTTTCTCGATCGGATCGATATTGACGGCGCACGGCAGTCCGTAAATGAGAGTATAGTATACATCACCTCGATTTTCCCTGACACCGCAATAACCCCGTTCCAAATCGGTGACCATACAGTGGCGAGGACAAAGCTCACATTCCACTCCCCCGTTTTCGAGCTTTTTATAATAACGGGCTTCTACTTCGGACAATTTCTTCGTGAAATCAAAGGCACAGGCATTCTGCACCCCACCGACCACATCGGGCAATAGATCAGTATTAGCCGCGGCGGTCACCGCGGCACCGCATCCCAGACATCTCAAAAAGAGCCGTCGTTCCATCAGAACATCTCTCCTTTACCAACCCTGCCATTGCTGTTAATTTGAATAACATCAACCGCAATCTTCTTGGGGTCGGCGGTGCCGAGGCCTATTTCTTCGGCTTCTTTCAGATACTTGACCGGGCGCCCGGCCACTTCGAGGGTCGGTTGATTATGTCGGCCGCGGATATGCTCCAGTATTTCCAGGCCGATCCTGTCCGCCGCCACCGGATCGGATGAGATAATCAGCCCGCCGTAAAAATCAAGATAACGGCTGTCATATCCCGGCCCCATGTTATACTGCACTTTGACGGCATCAATAATGGTCAGTTTATTTTTGCTCCTGATCGGTTCAAGGCTGGAGACGTGGGCCGCATAGGGATTACAGTTATCGGCATGGTATTTATTGGGATTGTTGATCGCTCCGAACATGTTTTTGAGCCCCCCGGACAATCCTGCAATGGAATGGTCTTTTAATACCGGCAGATTTATATTGGAATCGACTATATCGGTCATAATTCTTGTGATCAGAGAATTTGCCTTACCGGAATTATAGAAATCTCTGCTGTAGCCTGCGATTGAACTGTCGGTTCCGAAACATCGACGGCCAAATGACGAAGCATTAAGTTTATATCCGGCTTTTTCTAATTCCCATGACTGCCGCTCCCAGATGACCAGATTGTTTTCATCGATTCCTTCGGTGACAAGTAAGTCACCGATAGCCTCAGTCAGCGCGATCGGGGTCGAATTCAATTTTCCGGCCAGACAATTGGTTTTCATTCCGATGACCCTGCCCGGTAAAAGGTTCCGTAACCTGTTGCCCAATGAAAGGGCTTTTAGGTGGCGCTCAAGGCCGGCGTTGAGCATAACGATGTAATCATCTTTGCTCAAACCCTTTTCGGCCGATGCACCGGTTTTCCTGATTATTGTTACCTGGCTCATACTCAATATTATACAACGATTTCCACGGAAACTGTCAACACTTTTTTGCTTGACCGTATATGTAAAGATTCGTATTCTGCCTTGAGGATAAAATATGCTTAAAAAGTTCTTTTTTTTACTATTTTTAATCTTTTTTTCCTGTTTCTCATCGTGGGCACAAGATGTTTCCATGAGATTTCCGGCTGTAGCCGATATGTTTTATCCGGCCGATCCCGGACAGTTACGGCAGATGGTCGACCAGCATCTGTCAGATGTCCAAGATCTTCCTGAAATTGACGGGCAATTGATTGCCCTGATTGTCCCTCATGCCGGTCTGATCTATTCGGGACCAATCGCCGCTTACAGCTATAAATTGCTTGAAAATTCGGGTATAGACAAAGTCATTTTATGCGGCCCATCTCATCAGTATGGTTTTGACGGGCTTTCAGTCTATGCCCCCGATGGAATATGGAAAATGCCCTTTGGTGATGTCAAGGTGAACCGGGAAATCACTTCAAAACTTCTTTCATTTTCGAATAAAATTAAGTTCATCCCGGAGGCGCATAATCGCGAACATTGCCTTGAAGTGCAGCTTCCCTATTTGCAAACAGTTCTTGATGAGTTTACCATCGTCCCTATTATAATGGGGAGCCAGAGCAAGGGAAATATCAGACTTATGGCTGATGCTTTGAAGTCTATCGATCTTGATGCGGAGACAATTTTGATTTCGTCTTCCGACTGGCAGCATTACAAACCGGCATCGGAGGGGTGGAAATACGATTCGACCGGTCTGGCCTGTTTCGAACAGCTTGACCCGGTCAGACTTGAGCGACATCTGGCTGACGGTTCGGTTGAGATGTGCGGCGGAGGGCCGGCCGCGGCGGTCATGAAAGCGGCTATTGCTAAAGGCGCCAATAAGGCAAAGATATTAAAGTACGGCGATTCGGGGGATATATCCGGTGATAAAAGCTCTGTAGTCGGTTACGCCGCTATAGCGATATATAAGGCAGATGAAAATAAACCGGCGGACGCCGAAAAAAAAGATGTTGGTCATCAGAATACATTGGAGGATAAGGAATTGCCGTCTCAATTTGAATTAACGGATGAAGAAAAGCAAATTCTCCTGAAGGTGGCCCGAAAGACTTTGGAAAGCTATCTGATTGACGGTTCGATGCCTGATTTTGATGTCACCGATAATTTGCGAAAATTCGGCGCGGCCTTTGTGACTTTGGAAAAAAGGGGCAAGCTTCGCGGCTGTATCGGCCACACAACGGCGGTCGAGCCGCTATATAAAACAGTCTCAACCTGTGCGGTCCAGGCGGCGGTTTCAGACAGCCGTTTTCCACCTGTCAATCGTGCTGAGCTCGATGAGCTACATATTGAGATTTCGGTCCTGAGCCCGATGCAGAAGGTCGAGTCATTGGATGAAATCAAGGTCGGCCGCGATGGTTTAATGATATTCAAGGGGAGAAATCGGGGATTGCTTCTCCCCCAGGTCGCGACCGATTATGCCTGGGACAGGACCACGTTTCTGGAACAAACCTGCCGTAAGGCGGGATTGCCGGCCGAGGCCTACAGGAGCCCCGAGACGGTTATTTATAAGTTCCAGGCAGTTATATTCGGTGAATAATTATAGGGCGGCTTGACATTATCAGCAGGCTTAGTTAAACTATCAGTTTTGTTTTACAGGAGGGTGACCAATTGATATACGGAGTGATTCTGGCGGGTGGCAGAGGTGAGCGTTTCTGGCCGCTGTCGCGAATGCAGAGGCCGAAACAGTTGCTGAAGCTGATTTCCGAGAAAACCATGCTTCAGGAAACTATTGACCGGGTCCTGCCGCTTATCCCTATGGAAAGAATAGTTGTCGTCACGTCCGAGGATATGACTCCGCTGATTCTTAACGAGATCAAAAGTATGAAGGCGGAGAACATCCTGGCGGAACCATTTGGGCGTGATACCTGTCTGGCTATCGGACTGGCCGCGGAGCATATCAAAAAAGCCGATCCGGATGGTGTCATGGTCGTCCTATCGGCGGATCACATTATCAAACCTCCGGAGAAACTCCTGGACATAATAAAGGTGGGGGCGCAGGTTGCGGCCGACGAGGATAAACTCATTACCATCGGCATTAATCCAACGCGCCCGGAAACAGCCTATGGTTATATAAAACTGGCCGAGATGTATAAAGCATTCGAGGGTATACCGGTTTATGAGGTCGATTCATTCACCGAAAAGCCAAAAACTGCGGTAGCCCAGCAGTATTATTACGGACGAAAACATCTCTGGAATTCGGGTATGTTTATCTGGTCGGTCAGCAGTGTTTTGACGGCGATAAATCAGTGCCAGCCCAATATGGCCTCGCAACTTGACGAATATGCCGTTAAAATCGGGACCGATGAAGAAACTGTTGCCAGGCGGGAGCTTTATGAAGGCTGTAATCCTATTTCGATAGATTTTGCCGTTCTTGAAAACGCGGAAAATGTTCTGGCTATCCGAGGTGACATTGTTTGGGATGATGTCGGGAGCTGGAACGCTCTGGAACGCTACAAGAGTAAGGATATCAACAACAACGTGGTAATCGGGGGAGCCATAATTGCGGACTCATTCGAGACAACGGTTTATAATGAAAGCAGTGGGATCATCGTGACGCTGGGTGTATCCGACCTGGTTGTGGTAAAAACCGATGATATTGTTCTGGTGGCCCATAAAACCAAAGTCAATGAAGTTAAACAGGTGATCAAGGATCTGGCCGAAGATGATGAACTTAAAAAATATTTATAGATTTGCAACTGTTGCAATCATTATTTCCCTCGCGCAATTTCTCATGACCGGCGGCTGTCGCGGGACATTTGAGAGACCGGATGAACGCCGTCCGGAAGAAAAGCGTGATACCGGCGATTCATCATTCGACCCAATGGGTCTACCCTCGGATTCTGACATAATCCCCGAAAAGTATCCGTTACTGACCATGGCGGATACAGCCGCAAATGCGAAAGATACATTGAACGATGTATCGAGTAAGACGGTCGATTCATTGCTGGAATATTATGAAACATATCGTATTCAGCTATATTCATCGAACACATACGGACCTGCCTCCAGGGAAATGGGCATAGCCCGTGAGGTCTTCGATCAGGCCGTGCATCTTGATTACGAGGTGCCTTACTATAAGGTCCGGGTCGGCGATTTTGCCGACCGTAAGGAAGCCGAGGCGTATTTGCCGGCCGCGATCGAAGCCGGTTACAGTAACGCCTGGATTGTCAAAGTAACCATAAATGTACAGGAAGTCGAGGAGTCATATGATGAAGATATTCCGCCATTGATTGATTCGCTGGAGGTATATCCGGATAATAGGGAGTCAGAAGATGAACAGTCTCAATATCCAGAAGATCAGTAAATTCCGGCCTGATAACAGCATAATTAAACAGGCGGCCGGGATATTAAACGACGGTGGACTGATTGTGGCGCCGACTGAGACCAGATATGGACTGCTTGGCAGAATTGACGACATCACGGTGCTCAAGAAATTGTATGCCTTGAAAAAAAGAAAATTCAATCTCCCCAGTGCGATTTTCGTCCGTGACTATAACGAAATGTTCGAATTCGGCTGTGAGAGTAAACTGGCATGCATACTGGCCGAAAAGTTTCTGCCCGGACCGTTGACGATCGTCCTGAGCGACAAATCAGGGCTTCCGGAGCCGATTGTGACGGAAGGTAAAATAGGGATTCGATATTCATCATCTCCCGTCATAGCCAAACTGCTGAAAAGGGTGACTTTCAATATAACGGCCACCAGTGCCAATATATCCGGCGGCGGTAATCTGGGGAATATCGAGGAGATTGCTGCGGTATTTGGAACCCGGATCGACCTTTATCTCGATGGCGGACGCCTGGATGCTCTTCCCTCGACGGTGGTTGACTGTTCCTGCGATAAATATAAAGTGTTGCGAACCGGGGCATTTACAAGAGAAGAAATCAGGAAGAAAATCGTAAAATTGTGATGTCCGATTATGTATAAAATCATGTTTGTCTGCACCGGTAATACCTGCCGTTCACCGATGGCCGAAGGCGGGCTGAGGAAATTACTTGAAAACAAAGGGCTGAAAAATTTCGATATCTATTCAACCGGAACGGCGGCGGCGGACGGATTCCCGGCCACGACCTATGCAATCGAAGCGGCCAAACTATGGGATGCTGATATATCCGGCCACCAATCTTCACCCCTGACAATTCAGGCGATTCGCAATGCCGACATGATTTTGTGCATGACGACGCATCATTGCCAGGACGTATTGTCTATCGACTCAAGTGCGAAGGATAAGACTTACTTATTAACAAACTACCCCGATCCGGGTTGTAATGGTGATGATATCGCCGATCCTATCGGTGGCTCGCTCGACATGTATAATCAGACCTTTCTTGAGATTGGAGAGGAACTGGGCCGTATCCTGCCGCATATAATTGAGGTGGCCAAGATGAAAGGGGAAGTCTCCTGAGTCGATGATTAAGAAATTTATGATATCTGTATTTGTTCTGGCTATTGTGTTCGGAGGTATTTATTTCACGCGTGTGATTCCGGGATTGGCATCGGCACAGACTGGAACGACTAATCAGGAAGAAATGGAAGATCCCTTCCGTTATGTGGAAAACATTGCTTTCGGTATCGGGGAAAGATTCGATTTCGATATCGGCTACGGTTTTATCAACGCAGGATATGCCACAATGGAGGTCAGGGAATTAATCGAATATGACGGTCGTCCCTGTTACCAGATTGTCTCTACCGCCAACTCCAATAAGTTTTTTTCTTCATTTTATCGGGTCGAGGATCGTGCGGAATCCATTGTCGACGCAATCGGGATATTCAGCTGGTATTTCGAAAAGAATCTGAAAGAGGGAAATTATAGAGCCAATCGATCATACACCATTGACCAGAAAAATCATTATGCCGTTTATAAGGAAGATACTCTTGAAGTCGCGCCTTTTGTCCAGGATGCCCTGTCGGTCCTGTATTATGTCAGAACGCAGGATCTGGATGTAGGCAAATCGATCTTTATAGACAATTTTACCGATGGCAAAAATTATCCGCTGGAGGTCAAGGTCAGGCAAAAGGAGACGGTCAAGGTCAAAGCCGGCACATTCGATTGTATTGTAGTCGAGCCCATCATGATGGCATCGGGTGTATTCAGGCATGAAGGCCGCCTGAAAGTCTGGCTTACCGACGATCGATTGAAAATGCCGGTTTTGATGAAATCAAAGGTATTGGTCGGTTCGATTTCGGCGGAGTTGACTGACTATCAGCTTGGTGAAATAGTGGAATTCTGATAAAGCATGAGTAAATTCAAACAAGCCGATCTCAATAAGGTGAAGACCGTATCGCTCAGACGAAGAAAGAGCAAGGCCTCAATAACATCATTCGGCAGACCGACATCGCTGATCGGAGCGGATTCTTTCTTCGAGAATCTTCCAGAAAATCTCAAGGCGGCGGATCTGAAGGCATTTATAAAACATGTGGTGAGGGCGCGCAAGAAAAACCGTCCTTTTCATGTTCTCATGGGCGCCCATGTGATTAAAGTCGGCCTCTCCCCGATCATCATCGACTTAATGGAAAAAAGTATAATTACCGGCATTTCAATGAATTCGGCCGGTTTGATACATGATCTCGAAGTGTCCTTTATCGGCCGTACATCGGAAGATGTGCAGGCCGGTCTCGCTGACGGATCGTTCGGCATGGCAAACGACACCGGCGAATATTTCAATGGCGTAGTTGATCTGGCTGAAAGCTGCAAAATCGGGTTGGGCGAAGCGGCCGGAAGATATATAAATTCTTCAAATGCACTTTACAAAGATTATTCTTTGTTTGCGGCCGCAAATCGACTGGGCCTTCCCGCCACCGTTCACCTGGTTGTCGGAGCGGATATAGTGCATCAGCAACCGGGTTTTAAAGCCGGTCCGGCGGCGGAGGCATCTTACTGCGATTTTAAAATCCTGGCCTCGATTCTCGGACCGGCCGATAAGGGCGGTGTCGTGGCCAATATCGGTTCGGCAGTGGTTTTGCCGGAGGTATTTCTCAAAGCGCTGACTGTTTCACGAAATCTGCACAAAGGCAGGCGAAATATCACCACGGCCAATTTCGATATGATATCTCATTATCGGCCGATGATGAATGTTGTCAGCCGCCCGACCGCCAACGGCGGCCACGGTTATAATTTTATAGGTCATCACGAAATCATGATCCCCCTGCTGGCCTGGGGCCTTAAATCATATATGGGTGAAAACATAAAAGACTATGGAGTAAAGAAATGATAAGACTAGTGGAATGCGTCCCCAACTTTTCGGAAGGACGCAGGAAAGAAGTCCTCGATCAAATCATAAACGAAATCACATCCGTCGAATCGGTCGTCCTGCTGGATCGTGAAATGGATTTCGATCATAACCGGGCAGTCGTTACATTTGTTTGTCCCCCCGAAGCGGCAGTCGAGGCCTGTTTCCGCGGCATTAAAAAAGCTTCCGAAGTACTCGATATGACCACGCACAAAGGCGAGCATCCGCGCATGGGCGCCACCGATGTATGCCCCTTTATTCCCATTTCTGATTTTACGGAAGCCGAGGCCAAAGAACTGGCACATCAGCTGGGTAAGCGGGTCGGCGAAGAATTACAGATACCGGTATATCTTTATGAATCGGCGGCCACAACACCCGAGCGGCAAAACCTGGCAGTGGTCCGTAAAGGCGAATATGAAGGGATCCGCGATTCGATCGAGACCGATCCCAGCCGTAAGCCGGACTATGGGCCGTCCAAAATGAATCTTAAGGCGGGCGCGACTGCAATCGGGGTCCGGTTCCCGCTGGTAGCCTATAATGTCTATTTGAACACCAATCGTGTTTCAATCGCCAAAAAGATTGCCAATGCCGTCCGCGATGCGCGCGGCGGGTATCGTTTTGTAAAGGCCATGGGATTTTCCATAAAGGAACGCAATTTGACCCAGGTTTCGATGAATCTTGTCCGCTATACCAAGACCCCGATATTCAGGGTATTCGAAACCATAAAATCCGAAGCGGCCCGCTACGGCGTCAGTGTGCTGTCTTCGGAAATTATCGGACTTATCCCCCAGCAGGCCCTGCTCGATGTGGCTGATTTCTATTTGCAGTTAGAAAATTTCAGTTCGGCCCAGGTGCTCGAGGAAAAATTAAGACAGATGGGTGGAACATCGCAGGCAAGTACATCTGATTTCTATAACGAAGTCGCCGCCAAGACGGCCACTCCGGGCGGCGGTTCGGTGGCGGCGGCGGCAGGCACCATGGGCGCGGCTCTGGCTTCAATGGTCTGCCGATTGACAATAGGCAAGAAAAAATACAAAGACGTCGCCGATGAACTTAATGAGGTGCTTGACAAATCAGAAAAAATTCGTGAACAAATGAAGGAGATGATCGTCAAGGATGGTGAGGCATTCGAACTGGTCATGTCTGCCCGCAAAATGCCAAAGGATACCGATGATGAAATCGCCAAACGTAATGAGGCGATATTCGAGGCGACCAAAGGCGCCGCCCGAACACCGCTCGAGACCGCCGGTTTGGCTTTGAAAGTGATGGAACTGGCCAGAGTAGTGGCGGAAAAAGGCAATGTCAATTCGGTGTCCGATGCCGGAGTGGCCGCTTTGATGGCCAAAGCCGCTATTGAAGGCGCCATTTATAATGTTAAGATCAACATCGGCGGATTCGAAGATAAGGACTTCGTGGATGAGATGACAAAAAAAGTTGGTGAAATAAAAACCGCCAGCGATAAACTGGCCGATGAGATCAGAAATATTGTAGAAGGCAAAATATAAATGGATCGGCGAATCGATCTGCACATTCACTCAACTTTTTCAGACGGCAACAAGACGCCGGCTGAAATTCTGGAGTTGGCACGGGAGAAAAATCTAATTGCCTTTTCGATCACCGATCATGATAATATCGGCGCTTATTCCGAGGTAAAAAAACTCCGCCGGAAGGATGATCCCGAGATTATCATTGGAGTCGAATTATCGACCGGTCGGGGCGGTGAAGATTTGCACATTCTCGGTTATTTTATGGATCCCGATTCCGAGATTTTCCTGACCCGGCTGAAGGGTTTCCGAAAAATACGGAACAGCCGAGGCGCCAAGATGTTAAAAGAGTTAAAGAAACTGGGAATTGACATCCCTATCGAGTTGGTGAAGAATTTGGCCGGTCAGTCCGCCATCGGCCGTCCACACGTAGCCCAGGCAATGGTTCAAACCGGAGCAGTTAAAAACATGGATGAGGCTTTTGTCAAATATATCGGGTTGCATGGTCCGGCCTACATTCCCAAAGCGAACCTGTCTCCCAAAGAAGCCATTGAACTTATTCATGGGGCCGGAGGATTGGCCTTTATGGCGCACCCGCGTATTGCCGGGGCCTATAATTATATTGATGAGTTTATCGGTTACGGTCTGGATGGAATTGAAGTTTATCACCCTTATCATTACAGCAACCATGTCAGAGCCTTTGCCAAAATAGTTAAAGATAAGGCCATTCTGGCCAGCGGGGGATCCGATTATCACGACCGGGAAGGACGGTACGGGGCGATCGGTTCACAGCCGGTGCCGTATGACCTGCTTCTTGCAATGAAGAAAAAAATAAAAAGATAGATCGAGGTTAAATTTGAAAAAGCTGGTCTTATTATCAATGGTGATTCTGCTGTCAGCCGGCTGGCAGTATTCATTTTCGGATGTGCTGAGCGAACAGCAACAGCAGGAATTGCTGGAAAATGTTCTTTATATGCGTGGCGAGGGGCCGATGCCGGCTTCCTTCGACAGCACCGTACCGCCTCGTTGCGGAACTGAACTGGCCCTTAATTTCCTGAATAATAGGGATAATTTTACGGGCAAATATGCCGCCATGGCGGAAATGCTTGAGGACCGTCCCAGTCTGCCTTTTTCTTATGTCTCTCCGGCCGGATATTTCAGAATCCACTATGCCACCAGCGGTTCGGATGCGGTTTATCTGCCGCTGGTCGATGATGACAGCGACGGTATTCCGGATTATGTCAACAAGGTCGCCGATATTGCCGATTCGGTCTGGGAATTCGAGGTAAATCACCTCGGCTTTCCGGCTCCTCCGCCGGATACCGGCGGCGGGGATACGCTCAAGGATATATATATTATCGGCCTGGGAAGCCAGTTCTACGGAATGACGTGGTATGAAGATCAGATAACGTTACAGTCTTATACGTCCTTTATAGAAATCGACAATGATTTCAATTTTTGGCCGTATAATGAAAGTGATGAGATGGAAAGCCGCCTTGATGCCGCCCGCGTTACCATCGCGCATGAATTTTTCCATACCATTCATTACGCTATGGATGCCACAGAGTACGAGAATCACGGCGGTTATGATTTTTTACCATGGTGGGAAATGTCGGCTGTCTGGATGGAAGAGATGATGTATGACGACATCAACGATTATTACTACTATCTCCCCTATTATTATGATTACCCCTGGCTGGGTTTGCAGCATGCCATTTACACCAATACGGTTCATCAGTACAGCGCCGCCATCTTTCCGCTGTACCTATCAGAGAAATTTGTTACTTCGCTAATCAAGGATATCTGGGAAGGATGCGCGCTTCAGCCCGGACCGCAGTTTCTTCAGGCTATTGATGCGGCGTTAGTAGATTATACTATTACTAGTGACACATTAAATATAATTCCCGATTACGACATTCACAAAGCGTTCAGCGAGTTTTCGGTGTGGAATCTGTTCACCGGCACCAGGGCATCGCAAGCTCCCGCGGGATACAGATTTACAGAGGCGGA
>Ga0136651_10001845_pt1 | contig 11652 bp, 13 predicted proteins | sample Mar14236cmmetaG_FD_94867 | JGI IMG/M metagenome (GOLD analysis project Ga0136651, IMG submission 94867) | Marine hydrothermal vent microbial communities from Guaymas Basin, Gulf of California to study Microbial Dark Matter (Phase II) - Marker... ...
CGCCCCGGCGGTTTCTTTCCATCCCTTGGGAAGGTGAACCAGGGCATAAAGCCCCACATTTATCCCTACGGCCGGCCAGTACCCGCCGGCTTCGTAAAGAGAAAAAAGCAGGTACCCGCGGAACAGGAATTCGTAGGCCAGCAGATAGGCCGCCCACGACAGGGCATTGAAAAGGAACAGCGGGCCGTTCCATTCGTTTATCCGTATTTGCGGATATTCTTTCCGGTTCCCTGACTGGCGGGCGGAGAGGTATCCCGCGAGAAACATGACCGGGCAAAGCAGCAGGAGGGCGGGCAGGGTGCGTGTCCAGGAAATTGGGCCGGTGCCCGTAGTTTGCGGGATGAAGTGTTTGGCAGCCAGCAGCCAGGCCTGGGGAAGGATGCCGAAAAAGAAAACACCAGCCAGCCGCTGCAGGGCCACCCGCCGGGGATGTCCTGCCGGTGTGGCAGGAAACCATATTTTCATCAGTGGACGGGAAATGACCAGGTAATACAGTGCGAAGGCCACAAGAACCAGAACCACGGGTATGATCATGGACATTATTGTTCAACAGGATCCAAAAATAATGCTTTGCACGGATAGTTCTTGCTTGTTTCCGGTATTTCCTGCATTTTTGTTATCTTGATTATGGAATTCCCGGCTATTTTTCCGGGAAATGTTCCGGAAAGGAAACATGCGGAAGACGATGAAAAAGGAAGAAATAAAAAAACAGATTGAAGCCTGGGTCCGGGAGTTCAAAAAGGCATCCCCGGAAACCATCCTGAATTTTTTTCTGGACCATTACGGGAAGGAGATCGCCTTTGCCAGCAGTCTGGGGGCGGAAGACCAGGTGATTACCCACATGCTGGCCGCGATTAGCCGCGATGCCCGGATATTTACACTCGATACGGGCCGTCTTTTCCCTGAAACCTGTGAAGTGCTGGAAAAAACACGGAAAAAATACGGACTGGAGATCGAGGTATATTTCCCCGACTACCGGGAAGTGGAGAAGATGGTGCGGGAAAGGGGCATCAACCTGTTTTACCGCAGTGTGGAGAACCGGAAGCTGTGTTGCCATATCCGGAAAACCCTGCCCCTGTTGCGGGCCCTGGAGGGCTGCCGCGCCTGGATCACCGGACTGCGAAGGGAACAGGCGGTGACCCGCATATCGGTCATGCCGGTGGAATGGGATGAGAAACACGAAATAGTGAAGGTCAATCCCCTGTTCGGATGGTCGGAGAAACAGGTTTGGGATTACATCCGGGAACACGATATTCCGTACAATGCCCTGCACGACAGGGGTTTCCCCAGTATAGGCTGTCAGCCATGCACCCGGGCGGTACAGCCGGGCGAGGACGTACGGGCCGGCCGCTGGTGGTGGGAGCAGCCCGAAAACAGGGAATGCGGGCTACATCCGGGGAAAAAAGAGAATGGGAAAATATAGCGCCGGCTTCGGCTCCGCTCAGCCGGCGTTATGAAAATCCATCAACCTTCCTGTAATTTCAAAAATGCGTTTCATTCATACATTCCGCCGCTTTTTTCCATTTTTCTGTTCTTTCATTTATCAAAGCCTCTTTCTTTTTCTGTTCCAACCCTGCGCCTGTTTTTCCCGGTAAAATGCCGTATCAATTTTTGGGTATTCTTCATAATATACAAGTTTCACCGGCAGCCTTTTCATGGTGTGTTTCTCTCCTTTGCCTGGCTGGTGCTGTGCAAGTCGTAGTTCCCGGTTTTTGGGGTTGCCTGTAAGTAGCTGCCATCGGGGCATTCCGGTATATTCATGTACCCTTTCATCAGGATACCTCATTTTGCTCCTCTCTCCCCCTTCAGTTTGATCCGGTAAAAACCGGTTGGAAGGGTAAGTTACAAAAATTAACCGTTACACAATTTTGAGCATGTGGTGGGGTGGAGTGGCAGTGTGGTTGTGACGGTGTTGTTCCTCCGGGGTAGCCTGTATCGCGGTTATGTCCGGTCCTCCGGCAAACCGGCAGGTTTATCCCTCCGGAATATTAACTACGTAGACAACTACGTAGTTGTCTACGTAGTTGTCTACGTAGTTGCTTGCTGCCCTTAATTTATTCCTGATTTGTGAAAATTTAGTAATACTTGATAATGCAGTCAGATACAAAATGAATGCCTTCGCCGGACGGATTCCGTATTTGCATAGTCTGTATCCTAATTACTCTGGCTTTGACTGAAAAATGGTTACATTTTATGTAAACCTGTTTCAGGGCAAGTCACTCCATTACTCAATCACTCAATCACCCAATTACCCACTTACCAAAATACTATGTCAGATCTTTCCCGTAAAAAGCCTTCTTTCCGGGATAGAAATATTTTTCCCGGGCTATGTGTTCGGGGAAAAGGAAATACTGTACCCTGGCCTCGGTGCACAGTTGCTGCCTGGCATCGTACAAACCGGTATGGATTACCGCCAGCTTTTCTTCCCGTTTATCCAGCCGGGAAACGATGTGCAGCGGCCCCCGGCTCAGGTATACTGGCCTGAGATAACGGACCTCCATGGAGGAGGTGACCCCGGCGGTGCCGGCCTTTACATACACCGTCCAGCTGGCGATTTCATCGAGCAGGGTAGCCTGGATACCGCCGTGCAGTACTCCCACATAACCCTGAAATTCAGGACGGGGCGCCCACTCGGTCACCAGGCCTTCCCCGTTGTCCCAGAATTCCATTTTCAGGCCGGCATCATTGCGTACAGAACAGCCAAAACATGGATTATCAAGGTTGTTGAAGGGATTGATGATCTTTTTTTTCATAACGCGGAATCAAATTTGGGACGATACGCCCGGGTCGGATAGAAATTCGGAAAGGATCCCTGTCAGGTTTTCCGGGCCAATGTTGTCAAGAAATTCCGCTACCGCTTTGACCATGTCTTCCGGTTCTTTTTCCGACTGCAAAATCTCCTTTAAACGTCTCAGCTGCGACACGGTCAGGTGGTTTTCCAGGCACCCGGTCAGGATGCCGGCATCAATGGTTTTCGGTATGGCGGTTTCGCCGGCGTCGCCCAGGGTTTCCAGCTCCATGATGCAGGCTTCCAAAATGGCCTGTCCGGTGCGTTTGCAGCCTTCCAGGGTGGAGGAAGCTCCCAGGGAATCCCTCAAAGCCCAGGAACTCAGGTCGTAATGGATCTTTTCAACTTCCCTGGCCCGCGGATTGCCCGGACCGAATATCCTTTCCAGCAGCAGCTTAGTGGATGTCTTCCAGGCTTCCAGGTTAAAATCACCGGCATACAGATTTTCCATCTGTTTGCGCAGCAACTCGATTTGTTTTTCTGTCATGTTCGTTATCTTTATTGTTCCGTCCCGGCGGGGAAACACCTGCCACATGCCGGGCAGTCAGGTCTGAACAGTAAAAATAACCTTTTTCCCTCAAACGGTCAATATTTCATCCTTCATACTTTATCCTTCATACTTCTTAACTCTTTCCTCCTTCTTCTGATATCCAACAGGGAAAAAGCCATGATCACCATGCCCAGCAACGAGGTCATCACAGCCGCAAAAACGCCAGCTGCGGTAATGGTATTCCAGATGATATAAATGTGATATATCCCGTAAGCAGAGCCTATAATCATCATGATCCCGAAACCCAGGGTAAGATAATTCGCACCGATGGAAAGCAGGCTGGAGGTACGGTACAGGGGTGACTGACGGAACTCCTCATACCTTTGACGGGCATAGCGTGCAGCCCGTGCCCTGGCTTTTGCCCGTTCCCTTTCCATCCATTGCCTCAGGATATCATCCATCTCGGCCGTGCTGATGCCGTCACGCACTATTTTCTCCCGGGGGGTGTTGAATTTCCTGACAAAAAATTCATAAGCTTCATTTACTTCGATGAACCGGTCGGGGGCATCCGGATCGGGATTGATATCGGGATGGAATTCCTTGGCTTTTTCCCGGTATGCCTGTTTGATATCGACCAGACTGCACCCCGGCCGTACACCCAGAATACGGTAGTAAGCAGATTGAAGATGAATGGATCCGGCCATAATGTGCTAACTTGTAGTAAATGTAAGATTTTTGCGGGAAATGTCTTACATTTATTGACTGCTGAACTGAAGCTTCATGGAAAAGGAGATCAAAACCGGAAAGATTCCTGTCATGCTCTGGACAACAGAGGTGGAGCCGGGAGCCATGGACCAGATCAGAAACCTGTCGAATTTTCCCTTCGCTTTTCATCATGTTGCCATTATGCCCGATTGCCACCAGGGCTACGGGATGCCGATCGGCGGGGTGATGGCCACCCGTGGCGTGATTGTTCCCAATGCCGTGGGGGTGGATATCGGATGTGGCATGTCGGCGGCAGCCACCAGCCTTACCCACATTGAAATGCCCGTGCTGAAAGAGATTATGTCGGCCGTCCGCCGGCATATTCCCCTGGGTTTCAAGCACCATGAGAAACCCCGGCCGAAGGAGCTGATGCCCGATCCGGGCGGGAAAGGAGACTGGAAAAAAGACATGCCGGTGGTGGCCAGGGAGTATCGCAACGCTCTGTACCAGCTGGGTACCCTGGGAGGAGGGAATCATTTCATTGAATTTCAGAAGGGAAGTGACGGCAGGATCTGGGTTATGGTCCATTCGGGCAGCCGGAACATCGGCAAGCAGGTGGCCGACCACTACAACCGGCTGGCCATTACACTGAATGAGAAATGGAAATCACCCGTTCCGAAAAGCTGGCAGCTTGCCTGCCTTCCGGAAGACCATAAAGAAGGGCAGAAGTACATCAGGGAAATGAACTACTGCATTGCCTTTGCCTTTGCCAGCCGGCGCCTGATGGTGGAAACCATCCTGGGGATCATGAAGGATATCTTTGGCCGGGACTTTTCGCATGATCCCCTCATCAACATCGCTCACAATTTTGCCTCTCTGGAGGAACATTTCGGCGAACGGGTGTGGGTTCACCGGAAAGGCGCCACACAGGCCCGCCGGGGACAAACCGGCATTGTTCCCGGCTCGCAGGGAAGCGTAAGCTATATTGTGGAAGGGCTGGGGAATCCTTCCAGCTTCGAAAGCTGTTCGCACGGGGCCGGCCGGGTAATGGGCCGTAGAGAAGCCATGCGGAAGCTTGACCTCGATACGGTAAAAAAAGAAATGGACAGCCGGAATATTATTCATTCCATCCGGTCGCGCAGGGACCTGGATGAAGCTCCCCATGCATACAAGGATATCCGGCAGGTGATGGAAGAACAGTCAGACCTGGTGAAGATCAGAACAGAGCTCCAGCCGCTGGCGGTGATCAAAGGCTGAAGCCTGTGATGGCTTTAAACATATTGCAGCCTGCCTCCGGGAAATGAAAAATTCATTACCTTGCCGCTCATTATTTTTTTTAAACTGTTGTATTCCAATTCAAATCTCATGAAAAATCGTTTGACTTATTTACTGATCACCCTGGTGTTCACTGGGATGAGACCGTCAATGCAGGCTCAATACAATCCACAGTTATCGGATTTTGGCAAGATGTGGCCTTTTGAATATGTTCCGGCAGAACAATTCAGTGAAACCTATCAGTTCCAGGCCGGCGGGGAATGGCTGGATGATGTACGTATGGCGGCCCTGCAATTTGCAAACTGGTGTTCGGCTTCCTTTGTTTCACCCGACGGGCTGATCCTGACCAACCACCACTGTTCCCGTATGGTGCTGGAGCGGATTATGAAAGAAGGAGAAGATTTCGATGCCCACGGCTTCTATGCCGCCGATACGGCCGCCGAGCGCCGTACGCCGGGATTATGGGTAAGGCAGCTGGTAAAGATCATGGATGTGAGTGACCGGGTGATGCAGGCTACCAGTGGTGCGGAAACCGACGAGGAAATGATTTCCCTGCGTGATTCGGCCATCTATGCCGTTATGGAAGAAGTGTCGGAACAGGAAGACTGGGAAAACCTGGAAATTGAACCCGTTCTGTACTACAGCGGAGTGAAAATATCGCTTTATGGGTACAAAAGGTACGACGACATCCGGCTGGTCATGATCCCGGAGCTGCAGGCGGCCTATTTCGGCGGCGACCCCGACAATTTTACCTATCCGCGCTACAACCTGGATTTCACTTTGTGGAGGGCATATGAAGACGGTAAACCGGTGAACTCGTCGGGTTTTTATTATGCCTTTAACCCCGACGGCGTTCAGGACGGCGAGCCCATTTTTGTGGTGGGGAACCCGGGGAGCACCGAAAGATACCGTACCATAGCCCAGTATGAATATGACCGCGATTACCGGTATCGGATCCAGCTCGAGTGGATGAAAACCAATTACAGGGAACTGGAGAAGCAATTTGAAGAATCGGGCGACCGCGCCCTGCAGGAGCAAATGTTCATGATATCAAACTCCATCAAGGCCATCCAGGGGATTATCGACGGATTGTACAATGAAGAGCTGATGGACAGGAAACGGCAGATGGAAAACTACATCCGCCGGAAGGTAACAGATGCCGGAGGTGAAGATTACTGGGAGCAACTGGCCCGGGAATACCGGAAGATCTCCCCCGAAATGATGGAAGTGCTGCTGCTCGGCCCGCAGTCGGGGAACAGCGGCACGGTTTTAATGGCCTATGCCCTGGATGCCTATCTCGAGGCGCTGGAGGATGAAGAGGCCGATACTTCGGAACTCAGGCACTTCAGGGAAATGCTGCCGAGGATAGCGGAATCGCTTTCTTCCGGGGAAGAAAAAACAAACCTTACCAACCTGCTGGTTTTCATGGAGCGGTATGCCGATGACGACGATGACTATGTGGCAGCCATTCTCGATGGGGACACTCCGGAACAGGCGGCCGAAAGGATCCTGAAAGAAACTCTTTTCACCCGTGAGAAAAAAATGGAACGGTTCCTGAAATGGGATGCGGAAAAGATCAGGAAAAAAGATGATCCGGTCATACTTATGGCCATGACCCTGGTTCCCGAATACGTCCGGTCAAGCGCCATCATGAACGGCAATGTGGACATTCGCCGGGCCCTGGAAAATAAGATTGCCCGGGAGATGTTCGGGGTGTTTGGGCTGAAGCTGCCTCCCGATGCCACGGGGACGCTGCGCATCAGCGACGGCCGGGTCAGCGGATATACCTACAATGGAACGGAAGCTCCGTACAAAACCCATTTTTTCGGAATGTACGACCGGTTTTATTCTTTCAACGGGGAATATCCCTGGATTCTTCCCGAAAGGTGGCAGGATCCCCCCGTGCAATTGCTGAAGGAACCCCTGAATTTCGTATCTACCGTCGATATTATCGGGGGCAACTCGGGCAGTGCCATGATCAACCGGAACAAAGAACTGGTAGGGCTGGTATTCGACGGGAATATCGAGTCGCTGCCGGGGAATTTTATTTATGACGAAGAAGTAAACCGTGCCGTAGGGGTGCATGCCGGGGGTATTGTGGCGGCTCTGCGCCACCTGTACGGAGCTGACAGAATCCTGGCCGAACTGGGCGTGGAATAAAGCGGTATTCTGTTTGGGAGATTGATCATGAAGCAGGCCGGGGAATCCGGCCTGCTTTTGTTGGTTCATACGATTCCGGCAAAGCCCATGAACGCCATGGCCAGAAGGCCGGCCACAATAAAGGCGATTGGTACTCCCTGGAGCGCCTTCGGTACATTCACCATGCTCAGATGTTCCCTGATGCCTGAGAACAGGATCAGGGCCAGTCCGAACCCGATGGCATTGGCTATGCCGAACACCACGCTTTCCAGCAGGTTATATTCATTTTGCTGGGCCAGAATAGCTACCCCCAGAATGGCGCAGTTGGTGGTGATCAGGGGAAGAAATATCCCCAGGGCCTGGTACAGGGGCGGACTCACTTTTTTCAGGATGATTTCCACGAGCTGCACCAGGGAGGCGATGACCAGAATAAAGGTAATGGTTTGCATGAAGGCTATCCCGAAAGGGTTCAGGATGTAGACCTGGAGCAGGTAGGTCACCAGGGTGGCAATGGTCATGACAAAAGCTACGGCCCCGCTCATTCCCAGGGCGGTGCTGACCCTGCCCGACACCCCGATGAAGGGGCAGATACCCAGGAACCGGGTCAGAACGATGTTGTTGACAAATACGGCCGATATGATGATGATCACATATTCCATGGCAGGATCGGATTAGGTGGTTTTTTCTTTGATCTTGTTCATGATCACGATAAGGTATCCCAGGGCGATGAATGCGCCCGGAGGCAGGATGAACAGCAGGATGCCGTCGCCGGCAATGAATTTGAGCCCGAACAGCGACCCGCTACCCAGTATCTCGCGCACCGCTCCCAGCAGGGTCAGAGCAAAGGCGAAACCCAGCCCCATGCCCAGTCCGTCCAATGCGGAGGTAAGCAGGTTATTCTTTGAGGCGAAAGCTTCGGCACGGCCCAGAATGACGCAGTTGACCACGATAAGGGGAATGAACAGGCCCAGCTGCTCGAACAGGGTGGGCAGGTATGCCTGCATAGTGAGCTCCACGATTGTTACGAATGAGGCAATCACCACAATGTAGGTGGGGATCCTGACCTTGTCGGGTATCAGCGATTTGATGAGCGATACCACAATATTCGACATAAACAGGACAAAGGTGGTGGCCAGACCCATTCCCAGCCCGTTGATGGCGGTGCTGGTCACCCCCAGGGTGGGGCACAGCCCGAGGAAAAGCACGAAAACGGCGTTTTCTTTTATAAACCCTTTACTGAAATTTTTCCACTGGTTCATTGGTTACCTCCTTCCTTAAAGGCCTGGTAGGCGCGGTTAACGGCGTCACAGAAAGCGCGGGATGATATGGTGGAGGCCGTGATGGCATCCACATCCCCGCCGTCTTTGGTGACCTTTAACTGAAAATTATCGGGGTGTTTCCCGAAAAACTGTGAGCTCCACGATTTTCCGGTTTTCTTGTCGAACGATTTTTCCTGTTCCATTTTATCTCCCAGTCCGGGAGTTTCTTTATGCTCCAGTACTACAATGTTATTGATGGTGCCGTCGGGTAAAAACCCTACCATCAGCCAGATATATCCGCTGAAGCCCTGTTTGCTGAATGTCTGAACGGCCGTTCCCACCCATTCGCCGTCTTTCCGTCCGGGATACAGGTACACACTGTCGCCGTCCATAGCCATGGCCTTAACTTCCGATCCGGGATTATTGTCGAATTCTGGTAATGCCTGTTCAATGGCTGAAATTCTTTTGGCTTCCCGGGCGGCGGCAATGGGCCCTTTGGTGAACTCGTAAACGAATCCCAGGGCGGTGGATGCCACAGCCGTCACCACCAGCAGGGTGAGCACCATATTCAGCAGGGTGGATTCCTTCTTAGCCATGTTGCACCTCCTCTCCGAATCGTTTGGGTTTGAACCAGGAATTGATCAGGGGAACGAATGCGTTCATAATCAGAATGGCGAACTGCACTCCTTCGGGGTACGACCCGAACCTGCGGATCAGCACCGTGATTACCCCGATGCCTATCCCGAACACCACCATTCCCTTTTTGGTCATGGGTGAGGTCACATAATCGGTAGCCATGTAAATGGCGCCCAGCATTACCCCCCCGGTCAGCAGGTGGAACAACGGATCGGCATTCGATTCGGGGTTGGCCAGCCACAGGATACCGGTGAATACGAAAACCGTTCCCAGGATGGTAAGGGGAATAACTGGGGGAATGATTTTTTTGACCACCATATAGATAAATCCCAGTAACAGGGCGATGGCGGCCACTTCACCCATCGATCCGTTCATATTTCCGTAGAACAATTGCATATGCGAGGGGATCTCCTCCATCAGTGGGGGCACCTGCTGGTTGTTCAGCAGACCCTCCTTGATCATTCCCAGCGGGGTAGCTCCTGTGGCTGCATCAACAAGTTTCGTTTTGAATCCCATGGGCAGCGGCCAACTGGTGAGCTGCACGGGAAAGGAAATGAACAGGAAAACCCGGCCCACCAGGGCGGGATTGAAGGGATTGTTCCCCAGTCCTCCGAAACTCATTTTCCCCACCCCGATAGCTATCAGAGCTCCCAGCGCCACCAGCCACAGGGGGATGGTGGCGGGAAGGCAGAAAGCCAACAGCACACCGGTTACCACGGCCGAGCCGTCGTTCACGGTGGGAGGCACCTTCATAATGAACCGCTGAATAAGGTATTCAAAGAGCACACATGACAAAACGGAGGTGGCGGTTACCAGAATGGCCCCGAGTCCGAAGTAAAGGATTGAAAGCACAAAAGCCGGCACCAGGGAGATGATCACTCCCCACATGAGCCTGGGCACGGAATTCTCCCCGTGAATGTGCGGGGAGTAGGATACTCTGAGCAGTTTGTCCATTATTTCTTTCTCGATCTTATCAATTGATTAACCTGAGCTTTGCCCAGCCTGATATAATCAAGCAGGGGGCGGTTCGAAGGGCAGATATAACTGCACGAACCGCATTCTATGCAATCCATGGCATGTTCTTTTTCCATTCTTTCGGTCATTTCCTTTTCCGAAAGGGTCATGAGGAGGTAGGGCTCCAGTCCCATGGGGCACACGAAGATACACCTGCTGCAACGGATGCAGGGCAGCACCGGTTTCCTTACCGACATGCTTTCCGGAAGGATCAGAATGCCCGAGGTTCCTTTGGTGACCGGCACACGGAGCGAGTTAAGAGCTTTGCCCATCATGGGACCGCCGCTGATGATCTTTCCCGTATCCTCGGGCAGTCCTCCGGCGGCTTCTATCAGGTGGTTTACCGGGGTACCGGTTCTGACAAGGAAATTGGACGGGTTTTTTACGGAAGGACCCGTGACGGTTACTACTCTTTCGATCAGGGGCTTGTTTTTCTGCAGCGCTTCGTACACGGCAAAGGCAGTACCCACGTTATGTACCACGGTTCCCACATCGATGGGCAGCCCCCCCGAGGGCACTTCCCTTCCGGTGAGGGCCTTGATGAGCTGTTTTTCACCGCCCTGGGGATATTTTACCTTCAGAGGGACCACGGATATGCCTTTTTCTCCCAGGCACAGTCCTGAAAGGTGTTCAATGGCATCGGGCTTATTGTTTTCTATTCCGATCAGGGCTTTTTCCACCTGCAGGGCTTTCATGATGAGGCGGATCCCCACCAGCAGCTCTTCTCCTTTTTCCAGCATCAGCCGGTGGTCGGAGGTTAGCCAGGGTTCACATTCCACCCCGTTAATGATCAGGAGTTCCACTTTCTTGCCCCGGGGAACGCTCATCTTCACATGAGAGGGGAAAGTGGCTCCCCCCATCCCCACGATCCCGGCTTCTTTCACTTTTTCAATGATCTCCTCCACGCTGAGGTCAAATTCCTTTATCAGACCGGGAGTTGTTATGATTTCCGGCATCCATTCGTCTTCCTCCACCTGAATGGTGACGGCGGGCCGGCGGTATCCTCCGGCATCCATCACATCTTCCAGCTTGACTACTTTTCCGGTAACGGAAGAATGAATATTGGCCGAAACAAATCCTTCGCTCCGGGCGATCAACTGGCCGGTTTTTACCCGGTCGTTCTTCTGAACGAGCGGAACGGGCGGGGCGCCGATATGCTGTGACAGTGGAATGGAAACCGTTTGAGGCAGGGGCAGGCTTTCGATGGGCCGGGAAGCCGACAGCTTGTTTTCCGGCGGATGAACCCCTCCTTTTACAAAGGTTTTTAACACGGTGCGTCTGTTTTATTTATTTGACGAATTCGATTCTTTATCCTTATTGCTTTCTTCTATGCTTTCCTTTTGCTC
>Ga0136651_10001848_pt1 | contig 11645 bp, 15 predicted proteins | sample Mar14236cmmetaG_FD_94867 | JGI IMG/M metagenome (GOLD analysis project Ga0136651, IMG submission 94867) | Marine hydrothermal vent microbial communities from Guaymas Basin, Gulf of California to study Microbial Dark Matter (Phase II) - Marker... ...
GGTGATTAGGAATGAGCAAGACAAGAACGGATGAGGAGGACTGAACGCATGCTTAGAAAACTGGAAATCTATGAAGCAATCTACAACGGAGAGAACCTGGAGGACTTCCTACTAAAAGTCATGCACGAAATAGGAAGGGTGAATATGGACATGCCAATGCAGGAAAAGGATTACTACTGTATAGTGCCTATTGATGTCTACATCCATTACATGAAAAACAACGGGAGCAAGATGGTGATAACCGGAGTTCTTGAGCATGAACTAAGGCTCCAGGAGAATTTCACAAGTATTGTATTCGACACGAGAATAAAAATAATTGGGCTCAGGATAATGTCATCTCCATGCATACATGATAGTATCCTGTTGGTAGATGAAAACGGTCTGGAAACCTGGCAAAGCATGATGAAAAGAATTGCCCGGCTGTCCTACAAGAAGGGCGAAATTCACGCGATGACGAGTATGAGTTATCTGTGAATGGGAAATTGTGAGGGTGATTGAATGGGCATGGATGAGGATTTCCGGGAATTGCAGAGGAAGGCATTGGAGGTCGTGCTGGAGGGTCATTTAAAGCCGAATATCTATTTGTCTGCATTGGCAGGTAGAATAATAACGGCGGTGGAGACCCCAGAGATAATCTTGGAGATGGAGGAGTGATTGAGATGGGGTTGAGAAAACTGGATTGTGGCTGTGTGGTATTTGAGGATGAGGCGGGGGCTCATTATACTCATTTCTGTCCAGTGCATGACCCGAATAGGATGGAGGCGAGTGAAAGGAGGACTGATTGAGATGGCCTTGCTCAAATGTGAACGGTGCAACGATATACATGAAAACTGGCGTAGGGTAAGCGGTGGCCTTCGCTGTGGCAAGTGCGGGTGGCTGAAATCATACTCTGGCGATGAGGAGTTGTTGGGCGACCCCCTATCTGTCCAGAAGGATGCCATGCGGAAATTGAGAGAGGAGGGGAGTGACCTGGATGAGTGAGATGAGTAACCCAATTGCAGATGCGTATAAATGTGCGACAAAACGCATACTGGAATGGAAAGAAAAAAAGATGCTTGACAGTCTTTATATCAAGTGTGCGATATGCGGGAAGTTCAAACCATTCCTGGATGCGGTGCAATTAGATGGTGAACCAGAGATAAAATCACTCACTCCGGTTGATAGCGGTGTGACCTTCATAGTGTCAACAAGATATGAGATTGTGTGCAAGGACTGTGCCAGCAAGATACCAATAAAGCCAGTCGCAGTTGATGAGGATGAGGAGGCGAGCAGGTGAGGATACCAGATGGTATAACAAAACGTGAGTTAGAAACCCTGAAACGGTGGGGTTATTCATTTAGTGATGAAAAAGCCAATGGACAGAGGATACATCGTGTGATAATGATAGTCCATAATCCACGACAAAGACATGATAGTGGATACCCGTATATCAGAGCATTTGGTGAGATAGATAACTCCGAATTGATAGATATGGGATTGCATGACCATTACCTATGTTATGCACAAACCAATACTGATGCCATAGGTAAGAATATATGGCGAGTAATGCCCTGGGGCCACATTAGTTTCAAGTTATCAAAACACTTTTGCCCAGGTGACACATTGACACTGGATAAAGATGGGGTATGGTGGTAATAAGGGATAAATACCACGACAACATTCATGGTGTGTCACGATGACCTCCCCCTATTTTTTATTTCTACCTACAATTACCCCGTGTCGTCTTGTTCTTGCGGGCTCTTTATGGGCAGATTTGTGATGTAATGGTCAAGACGATAGTTGATATGCCTAAAGTAGATGTGCCTCAAATGGGGTGTTTTAGGCCGTTTTATGTGGATTGCTCATAATCCCTATCAAGGGATAGTAGGTTCTTGATGCTTGCACCCAAGACATCTGACGGTGAGTTCATGCTTGCGGACACATCAAAACTATCGGAGCCAATGCTTATGTTCAGTTCCCTGACGAGATACTTCCCACTGATGCCATAGGGTGCATCCAGGATTTCAACCACATGGACATTCGGTTCAGCATTGAGTAACAGGTGGGATTTCACAGTCAGGCCGTTCTGGTCTGTCAGTCTTTTCAAGACTTCCTCCCGTGCTATTCCAAGTGCCTCTGCCACCGTCTTGATGTCAGAACTGGAGATTGGCTTCTCCTCACGGACACCATCAATCAGTATCCTTTGGGCATTTGAGTATTCTGCATACACTCCATCTGAACCTATCACCTTCTGCCTGTTGATTGCATCCTTGCCCTTTGTGTATTGATTGAATGAGATTAGGTCTTTACCGTAGGTTACTTGGGCCATAGGGGTCGTATCCTCAATGACTGGTTCCTTCCTAAAATAGATGTTCCCATCATAACTGAACATGCAGTATCTCCTGACATTGAGTGGGTCAGAACTATCAACGGACCACTCTCTGAACTGGCGTATCAGGTCATATTTTGTGATACCCTTCGCCCATCTCTTGCCAGACGGTATGACCAGTAATGGGTCTGTTTGTTCTCCATGAAATCCAAATCCAGATAGCCCAGTAACGGATGCGATGACCCGCCCGATGGCGTTGGTTATCTCCTGGCCGTCAAAGTTGTTCGTGTCATTGACGATAATGACCTCCTTGTTCGCTTTGACCAACGGGCCAAGAACATTCCACCTGGTATCATCAATGCCTGCCTCATCCTCCAAATATCCCTGGAATATCGGGAAATCTGGTATCTCACCGAGACCTACATAGACCTCAACCAAGTCTGACTTGAGAACACGATACTTGCTACGTGAACCACCAGGGAATGTCAATGAGCATGAAGGAATATCGCCATCTTTCTTAATATCAACTCTGCTTGGTTTATCAAATCCAGAGCCATTGACGGTCACATCTACCTTGACATCAAACTTCATGGACATTACTGCTCACCCATTGTATAGACCGCTTTCCTCCATTCTCCAGTGTCATTGGCTGTGTATTTGCAGTTCAGGGTGAAATAGTTGGAGCCAATGCCTATCACAAGATAGACCCCTTCGTAGTCCTTGTTACCCATGTTCAGAAGTCTGACCTCATCACCTATCGTCAGTTCCTCAAAGTCTGTATAGATGCGGCAGTTCCCACTGTCATTGGCTATTGACGTGATAACCCCGCCCTTTGACGGGATGTATGTCTCTGTCCGTGTATAGACCAGGATGGTGAAGGATAGTCTTGCTCTGTTCTCCTGTATCGTGGAGATTGACACATTGCCCTCAATCGTGCCGGTGTATTCCACAATCTTTGTCTCATACTCGTTCTTGAATGAAATCCTGACAAGTCTGTTCTCGTTCCGTGCCTGGCGTATCTTGTCGGCATCCCACTCAATGTGGGGGGACACGACATCTGCGACAATCTCAACCCTCTCTGCTGGCCGTGAGATGACATACTCCACATCCGAACCATCTGAACCTATCGGTGTCCTTATGTCCTTATTGATGCCGAGAGTTCTTGGGATTTCAGATATGTTAGCATCGGGTGAGAAGTTCAGGTCAAGCGGTATCTCATGGCCGAGGCCATAAGTCAGAGTTGCTGTCGCAGTCTGTCCTGTTGATGTGGTTACTTCGACTTCGGCGGTCTGTGGCATCAGGTTATTCCATGTTCCGGTATCTGAACCATAGAACCTGTGTTCAATCTCGAAATAGTTTGCACCGACACCCGTAACCGTATATGTTCCATCGTAGTGGTCTGTTCCATCGATTATCACCGTGTCTCCTGGGGATAGCAGTGGATGCAGACTGGTGTTCATGCGGACAATATCCCCACCAACATCAGAGACAGATACTATCGTTCCGTTCCAGGGCGGCCCTGATAACTGGAACTCGTATATAGGGTCTGCCAGGTTGTCTTGCCAAGCATCCCCCGCATACCTCTTGAACCTATACTTTGTGATTGTCGCATCGGAGGATGCTGGCTGTGAAAGCGAGGCATCCAGCGTCACCCACGAGAACGGTATGGCCTTCTGGACATTAGTCCTCAACTTGGCGAGAGGGGCAATGTCATCAATCGTAATCGTGTCTGTTATCGGAGTGAGTGATGACCAGAACCCACGACCCTTCTCATCCGGGCGGTTGGTGTCCTCAATCCTCACATCAGGTGTCAATGCTCCAGAGGAGTGAGATAAGTATATGTGTGTCACGGACTTGGTTAGTTCGGCGGTCTCAAATTCATACCAACTGGCAGTCCCATCCTTCCAGTCCACATATAACCTCTTTATCGGGGCATTGCCAGTCACTAAAAGAGTTGCGATGACACCGACATTCTGGGAACCGACAGGTGTCAACGTTGTGCTGTTGACCTTTGGCTTCGTGAACGACACATTCTTTGAGAATGTTGCTCCATTTCCAGTATTCTCACTATCCTCTGCTATGACCATGTAATAGTAGGTTGTTCCGTCAGCCAGCGTGTCTGTATCCACATATTCCTGGTCACTATTGTCAGTAATATCAACAATAGGAGTGAGTGCCGATACATCCGTAATTGGTGACGTTTCACGGTATAATCTGAACCTGGTGAAATCATCGTTATCAACACCTCCCCATTTTAATAGCGGTTGTTCTGGATTGTCTTGTGATGGTTCAACAGTCAGTGCATTGTCCTTATCCGAGAAAGCATCTGGACTGTAATTCTTATAGGTTATTCTTAATTTTGGATTTAATGTCAGTGGTGTGTTATTCTTTGTTTGTGCCTCCATATATGTTGTTCCACCAAGTAGTTGTATTGGTATTATGACAAATGTCTTTTCTTCTCCAAGAGATAACGCTGGAGTTAAGTCAAAATTAATCCACTGTCCAACTGCTGATGTATATCTGACATCAATGACCTCCTCACCTTCGGCGATTGAACCAAGACGGCTCTTGACAGCACCGCCACCTTGTGACCATGCAACTCCAACCTGTGCTTCATCCCAGGTCGCTTCCGCTTCATCCCAGATGTCATTTATACTAATAACACCCATATACATAGTATATGGATAACTACCACCACCAAAGTATAAAAGAAGTTCTACTTTTATTAACTCATCAAATCCAATCACGGCCTCTTTTTCCGGTGCTTTTAATGTTAGTATTATATGTTGTTCGCCAGTTATTTTACCGACCCTCATGTGTGTGTCAAACCCATAATTTGATGATGGAGCATCCTCGTTCAAGTATGTGTCCTGTTTTATTCCAATGAAATCATTATCGTAGTCATCATATTCCACAGACACAATTTTGAACTTCCGTTTAGCCAAGTGAAATCCCTCCTGATGTCATACTTCCTCTGCCTCTGGCAACTGCACGATAAACTGCCTGCGAGATATAATCGGCATCATCACGTGATGTCCCTGGGCCGAAGTATAGGTTCATCGTCATAGAGTTGTTACTCGTCATGCTCATTGATGGCCTGCCGAATATCTCTCCTTCGTGAACCATAGCAAGACCTGTTCTACCAACTCTTTTCATGCCACCCAAAGGCGTTTCATAACTACTCTTTGCCTTTGAAATCCAACCAGTGACTAATGCTATTCCTGCTCCAGCCATAGCCATACCTGCTATGAAACCCACTGGGCCACCCATCCTTGTCATTATTGAGGTCAATATTGCCCCGGCCTTTATCTGCTCTGAAAGTGCGTTCATAAAGTTCATTATAGATAAGGCCAGCAACGCCCCGCTAATAGCCCCAAGTGCCGCCCTCAACGCAGGTGCTTCCTGCCTGATAGCCATCATCATAAGGAATGTTCCGGCCATCGCTGTCCCAAATAGTTTAGCAGTTGTAGCGGCCTTCAACTGGAGTGCCTCTTGTATCTGGAGAAGTGCAAGGTAGAACTGTAACGGACCGAGTGTGAGGTTCAACATTGCCTGCATATCTTCCAGTGCCTTTGTTGCCGCCTCGTTCTCTTTCACAAGTGGCTTCAATGATGACACGAGTTGATTTGCGGATATGTTCAGAACGAACAATGATATAGATGTCTGCATCAGCGCCTTTCTCTTTGCGTTGATGGCCTCCTGGACACGCTTATACGCCATCTCCTCTTTGACCTGGGCCTCAATTGTTCTACGGGCACTCTCCTCATTGAAAGCGATGCCCTTCCGTGCCGCATCCTCCTTTGCACGAAGGACACGCCGTTCAACTTCTATCTTACCCTCGTAAATCTCATTGAGGTCTTGCTGGAGGTTCAGTTCTTTGGCGATGTCTTTGAAGTGTTGCTGGTCGCCGTTAATCTTTTCCTTCAGTATCGCATTGGATAGTTTAAGACGCTTGGCATAGACCTGTTGCTGTCTGTCGGCAATCTTTGAAATTGTAGTCTGCTTCTTTAGCATCTTGTTTAACTGTGCGATTTCGGAGTTCAACCTTTGTAATTCCGTCTTGCCCTTGATTTGCAGGCGTATGGTTATCAACGAACCTTCTGGCATCTCAATCTCCTGGTTCACCACCGTCTATGGTTATGCTCCTACCGCCCTTGCCTTCTGTCGCCATCCTTTCCTGTTTCTCCTCTATGAACCCGATTAATGTCCAGAACCCTATCAAGCCATTACCAGTCATCATGGGGACATCATACGGATACGGTATATTCAGCCCCATCTGGTTCAATGTGGCTATTCCGTCAAGGAAGTTGTAGATGGTTCTGGACTTTCCGAGTTTTTTTCGTGTTCTATCTCCTGCTCTGTGAGTTCGAGGCCGCTTACCTTCGTTGCCAGGTCTCTCAACTTCATGCGAAGGTCTGAACTCTTGTTGTCCATGATTGCCCTGTATTTGGCCTCATCCAGTCTGAATACCTGCTTGATAAGGTCTTTGATGTAGGCATCGGTGTCCAGTTCAATCTCCCCCGTCTTGGTGTTCAATCTCGTATGTTTGGATGTCATGCTCTCCACGACTGAACCACTCAAAACGTGGGCCACTACCCTAACCTGTGCAGTTCCACCGCCAGTGTTATAGGTTAGCACGGTCTCTATCTTTCCAAGTTCCTGCTTGGAATACCATTCCTCATCTGTCAGTGAGGGTATCTCGTCTCTTTTCATTTCTATCATCTCCTTTCGTTTCTTTTACCGCAGAGGGATAGCGGTTATGATGTTCTTTTTGTTGACCAGTGACCATGTTTTTCCTCCGTCTGTGGACAACTTTACGAGTTCACCATCACTGTCATCTATCAGTGCTTCAACCGCTACGGTTTTTAGATAGACGACTTGGAACGGCCTGAACTCTTTGTCCACATTACCACGACCATCAGATTGTTCCGAGTTCAGTGTAGTCTATTGTCGGGTTGGGTATCGTGTCCAGTTCATCTATGTTGACTGCTCCACCACTGAACCCTGACAACTTGATACCGTTGGGGCACACCGTCTTGAAGTAGTTTTTGGTGATATACACACCTGGGTCGATGCCGTTCAGGTCAACCTCCTCAATCACGGTCTCGCCGAATAGGTTGTTGCCTATGATTTTCAGAGTGCCCCAGGTAGTGACGCTTGGGAACGATACCTTCAAGCGGGTGTGCAGTGGGACTGTCGGCTGTTGCGACAAACTATACGCACCATCGGCAGGCCCAAGCCCAGTAGCCAGTGTCTGCGGCGTCCACTCCGATGCCTTCCAGTTGGGGAACTCCAGCATTTTCTTGACAAAGATTGGGACACTTATCTTGTTCGGCTGTGTTGCCTCAATCTCTGCGTTCTCCAACTTCACTCCGAGCAGAAGGAATACTCTCTCTGCCTCTGTGAAAGAGAGGCACTGGTCGTTGGGGTTCGTTGCGAACAGGATTGCATATCTCCTGAAATACGGGTTCCAATCGTAAACCCTGCGGTCTGGATACCACTTGCCTTTGACTGCACCTTCCCATCTTGCGTCAAAGTATTTCATCTGGAACTCAAGTGTCCCAGTGATGTTCTCGTATCCCTTTGCTCTATCCCTGCCAGTGGTGACATCGTTGCTGTCCTGTGCATCCTGGTCATTTGAGAAGTTGAAAGTCACCTTTCCGAACACCTGCTCAAACATACCCATGAACGCCTGGGACTGCTTCACACTCCCATCATTACTGCACGGGGCAGTTGATACCTCACTGGTCGGGAGCCCATCCCTATCTACGGTTCCCAGGGGTGGCTTGCTCCCCAGGAAATCGTAGGGGTCTGTGTTCTTTACGGCGATTACACCGTTTTCTGCTCCTACTTTTCTCATGTCTATCCCTCATCTATACGATAGTAGTGTGGACATGACCTCCGCCTCTGAACGGGTCAGGTCAACACCATCAAACATGGCATTGAGGTTCCGTAACAGCGTTGGCTTGGTCTTGTCCAGTGTCACCTGCAAGAATGGTCTTGAGGCCACTCTCACACCGAAGTTCGTTGTAAACCCATTATGCACCAGTTCTGCATAGAATGGGTCGGTGACTTTGATTTCCATCCTTACCTCTTTCCCCCTTGTTCTCGTTATTCTTGGCTCTATTCTATCGAGGCCACGATATAGTTCACCAGTAAGGATGCCGAGAGGATGATTTACGCCATACACCCTACGCTTCCAGCGTCTGTAATACCCGACATTCGGGGCCATGCCCTTCCCACTCTTGACTATTGCCCTCATCGCTGGCTTGAAACTCCTTATGTAATGGCGTTTCATTATTTTCTCTCCGGCAGTGAATATGAACTTCCTCATTGCCCTATCGGAAGTATTGTTTATGAGTTCCTGGAGGTTCTCTGTTTTCCAGTCAATGACTACCGTTGTCATGGCTCCACCTCCATCTCAAATGTGAACATGAACGTCTGGGAGATTGCCCATAGGTCTGAAACTCCATTATATCCACCCGCCTCATACACATAAGAGGTTGGCTGGATGTCATCAATGGTCAGGCCAGCGTTATCGGAGTATCCCTCTCTGTTCTCTGAAAGGATGGCGAACACAATCCACGCAGGGACACGAAGGAAGTTCTCTGCCCCGTCATACCGTGTTTCATCCGTGCCCAGTTCTCCTGGGTCTGGCGGTGGGTAGTATGTGTATATGTCTCTTGGGGCTACGCAGTCAATCTGTATTTCCGCACCCCACTGGTATCCAAGTCTGCCATCTGGTGGTAGTGGTTCAGCCGTAAGCATTTTCTCCGACCCGACCTTTTCAACAACGATGGCTGGAAGTTCCAAGAACGTCTCTGCCGATTTCCTGATGATGTTCTCGTGTGGGACAACGTGCTTTAATTTATGATTGAGCAGGTCATCCCGAAGCATGGCTATGACCAGACCGACTTCATCTGGTATGTTCATTGGTTCCTTCTTTCTGTATGGTATCGTCATGTCTCATCCTCTGGATAGTCACTGTCGGGGTCAAGCAGGTGGGGCTCTGCATGGGTGATTGTGACAGGTGATGTAATCTCTTTCAGGTTCATAATGTTATTGTCAATCTCCCTCTGGTTCTCCTCCAGGAGACGTAGATAGTCACTCTCTGTGTAGTCCACCCTTGCTATCTGTGCCCGTTTCAGGATTATTCGGCCAACCATGAGTATGATGGTAGTCTTTGCCATGTTGTAGATTTCAGGCGTTGACACAAGATAGTCCTCTGTCCTGCCTGTGCGGTAGAGGAGTTCTTGCTTTGCCCTCTCAATCCATTTTCCAATGGTGGCGGTTCTCCTCTCTGTGTTCAGGATGACCTTCCTGTTCTGGAGTAAGCCACCGAACTCACTGTCCTCCATATCGGCGATTGTGACCAAGATTGTTGGCCCTTCTGTGACATGCTCAAGTTCGGTCATCTTAACCCACCGTTCTTTCTATCCTGCCTCCGTTGTCTATCCTGTATCCTTCCTTCTTGAACACGACCAGGTATGTGCCAGCATCAACGAAGGCCAGCCACGAACCTCCAGGTTTCGTCAGCGTCTGTGCGGTCGGCCTGTCGGTGATTATCGCCTCACCGCCGATGACTGGGTAGAAGGTCACATAGCAGTCGTCAAGCGGGGCTCCACTCTCTGCATCAACAACGGGGCCTTCAAGCACATCACCCCAGGGGTGGAGTGTCCCAGAGCCATCATACCACCCGTTCTGGTCGCAAGCGTAATCTCCAGTGCCTCCACCACTTGTGGACACGACAACGCTTTCAGATGCTGGCTTGTCTATTACGACCACGGGTTCATCCTCAACCATCGGTATCCCGCCAAGAGTGGCCTCGCACCTGATGTAGAAGTTGGCCGGAGTATCACCTTCTACGATTATGTGGTCATAGTAATACAGGCCAGTGTAACCTGCTACCGCAGTCATGTTGGTCGGGACAAGCGTCTGTGTATGCTCCCAATTGAACATCTCAATCGTTGGTGTGCTGTCAGCGTTCACCATGTTGCCCTCATTGTCAAAGACTGCGAGCAGTATCTGGTGGACAACAGCCAACTTGACAACCGCATTGTCGGTATGGGTTGCCGCAACTGTCCCGTATGCACCCCTGGTGCAACCAGTAAGTTTGTTGGTTGATGTGTCAATCCCATCATACTTGATGAGTTCGCTGTCTATCTTGACCAGTCCACTTGATGGCAGTCCCTCTATGTTCAGGACAGGTATCGTGGTATCGCTTGCACCAATGCCGCCTTCCTTGTTCACCCTCGTCTTTACCTGCGGGACATACATCTCGCATGGTGCGTTTACCCTCATTCTCGGCATGGCTTTCAGGTTGCTCTCAAGCGTGTCAATCCTATCTGGTATGGTCGTGCTTGTGTCCTCAAGTATGTCTGTGACCTTGCTCTGGATGTCCTCAATGTCGCCCTTGACATCGGATACTATGGTTGTCCTGGGGAACACGATAGGCCCAACACCGCCTTCCATCCAGCCAAACTCTATGTTCAACTGCTCCTCATCCTCCGTGCTGGACACCTTGTAGAACAACTCAAACCTGCCTGTGGTTATGAGTTTCATCGCCCTCCACCCGCTGGCCGGTGGGAAGTTCACCGTGTCTGTCGGGTTCGCAAGAGGTATTGACAATCCACTGTCCTGGAACAGATTGGCGGTTATCGCAGTCCCATCGTTCTTAAAGACACGGACAAGTATCTCGTTATTGTCAGGGTTCTCTGGATTGCCGGTGTCATCATAGAGATTGGCCGACCACCTGAACGCACTATCCCCCATGTCGGGCTTCTGCATATATGCTGGTATTGAGGTCTTGAGCCGTGTGTTGTTCTGGATTGCTGTGACCGCATTGTAGATTTCAGTATGGTCTCTTGCATCTGGCCCATCCAGGTAATCAACCGCCTGGTCTATCTTGTCCTCAACAAGAGACTGGTCGGCAGGGTCTGCTGGTAGGCGAGTGTCTATGCCGTCAACCTTCGGTTGCATATCTGCCGTATCGGTCAGTATCTCGGTCACATCCGCCTGCATAGCATCTATCTTGGTCTCGTTGGCGTTGACCTCTGCGATTATCTCATTCTTGTCCGAAGTGGCCTCCGCCCTGGTCGGCGGGTCGTAATCCGCAAGTGCCTGGTCTGCCTCTGCATTGACATCCAGTTTCTGCTGTGCCGTCAATCCGAGATTGTCGGTCGCCTCAATATGCGACCTCATCCGACCACCGTTCAGGGTTGCAGGAAGGCGGCCCTGGATGTCCTGGGTGTCCGCCTCAATGTCATCCAGTTGGCTGTCCATGTCCTGCACAACCTTCCCGGCACTACCCGCTGTCGTATGGCCAGATAGAGCCTCA
>Ga0136651_10001850_pt1 | contig 11644 bp, 5 predicted proteins | sample Mar14236cmmetaG_FD_94867 | JGI IMG/M metagenome (GOLD analysis project Ga0136651, IMG submission 94867) | Marine hydrothermal vent microbial communities from Guaymas Basin, Gulf of California to study Microbial Dark Matter (Phase II) - Marker... ...
CTCCCTCATCAATCTGCAGGAGAAATAGGATCAAATCTAAATTTTTGATTAGCTCCCCCGTTGCTTGACCACTGTAGTACGTTAGCTCCGTCATCCGCACTACCACCTGCAACATCCAGCACTTTACCACTTGCTTTACACTCTATACGATAGTAACCATCACCTACAGAAACAATTCTCCATCTCTGGTTATCCGCTCCATGGTAATTCCATTGCAATACATTTGCCCCATCATCCAGGCTACCATTGGCAACATCCATGACCTTACCGCTATGCTTGGCAATAATCCTATAGTAACCAGGTTCTACACTTTCAAACAGCCATTGTTGATTAGCATCTCCCGTCCAGCTCCATTGAACTATATTAGCCCCATTATCTGTACTCTGAGATTCCACACTCACTACCTTACCACTATGCAAGGCTTTAATCCTAAAGTAGAAATTACTTGATATTGTATATCCACTATACTCCCACTGTTCATATTTATCAAGAGCATATTTAATCACTCCCTTTGCATATCTAGCCGATCTAATAATCATTTCACGGGTAGCTTCAACAAGCTCTTGATTACCAGAGCCCTGTGAAGTTGGATAACCAGAAGAGCGATAATTATCCCATACTCTCTTACCTAAATCACTGGTCCAGTAACAACAACCATAAGCTGCATCATACACCGCTTGCTTAAGATCTTCAACTGGATAATAGACCCAGTCATTCCTTACAGCATCCAGAAAATTATGCCCTCCACTAAGATTGTTATGCACCCAAAGTTCAAAATCAAAATGATGGTTGAGCATATCTACCGTTGGTGCAGTTGAGTGCAACATCAAACTTACATCCTCGATGTAGTGTAACGCATACCCCAAGTACCAATCCCCCATATACTGGTCACCCAACTCATAATAATATTTCGCTGACCTACTGCAATATCCCTCTGGACTTTCGAACTCTCCACTATACTGATCGATGTTATCATGCAGATCATCATCAGCATCTCCCCAAACCCAGTTACCAGCTGAATTTATTAACCATGCATGCGACCATTGCTGATTATATAACTGGCTAATGCCGGACTGATACTCATCTGGTAATTCAGAAGCACACTTCATCACGCAAACTCTCGTGGACGACAACCCCCATTGCCATGCACAAACCGATGTAACGTTATTATGAGTCCATGGCGTCCATTTAGCACTGGGTAATGCGTTACGAGGCGTCATTTTTACAGGCTGAGGATCACCACAAAACTCTACATAGCCCGGAGCGTCTGTTTCCTCATATTGCACCGTTTTTTCACACCCCATGAAAAGCACCAACAAAAACAAACAAAACAAGCCCACATACTCACGCTTCAAAGACATAGGCACCTCTTTTCTATCACTTTTTACCCCCCTTTTCCGAACCACTCTTTAGCAACTCCCCCTACCGACCAAGCACCACAAAACAACCTTTTACCACTCTTTTCCCTACTTTCACTTCAGCCCCAAAATAACCTCATAAAAATCTGTTTCTTTCATCTAAAGTCCCTATTTAGCGTTGTATAAAACCCAAACATATACACATCTACACGTGCATCAAACTTTCCTTAGTCTACCCGGTCAAGCATACCGTTTTTTCCCTCACTTCGCTAATGGTATGCTGGTAAGGTCCCATGGCAACTACGCACACAACTCCTCATAGTAGAGAATTTATCCACCGAGACAAACGTACACAGTTCAATTCCTACTTCACAACTTTCAAGTTACACAGATTTGCATGATCGTAGTTTATCCCATCTCCAGCATCGCCAACATGTATCCTCAGCTCATCAACCCCCCTGATATCTACATCAAGCTTCTTAGGTAGAGCATCATATTTCATAACTCCGCTCGACCATAATAATTTTCCATCCCCATACACTTCAAATGTAACGGAACCTTGCTTACTGCTGTAGGAGTAATAATCCAGCCCAACTTCTCCTATTAACTTAGAATACTTTCCTTTCAAATAATACACAATATCGGAAATAGCGTGTGTGCCTATACCTTTTTCATATTCTTTTTCTCCAATCCTTAGCACTCCACCATTTAACGACTTGTCCATTTTAGGAACACCCCACCCCGATGTTATCTTAGCGGGCTCAATATCAGATAGAAAAACCTCATCCGGGAAAAACCTCTCGTAAGGAAGCTCAACTCTCAATCGATCCACGCTCTCCTTACCATCATACCACACACAGGAAACCTCAACGACTCTCTTATTTAAATCAAGCCCTTTTAGAATAACCTCGTTAAGAGGGGTGACCCCAAGTTTTTCCCCCTTATAATAAATACAATATCCACTGTTAGGATGATAAGTAGGTTCCCATACAATCCTGACAGCGTCAAAACCAATAGGTTCAATCATCTCAACATCCGCAGGGGCTTTCACTGGATAAGAGTAGATATCTGATTCTTCAAACTTTACACTCCACTTAACAACCTTTGTTTTATTGCTCTTTATCCTAACAACAGACCAGCCCTGATGATTCTCCACCTCCACATCGACTCCCCGCAACTTTACATCTGCAACTGCGAAATTTTTGTCAGACGGATAGACGAAATACAGTTCATAGGGATCATCAGCTATAACCCGGCTCTTCCCATCATACTGAAGTCTCTCAGGATCAAATTTCAAATCCACGAGATCCACCCATCCCTGAGTTATATGCCTGCTCGTAGAAATTAATTGCGGAAAATTCTCTGCCTTCATCAAAGTGAGCACCGTAGCACTCGATGGCGCCAAGTGGACAAAATATCCTTTATCCCACATACCAAGATACTCTTTGTTCCAGAAATCAAAAACATGATACTTCTCTTCGTCACTCAGCCCAAGATCACTAAAATCCAGATACATTATATCCTTCTTATCTCCATCAAAGTTAAAACATCCTACAACATCATAACTTCTTCCGAGATGATTAACCTTCAAATCAATAATTCTTTTACTCCCATCTATTGGGAAAAGGTCAAGAGGACGAATATCAGCGGCAGGAAAAATTTTTCTCATCACCTCAACCCTATCCTCAGATAGGTCCATCAGTCTATCACTCGTTAACACTGCCTGACCAGTAAGCCCAATCAAAGTCGCCCACGCACGAACCATATCCAGAGTCAGGGGGCTTCTAAAGTAAATCACATCAGGATCATTGTACCAGACGATGTTGTGCAGAAAATAGTACTTCATGGTTGCATTCAACGCTACGAAAAAACCGTCCCAGCCCAGATAGACATCTCCACCTGTTCTACAACCATCCATAATACCAATACCTTCAAGAGGGATGCCCCAGCAACCAAGGAGATACCTCCTGGGGCCGATTGTCTCTTTAATAACTCTTAGCGTTCGTCTATACAATTTTATCGGATCTTCATCAGAGTTACTCATTACATTTTTGTGCCTTTTATATTCCCTGATCACAATTGGTTGCCCATCTATCTTGAAATATTCGTAACCCCAGTCACAAAGTGTTGTAAAGAGATCCTTCAAGTACTCAAGACTTTTCTCCTTAGAAGGATCAAGCAGATAATCTCCCTCCCATGTTTTGACTATACTTCTACCAGAATCATCCACCAGAAAAGTTCTCCATTTTCTCACAACTTCCTTATTACTTTGCCCATGAGGAGCTAACCATAACCCAGGCTTTAGACCAAGGCTCTTTATATACCTTGCCAACCCATCCATACCATCAGGGAATCTCTTATCAACTGTAGTCCAATCCCTATTATCCCCGTATCCTCGTCCTCTTCCCTGCCAGCCATCATCAATCTGCACATATTCTGCACCATACTCCTTTAAATTTCTAGCCATCCACTCAGCATTTCTCTTTACTTCGTCAGCTGATATCTCCCAGTAGTAATAATACCAAGAACACCACCCCGCCGGAGGGTGGGGGAAATATCTCTTATCTATTGGCCTGTAAAACTTAATACCCAGACTATCTCTGTAGTAATTCTCTATAACTGTTCCGTCCTCCAGAATTACCTCGTCTTTTTCTGGATCAAACACCCCCTGGGACAAAGGTGTCTTTATATCTCCAAGAGTAGTTATCAATACTTCAGGGCTATTGCTGTCATTCACGCGACATGGGATTTTCTTAGGCCAGCTTTTATTCCCCGCCAAAGCAAACCCTCCTACAGATAAGCTCACGAGCGCAAAAAGTGCAAGTGCCACCCACGCCTTAACCATAAACCTAAACATAAATCACCCCCCTTCTTCAATGGTTCGAACTTACTACCGCACATATAGCATTTTTCTAATTACTTCTTTCCTCTCAGTTTTCACCCTGCAGAAGTATATCCCACTGGGAAGGTTACCTCCTCTATCATCTACACCATCCCATCTCAGCCTTACAAGTCCTGAACAAGGCTTGTTCTTTATCAGAGTCCTGACCTTCTGTCCTAATAAATTAAAAATCTCAACCGTAACCTGAATGTTACCCTTCACTTCAAAAGAGATTAAAGTATTTGAATTAAATGGGTTTGGACAATTTTTAACATCCAACAGATACCCGAAGACAACCTGGGAATTATTGTCACTTTCTTCTACCCCAACTTTATCCTTCCATATAATAGCATTAGCCCAGTCAGCATGATCATAATCAATATTTCCATTCCCTCCATCTGTTACATACAGTTCCAGTACATCACCACCCGATACATCCACTTTTATGCTCATGGCAGGCTCATCTCCCCTGAATACCGGGCTTGGGCCGAAAACTGTATTCCCATCAACCCTTACCTCAAATTGGACTCCATCACCATTATTGCCAACCTCATCATCTAAACCTATATCTGCCGTGAACCATCTATATTTCCCCTCCAGCCTATATTTTATCACACTATTCGCATGCGTACCCAATCCCCTCTGATACTTTCTTCCACCTATGGATATGATATTTCCATCGACAGTTCTATCATAACCCAGCTCCCCCCAATCCTGATGACAGTAGTCCGGGATAAGATCAGACAAATAGAAATTTGTATCCCCTATATCCATAAAGGCAAGCTCCCTTAACTCGGACAAACGTGACACTAGATTCTCTCTCCTCCACTGAACTGCCCATTTATACGTCTTCCCCTTCTGCAGACCAGACTTACTTAGATAAAAGTAAGAATCCTGAATCCCATTTTCAGTAAGCACACACTCCCCCCGATCATCAAACACTTTAACAATATAATTATCTACCCCGCATACATCCTCCCAGTCCAACAATACACTATCCTCAGTAACTATCATCCCATCCTTAGGGGAAACAAGCTTTGGAGCTACTGTAGTATCCATACCAAACAAAATAGACATATCATCTACATTTACCCAGCTACTACCGGGGGCACAACTATATATTCCCACCTTCACTTTGCCTGTCATGACCCTGAAGATTTTACTAACTCTCTTCCACTCTGGAGTATACTCTGCAGGTAACCACATATTAACATCCTCACCTGCCTCCCTAATCTCAATCGCTGACACATATTGATCCCCGCTACTTTTAACCCACGCATGTATTGTATACACACCATTAGGAACATTATTAATTTCCTGCCAGGTATAAGCGTAATAAAAGTTGGGGGAATAATGCTTTAAAGACGCCTTTCCGTGATGAGCTTGAGTAGTGTCTATCATTTGAGCTTCTGGGTTAAGATCACCAAATGTCCACCCCCGAGATCCTTCCTCAAAATCAGGATTTACAAACTGTGCTAAATTCCCCACCGAATCTCTATATACTGTAAAAGTTCTTGTCTGTGTAAAATCCACACACTTACCATCATCATTATAAGCTCTTACGGACCACATATAGCTATTCCCCGCAGACAGATACCCCACCGGTACTACCGCAAAAGTATCCTTAATAGCATCGGATATATAAACAACGTGAGCCCCCGACTCATCCCAGATATACAATACATATTTTGTGGCCGAATCAGCCTGTGTCCAGAAAAACGTAGGGGTTACATTGTTAATAAATTCATCTCTTTCTGGGCACAACGCATAACAAAACTTAGGGCCAGGGGTCTTCATAAATTTGCTTATCCTTAGCGTTGGATCGCCAATACATACCATCCCATAATGCCAATCTCTTACCTCAAAATGTCTTCTCCCCCAGTACAGAAAAGCTTCTCCGAATGATTTCCCCTCCTTTATCTGATTATAATAATCATTTTGGAAGAGCATACTTCCTGATTTTGTAGAACCAACAGAAAACAACCCGTAAGGTGTCTGCATCACGTACCAATTGCATAAACAATCATTATCCGTAAACCTCGCTGCCGAACAGTTAAAATTCAAAAAAAACAACACCTGTACATCAATTTCATCAATTAATTCACTATAAAACAAGCCATCCGAAAAATAATGAGCAATAGGACTGGAATGTGCCGCCAGATACAACCATTCATATCTGTTGCCGGTAGAAGCTCTTACTCTCTTTTTATAGTCCTGCAAGCCCACCTCACCGTTAATACCATCATTTATATACTTAACTTCATCATATATCTTGAACACCTCTCTCTCCATATGGAAACCTGCCCAGTCTTTGTCAACATAGCTAAGAGCCTGGTTCTTCAATCTAAGTACACCCGCTCGATAATCTTTATCCTTTTGAAAATATTTCTCTACAATATCTGTTTCATTGGCATTATGATATGTCATCGTTAGCGTATATAACCTTCCAACCCATATTTCAGGCTCTACATTACCATCATGCCCATCATACACACGATTTTCTCGAAAGTCGTCCAGCCAATCCCCATCCAGGTCCATAAAAAACAAATCACAGGGGAATTCATCCCAACCCACTGTATCCTCATCATCATTGTAAATCGGCAACTCATACCACGCCACAGGCAATTGCCCCACCAGAAAAGCCCCATTTATATTACTCTCTTCCCACTCAGTCTTAAGGTAATCTCTCAAAGGGGTAGGATCAACCACATTATTAGCAAGGCATATTTTGATGCTATATCCTTCTTCTTCCACATTGTTTTTATAAGTCTCAAACTCATCCATAGTATTTGGATTATAGACCTTTTGGTTTATAATCAATACAATATTGCTATCAGACCTTACCCCATAATTGTATGACTGATAGATTGTATTCACTTGAAACTCATCATCAAATATTGTACTCTTAGCATACTTATCAAACGTTCCATAATCATAATCAACAGTTCTGAATCTCTTAAGCTCCTTAATCGCTTCATAGTCCACTACTCCTTGCTTATCCTTTTTATTTTCTCCAAAAACAAAACTCAGAATTAGAAGACCACCAGCCAAAGAAATTACAACCAACCTTTTCAACATATCGCCTTTCATATTCCCCTCCTTACCTTCTCATCTCTATAGAACTCAGCCCAAAACATCATACAAAAACTACATTTTCCTTCCGTAGTCCAACCTGTAGTCTGTTGTAACCTCAGGAAAAGGTGGAACTACCACAGGAAAAGGAACATTAAATTGCAATACAAACATGTCAATCCTTGTAAGTTTTATTTTTTCAAATTCATCAAGATTCACACTTATCTCGCTATCATACTTTTTCTGCAAGCTATCCACATAAGGATTTATATAGGTCTCTATAATTTTATATCTTTCTTCATACTTTTCGGGTAAACCGATCCCTTTCCCCCGCAGATATTTCCTGATCCCGTACTCAGCTAGAATAGCATCCCTCCACATATCCTCTACCCTCTTCACCACATTAACCCTATCATAACCTCGCCTGTACGCTTCCTTTGTGAGATAGTAATCTCTTATCATATCCACAACCGCTAGTTTAAATTGTTCAGGGAACTCCTGAGGAGAAATAGATTTTTTCCTAAAAACAAGTGGATGTCTTTGAAGCTCTTTTTCAAAATCCCCAACAGTCCATTCCTTACCATCAACATTAAAAAAAATCTCATTCCTCAGATCAGCTATTTTATCCTTGAAATGCAAAAGCAAAGTATCTCCTATCTCAACGTTTTTTCCAAATGTCGCATTTAAAAACAATTCGCCTTCGACTCTTTTCATACGAAAGTAAACTGGCATAAGCAACTTACCAACCCTACGAAACACTTCAGAGTTAAAATGAACACTCTTGCCTTTCATAATATCCTTCACAAATCCCTCATATATCTGCGCTGCCTTTATATCTGTAAGCCACTTTTGAACATCCTCCTGCCTTTTAAGCCTATCTGTATCTGTAATAGCAAGCCTCTCCCTCCAGCCCTCCACCATAATGACAACACTTCCACTACCGTCAATCTTTATTGGACCGACAATCTCCCCCTTCTTGACAGAAGTCGTATAAAAATACTTTGCCACTGGATCCTGAGTAAAGGGGTAAAAAAACAAAGAATCCTTATACATAGCCTTCGAAGTAGAATACTTTTGAAACAAGCTATCAAAACTTGCCTTACCTGTCGCAATATCTTTTTTTAAGGAACCAACAGCCGAATCATCCACAAAAAAGTATTTTATCCGATATCTTCTACCAGCCAGCCGAAAGGTTCTCCTTACAAGAGAAGAATCCAGCTTAACCTTCTTTACCGCTACATCGTAATACATATACTGCCTCATAGCCTGCTCTTTACGTCCTTTCAAATAATTCAGAATTCGTTCATTCTCAATAACATCAGGATCATTCTTTTCTGTCTCAATAGCAAGAAGTTTCTCTGCAATCAGGGAATTAAGAATAATTTTCTTATGGACATTATAGTTACCTTTACAATATCTCGGTCTTATGGTATACTCCGCACGCCTGATAAATTCAGCAACCGAGATGTCCCTATCGGCTACCTTCGCAAGTATGACCTCTTCCAGCTGCACCGGTTTCCTGTAAAATAGCAATAGCAATAGCAAAGAAAAAACACCGACGAATGCAAAAGCTATTATAAGTTTTCTCTTCAAGAGCACTTTTTCCATAAACATCAAAATGATATGATCATTTCATAAGTTGAAGTATTTCCAAGAATTCCTATATCTCTGAAAGAATAATTTATCCTAAATTCTCTATTCCCAAGAAAATTTAACTTTATGCCTCCGCCATAAGACATACTATATTGAGAGTTTTCCATAAACAAAGCTTTATATCCTGCTCTCAAATATAATGTCCCAGTAGTAGAAAAACGGAAGCTGTACTGAACCCCCATATTAACATATTCACAATTATTGTTGGGATGAATAGCATCCACGGAAAGGACTATCTCACCTAATCTATTAATTATCGGTTTTGCTGAAATCCCCAATCTAAAAATTACTGGTAACTCCCACGCCTCCAGCGCAAATTTACCCTTCACATTCGCATAATTACCTTCCTCATCTTTAAGAATATCTATAAGCCTTAGTAGATCAATTCCATCGTACCTCATTTTTGTTCCAAAATTTGATATACTCATTCCTATATTTAAACCATCTTCTTTTCTCCCCGTCACAGAATAAAACCCTGTATTTATAATAACTCCTAAATCAACAGCCATAGCTGAAGCCTTCATATGAAGTATATTAGAAGCTATATATTTAAAACTCGACCCAAAGGCAAACCAATTTGTTATCTTTCTAGCATAACTAATAGAAACTGCTACATCTGAAGGAGAAAATTTCTCGCCCGTGCCTTCTGGTCTGGACACGGTAGTAACGTCCATTTCTCCATAGTTCACACTTATAACATTAAAAGCAAAAGCTCCTATTCTCTGAAGCGGAATCCCTACAGATACAAAAGAGGTTTTTATCCCTACAATCCATGGCTGATAGGAAAACAAAGCTTCCCCTCTCTCCAAATACCCAAGCCCAGCAGGATTCCAGTACACACAGGATACATCTCCGGTCATACTCACATAAGCATCACCCATAGCACACGCAGCAGAGCCATACCCATATTCCAGAAAGTTCGCTGTTGTTGTCCCCACTCTCATTGGCTTCTGAGCACCCACTATGCCAGAAATTGATAAAAACAAAAGAAAAAGCACTCTGTCCAACCTTCTCATCTACTTCTCCCCTTCTTACTTAATAAAACTTTACCTCAATACCTAACTTTACAAACCTTGGTGCGGAAAACATAGCAGGATTCTTGATTCTATCCCAATAATCATTGAAGTTACTCTTATGATTCTCTATCTCATTCTCCCTTGCTATAACAGTGTAAGCTCTCCCCGTAGTTCCATACACCCACACCTCGTTTAACCTATCCAGAAGATTGTAGATAAGCAGTTTAACTCCCACGCAAAATCTGTTGCCCCTGATGAAATTATAATACGCATTTAGATCAACATTCACTCTGTAAGGCATGTAATCATTGTTAGGAAGTATATTTATACTTGAAAGCGGGTTTTCTGGAATCGGAGTCCACGTGTAAGGAGTTCCAGAATCATACCTTACACGTACAGTCGAACCAGCGTTTTGTGAAGAATAACTAACAGCAATATTAACTGTATGCCTCTGATCCCATGACATTGGTATAAACTTATTCACTGGATCCATATTATTACCCGCTCTATCAAAACTAAAAGTGGGGGAATCAGCATTACCCCGGGTATACATAAATGTATACGAGGCAGAGACAAGAAGTTTACCATACTCAAAATCATATTTTAATTCCAAACCCCTCGCATTGCCATAGTCCTTGTTTGTATACAACCCATACCTTATTTGATTAAAAGTCGTAATAACCTTTGTACTCAATAGATCATAAATATCTCTGTAAAAAACCACCACTTCCAGATTCATGTTGGCAGTCAATTCCTGCCACAATCCAATCTCATACTGAACAGTCTTCTGGGCTCTTATCTGAGGATTACCCATCACCGTAGCAAAGTCGTAGGGAGGAACAACAAAGTCGTGATTTTGATACATAGAATACAGTGGCGGCATCTGGAAGAAATGCCCGTAGGAAAAGTGCAGAAGAGCAGCCCTCCCAAGCCTATATGAGATACCAATACGGGGGCTTAACTGATACTTAGGGTCAGCCTTAATAAACTTGCTCATTTTCTCAGGATCCTCAAAATAAAGCTGATTGGCAGGGTTTCTCCACTGAGAAGGATAAACCGTATTAGGATCAAAATAATCAAACCTCACTCCGGCATTTATAACCATCTCTTCGAATTCCATCTTATCCTGAATATACCAGGAAAATTCAAAGGGTCTTTTTGTGTAGATATCCGAATAAAGAGTGGAATCTGGGAGAATCACTGGCTCGTAATATGGGAAAACTACCTCACCCTTTGTAGAGTCATAATAAAAGTAATTCGCTATATCACTACCCTCATACTTGTTTCTTATCGTTTTACTGCTATTGTATAGATAATGCGAAGTATAGAGGAATCCCGTTTTGAAACAGTGATTGATATTAAGCTGTTTGGTTAAATCATACTTCACACTAAAATCTTTTGTTACTCTCTCTACGTGGTGTTTTTGCTGTCCCCCAGTGTAAAATCCACACCCAAAACTTCGCATGTACCCATCATGAACATACCTTTTATCCGTTGGGTCCTTATAAACATAACTACCGAAATAAGTTCTCATCCACGATACTTTAAATTCATGAAACATTGAACTACTCAAAGACTGGTTTAAAAGCAATGCGAGCATCTGAGAATTGCTATGATCTGTAGCCCTTCCATAGGGATTGTATTTGAAAGAGTGATCATAATAC
>Ga0136651_10001854_pt1 | contig 11633 bp, 9 predicted proteins | sample Mar14236cmmetaG_FD_94867 | JGI IMG/M metagenome (GOLD analysis project Ga0136651, IMG submission 94867) | Marine hydrothermal vent microbial communities from Guaymas Basin, Gulf of California to study Microbial Dark Matter (Phase II) - Marker... ...
GCGCTGTGGATTTTCCGCAGCCCGAGGGACCAACCAGAACCAGGAATTCCTTATCTTCAATCTCAAGACTGAAGTTATTGACGGCAATTACTTCGTCAAAGCGCTTATACACTTGGTCGTACGTTACACTGGCCATGAAGCTAATCTCCTTTAAAAAATTTCTAGGCGGATGGTTTACATGCAAAAAAAAATTCTTGTACACCCGAATTCCACGTCAACATAAAATTATCTACATTCTTTTCAACAGGCGAAGAATTTTGGGAAAACTTCCAACATTATAGAATTTTCGGCACCACATTGCGATGAATCTTAGGAATAATTCTTGCGAATCAGAATATTGGGTACGGTAAACAAATCTCATAAAACACACTGAAGCCAACACTGGAATATTCGACATTATTTTTTAGGACAAGCAATTTTCATACACATCTTTATACGGATATTTTGCTGAAAGTTTCACACCCATATATCTTGCCGTTCCGATAATCTTCCCAGTAAGAAATCCATACCTCAAACAGAATGCCCGCTTCCCAAACATTTGCTTTACTGATCTATAATCGAATTATAAAGTTATCAGATAATTGGCAGGGATTAATTGCGATGAAATATGATAATAATATTAATTTGCTTTCTCATAGATTAATTTTTTATAAGGGATAACTCCATTTCTTACTTCCAGAAATGGTTTTCCTTTCCTTACTCCCACCGTTCCATATCCAGTAGCAGTACTGATGAATGATCTGAAATCCCCCTTAATTGAAGGTTTTATATAGAGAGTTTCATCCACCGCATCATAACGCGCACCAGATAAGCCTTGAATCATGCTGTAAGAAGACATTGCCCGTGCATAATAATGACCACATTCAAACTCATCGAATGGATTTCTGACTCGTCCATCATATCGGCTGCGCACTGCGGAAACAATTCTTAATCCTTCCTCAATTTTACCCACCATAAAAAGATGGGCAGACACCTGGTATTCGATTCCCGTCCACACCTCACTACTGTAAATAAATGGCAGTGAAGGTTGATCACCTTTTGGCCATGTGCAAAGAAGTACCCCCCCCTCATTGCCTAATGCATATGTTGACCGTTGTGGATTGGCATGACTCATGAGAGATTCTCGGAAGTTATTTTTATAGACTGAAAGCAGATGGCTAGTTACTTTTTCCTGATCTATGATTTCATCTAAGCCACAAACTGCCGCAACCCAAGCTCCGATTACGCCATCCGCTAGACAACCGGTACCATACTGGTATTTTGGGCCCTCCTTTCTTAGTATTTTCAAAGCTTCGGGCGAGTAATAATTAATAAAGCCGCGCCTTTCATCCGTGGGATCATTTGCCCTTAAGTTTTCCCATTCTATCTTTTGCTGAAAATACTCTCCATTCCAAAGCGATGATTCCATCTTTTCTCGCCCTTTTTTGTAGAGATCTTCATAAAGTACGGCATCAGGGTCTTGGAGATATTCAGCCATTAATTGGGCACTTTTTAATGCCCCGATATAATAAGATGTACACATACCATCTGGTCCCCAAAATTCAACATCGTATGTATTAAAATGCGGTTCTACAACCCATCCCACATTATCGGGATCAAGTTCTTCTATACAGTAATTCAAGCTTCTCTTTACTTTTGGCCACATCTCAGCAAGCCATTTATCATCTCCGGAAATTCGCCAATCTCGATAAACTTGCATACAACCGCCAAGCTGGCCGTCGGCCGCAATGTGAAAATTGTGTTTAGTGGGTTTAATCGGTAGCGAAGACCAAATATACTGATGCCCCCTATCATCTAGGTTCTCATTTACTTCCGTGTAGCGTAATGAGCGCTCTAGATCCGGAAAAAGATGTGGAATTGATTGGGCATATGTCCAAACATGGTTAGTCGAGCCTGGGCAGCATCCCTCATTGTCTTTACAGCCTTCAAAGCCGAATATACGACCATCGGTTTGTCTAAGTATTGTTGGTGATTTTAAGATTGAAAGATTTGCTGCAATTGCTTCAATAACTTCAAGAGGTAATGTAGTATCGAAAAAACATTCAGAAAATGTTTCGGATTTTACACGCAGCTCGGAATAATTAGATTTCCAATATTCATTGATATCATTGATATCTGAAAATCGGGTTGTATACCATGGCTTGTGAGTTTTGCCCGCCTGAGGGAGTTGGTATTGTTCATATCCATTAATAGTAATATCTGATTCGGGCACATACCAAGCTATACGTACAATGATGTTTTTTATTTCTCCTGCTTCTAAGTGGAAGGGAATAAATAAGCTCCCCCCTGGACTCGGCGGGGTTTCGTCTATGGCAGGATTATCCGGCATCTCACCCGCTACGATTGATTTCCATAGCATAGTTATAGGATCAAACCAGGTTCCTCTGAACCAATGATAGTTTACTCGAACTTGTGGATCATCAATGATTACTGAGAACGCTCCTTCATCCCAAGGTAAACTGTCAGATGGGGGTTGCCACAAAATAAAACCATTCTCCGTCTCAAGAACAGCACTTGTGTCCACGTCATTCAATAGCCCCTCGCGGTTATTGTAATATTTACCCATAAAATTAGCAGCATGAAACGAATAAATCACATCAATCTTTTCATCACTAGTATTTTTGAAAGTATATTCGAGAGCCAGAACTGGTAAGCTGGAGTTATCTGCATCACCTGGTATAAAGGGACTCCATCCGGTCAGTTCTATACTGACTGGTAGTTTGTGTTCATTTAGACAAACTGTTCCAAAGGGAAAACGTGCTTTAAATGTTGCTTCTCTGCACCGCGGAAGTCCAAAGATTTTCCCGGCTGCTCCGGTTCCCGATCCGGAAGAATCCCATGGATGGAGCAACTTCCAGGCAGGTACTTGTCCTTCAAGGACTCGGGTTTCAGATACATTATTGCTTTTTACATAAAGTGCAGAAAAAACAACAGGTTCATTATAAATAGCCGGCCTATGCCGAAGTGAAAATTGTGAAAGATTCCCATTTCCTTCAAGGCAGATCATTCCGGCTCCAATTCCCCCCATTGGGAAAGCCAATCGATCAAGGAAGCTCCCCGAATAAGAACCATTGAATATTCGTTTTTCTTTATCCATCTATTATTCCCAACTTGAATTCTAACTGTTTCCAACTGCCATAGAACAATTGAGCAACCAAATGTATGTAGATGGTTCTATATTGACTTTCCCACATTGATTGCTGTTTTCAAAGGATTTATCATTTCACTTGTAATGATGCCAATAATATTTGATTGACTCATTTATATGCTTCTTGCAAGACCATTCGCAATTTATCCAAAACTTGAAATTGCTTGCTATTGCTAGAAATATACCTGTTTTTTTCATGATCTCTTTATAAGGGATTATTTCTATTTAAACTCACTTCTCGTTTTTTCTCATTTGGTTTTTCTAATATGGTTAAATTGTTCTTTATAAGCTGCAGGCATCGACGTGTCAGGTTTTGAAAACCATATATCTACATCTATTCCAGAAATCAAGGCAATATTTCCCCAAAGGCAAATTCCACCAGTTCTTATAAATCCTTTTGCGTTATCGCGAATTTCCGTCATCATCATTTCATGTGGAATTAGTTCATGCTCACAATCAGAGAATATCCTTTTTAATTCCTTATTTAACGGCGAGTTATGGCTTGGAACATAATCAGCATAAATAATTTTTTCGGCAATAAACTCTTTCCCAATAATATCTAGAACAGATATCAGATCGGGAAAATCCCGTGTTATAGCCAAATCAATCAACCATGCATCTTTTGGGATTGGAAACCCCGCATCAGTAATCAACAAAATGTCTGAGTGTCCCATCGAGCCTAACATATAATTTATTTCCGCATTTATTATTGTTTGCTTTCTAATCATCATTTTCTCCTTTTTTGATTCGCAAAATTGTTTTCGAACGTATCCATTGATAGAAGCTATTCTTGATTTTCCTTTTATCAAGAATTTTTATCTCATTTATCTATTTTTTTCATCATACAGCGACCGGATCTACAATTAGCCTTCCATCCGATTTGGCAATCTTCGCAAAGAAGAAATTCATCGCCTGTGACCCAATGAATCCTGTGAAAAATAGGTTGGCAGGCTCATCGTACAATTACTGAGGAGCGTCGATTTGCTGTATTTCTTCAAAATTGATGACCGCGATGCGGGTGCCCATCGTCATAGCGTCCACCTGATCATGGGTAACATATATATAGGTAGTATTCAGGCGCTGGTGTAGCTTGTGGATCTCTATACGTGTTTGGACACGAAATTTTGCATACAGGTTCGAAAGCGGCTCAACAAGCAGAAAAACTTTTGGCTCCCTGATCATTGCCCTACCCAAAGCGACATGTTGCCTCTGGCCACTGGATAAATCACACGATTTTCTTTTCCTCCAACTGTTTTTAGTTATTCATCCTTTTCTTATAATGGTTTTTATATTTAGAAACCTAGTGTTTAATATTATGAACAGACACCTTTTTTAGAAAAATGGTGTCAAAATTTATTTTAAAAATTATGTGTTTTTATCTCACAGATACAATCAGATTCTCCCGTGATTTAATTTCCCCATGAACAATGGAACCCTCAATGGATAACTTTGCATTCCGCCATAATTCCTTCAGATTTCCTCCTTCAGAACAGATTTCAAATAGAGCACCTTCTGTTGGCCTATCATTTTCATTATAAATAGAATAAATAGTTTCGCTTCTGTCGTCAGCTGAAAATTTGTTAATATATAAACCATCCTGTAAAGCAGGATAACAAGGGATGGCTTTTAAACCAAAATATGTATCAAAATGATCAAGTAGAATTTTTTTCCACTTTTTTATGGTTTCCTGCTGGTTTGCACTAAACGGTAACCATGAGCCGAAGATGTCCTGCCAAATTGCAATTCCAGTACCATTAAAGATTGCACGGCTAATTAATTGATCTTTGCCTACTCCAACCTGCCAGCGCGACGTGATGGGTGCGTTGTTCTCTGGGAAGAGAAACCGTAGGATATTACTGCTTGGCATTGTAAATTCCATAAATTGATCCCAGTGTCCTGTGATGTCTTCAATGCTTTTAATCAATGCGGGGTGAAGCTCCGTACAGAATAGCACCCCGGGGCGGATCATATCAATTTTTTCACGTAAACCGTCAGGCACAGCATCCATCGTATCAAACCAGATACCGTCAATTTCTGTCTCTTTGACAACACGCACAATGTTTTCTACAACACTCTGTGGGGTTTCGTCAAAGCGTAGGTCCCAGGGTTTATACGGAAGGAATACACGTACGCCCTTTTCATGCGCTCTGCGTGTGAAATCACGCATACCAACCATTCCACCAGGTATATCCTCATTAAAATCCCATTGCTTTCTTTCATCCACGCCAAGACGAGGATATTGGTACCAGAGCAGTACCGAATCATATCCACCAAACTTTTCACCATCAGCAATTAGTCGATCCAGTTCGAATTCAAGAGTTTCGTAATTGAATACCTCTTTGGAAAAGGCAAAAGTAAAATGCTGGTATAGAACTTTACGGTACCATTGTAGATCCTCCCTATAATATTCAGCCAAATCCATCTTTTCGCGGACACGCTGTCTCCAACAATCAAACGCCTCGCTCCAACCGTTATCAAGTGCGAAAATACGCATTTCGAATACATCCGCAAGATATTCGTTTTGTAAACGGAGCAAAACACGATTGTCTTGTAGTTGTTCTTCCTTGGTCATGTGCAAGAATTCGCAATTGCGTACCTGGTTCCAGCAAAAGCCCCATTTATCTATATCTCTAAATTCCATGGAGAAACCAGTTTTCCGGTCAGTTGCAATATTGCAAATTGGCAGATCAAATTCATCATGGGTCTGCATAAGGGAAGACCCATCACTGCGGGAAACCGGGTTGGAAGATAGATACCATTTGTTATTCTTTTGCCCGAACAAGCTAAAAATAGGTAGATGCATGAAAACTTCTTCCGGACAATCGTCGGGCCATACTGCGCCAAATTGGATCAGCATCATGTAGCTGTCCTCCAATTCTGAATAAAAAGATACACGGGATGTCAACTCCCAAGGAGGAGGGCTTTTCATTTCAAATGCAACACATTCCTGCTTACCATCATCCATCACAGCAATCTTCGTTATCTTAAAAGTTGATGCGGGAAATTCCTCTCCTTTGATGGTGAGCACAAACGGGTCACAAGGCGCTTCTAACCATGAACGTTCGGTGTGGCAGTGGATAACATCATTAATTCTCAGACCGTCAGTGTAGTTGATAGTAAATGAAATTTTACTGTTTGAAACAATAACCTTATTTTCGTTTTCTATATGGCTAATCATCAGATTTACCTTCCCTCACACATCGGAATGAAGTGGTCCCACAGCGGTTGTGGCCCTCACTCAGTAGTTGAAATTTCAAATGATGGAATGTCGGGCGAGCACCTCCATCTGTATGCCAGAAATGCGGAGCCTGAAAGTAACTGCCACCTCGGAGGAAGGTAAACTGATGCATTCCGTCATCGATCACATCATCAACCCATTCATATGCATTTCCACACATGTCCATCACTCCAAAGGAACTTGCACCCTGTGGATAAAGATTGACCGGAGTCAGTTCCTTACCAGAACAATTACAATTAGCCTTGATAAACTTATTGCCCCATGGATAAATATTCTTTTCTTTTCCTGCTGCAACATATTGCCATTCATAGTCACGGGGGAGTCTGCAACCAGTCCACTCAGCGTAGGCTTTTGCATCATTTTGGCTAACCCAAACAACGGGATGGTATTCATGCCCTTCTGGATAGGTTCCGCTTTTCCAATGCTTTAAAAAATTGTGGTCGTCTTTGGGAAGATAGCCCGTTTCATCGATAAATATTTTGAACATTTCGTTTGTAACCGGATATTTTCCAATCTCAAATTCTTTTATCTCCACTTCCCGCGGACCATGATCATATTCACAATCGCCTTCCATAATACGGTGAACAACCCTATAAATATACTTCGTCGCTGGAATGCGTACAGTCTCAGAATATTTAGCTGACTTTGCCATGTTGTGGCTCTCCTTGCTTTCTATGAGCTGTTTTTCATTTTTTAAAATATTTCGCAATCTCATCAACATTTGGCATTGCGGGTGCAGTGCCAAATTTGGTAACCGACAACCCGCTGACCACTGACGCATAGCGGATTGCTTCAAAAAAACCATAACCAAAGGAAAGACCAGCAACAAAACCACCACTAAATGCATCCCCAGCGCCTGTAGTATCGACAACAGGGGCGGGTGCATTTGCTGGCCAGAAAAGCTCTTCCGTGCCGTCTGTGCCATAAACACCATTTTCCCCAAGGGTGATAATGACTTTCTTTATACCGTTTTCAATAAACTTTTGGGCAGCAGCCCGAATGTTTTCAGGTTTATCGTCTACTATTAATCCCGATAAAACAGAAGCTTCGGTTTCGTTCGGGGTAATGATATCCACATTAGAAAGGATATCTTCACTCAAGGGCTGTGCGGGTGCAGGATTGAGTATGGTAATACAATCCTTACTTTTCGCGTAGCGCAGCACTTCGGCAGTTGCTTCAATGTTGGTTTCAAGCTGTGCTAACAGGATATCGGCTTTATCAATATGCTTACGAGAAATATCCAAATCTTCTTCAGTAAAATGCTCACATACACTAGGAACTACCACGATCATGTTCTGGCCAGTATCGTCACTCACCATAATCAAAGCACAACCGGTTGGATATTTTTTATCGGTCAAGATACCTTCAATTGACATGTTTTCGGAAATATAAAAATTTAATGCATCTCTTCCAAAAACATCATCACCCAATTTGGTGATTAGCAAAACATCCGCGCCTGCGCGATGAGCAGCCACTGCTTGGTTGGAACCCTTTCCACCGGGTCCACTTTTAAAACTCTTTCCTTTCAGGGTTTCTCCCGGTATTGGTAGGCACGAGCTATGCGATGTAAGATCAGTAATAAAGCTGCCGAAAACAACAATTTTTTTTCTTGTCATAACTCATTTTCCTCAAGATAAATAATGAAATTTGAAACAAACCCATTAGGGCGAAATTTCAAAAAGAAATGATTTTCCCACTGCGGAGATCGCGTTTATTTCACGGCACCTTCTGTTAAACCGGATACATAGTATTTTTGAAAAACAGAAAACAATATGATACCCGGGATGCACGAAAGGAGCGATGCGGCGGCCAGCATATTGTCTCTTGATTGACCAGATATCCCGATAAATGCCCATAATTTTGTAGAAACCAGTATGTTTTCAGGCGATTTCATAAAAACGAGAGCGAAAAAAAATTCATTCCACGCACCGATTAATGAAAAAATGCCTGCGGTCAATACTCCAGGAAGAATAATAGGCAACATTATTTTAATAAACATTTTCCAAGTATTGCAGCCATCTATCCTCGCCGCATCTTCAAGCTCTGTTGGAAAACTGGAAATGTAAACTTTAAGCAGCCATAGCGTGGTAGGGATTTGCCAGGTTATGTACACCAAAGCGAGTCCCGGAAAGGAATCTGTTAATTTTAATGATCCAAGAATTAAATAAAGAGGAACTGTTAAGGTAATTACCGGTATCATTTGGCTTAAAAGAGTCCAAATTTGAAGAACAGGGATTGCCTTTCCTTTTTCCCTTGCAATAATGTATGCGGCGGGAAATGATACAAACAATGTTAATACCATAGTCAATGAAGAAATAAGCGCACTGTTCTTAATGCTGAGTACAAAACTCTTGTTTTTAAAGAGTTCAATAAAGTTGTCAAAAATAATATGGTTAGGAATGAGTGTGGGATTCAATGAGTTGATTTCACCTTCCATTTTCAGCGAGGAGCTAATAAGTATCAAAAAAGGTAAAACTATAAATGCCATCATCGGAATAATGGCAATTAGACGCAGAATTTGCATGACATATTTTCTTGTTTTAGGATTCACTAGTTAACTCCCTTCGATCTTTTATTCATTGCCCTGATATAAATGAACAAGATCACAGAAACCACAACAATCAACATATTGCCGTACGCGCTAGCATAACCAAAATTACCATATCTGAAACCCTGTCTGTACGCCTCAACCATTGGTGTGAGAGTTGATGTACCTGGACCACCAAGTCCATACTGCGTGGCAAAGTCATTCATAATCCAGATTATTACTAAGGACATTGAAATTGCAGTTGTTTGGTTAAGGTAGGGCAGAGTGACATATCTAAAAATTTGAAGCGGTGTAGCACCGTCTATAATAGCTGCCTCATTAATATCTTTGGGAATCTGTTGAAGAGTTGAAAGAAACGAAAGTGTCACAAACGGAATACACCCCCAAATGAAAACAGTAATCACCACGTAGATTGCTGTTTTTGCATCCGCACGCCAAGCAACTCTTTCGCTAATGATTCCAAGTTGTAATAAATAATAGTTCAATTCTCCCCCCATAGTTTTGAATATTTCTTTCCACATGGCAATCTTGGCAACCGGGGGAACAGCCCATGGAATAATCAGTAAAGTTCTCCATAAACCCCGGAGTGGGATCCTACCATTTAATAGAAGTGAAAGACTTATGCTCAAGAGATAAATGCAGATTACTGAAACTGCCACCATAAAGGTTATATTTTCAAAGCTTTTAATCAGATAGCCTGATTCGTAAATCTGAAAATAGTTTTCCAATCCATTAAAACCGGATCCGCGGCCTACCTTATATTTAGTAAAACCAAGGTAAATGCCCCTGATAACCGGGTATATACTCAGCGAAATGAGTAATATTAGAACAGGCAATAAAAACAGAAATATCTCTTGTTTATTACGAGTCAACCATCTTTTTTTATTACTCATAATTTCACTCCTAATAATCTTGTAACTATCGCGCCTACTTTATATAAACATCGCAAGAAATTTAATATTGTAGACGCGATAGTTACACCAAGAATCAATTCATTATGCTATTCGTTAAATTCCTGCAGTAGTTTCGTGCCTTCACTTTCGTATCTTGTAACGAATTCATCCAGTGTTAGTTCGCCAGCCCAAAGCTGACCAAACAGAGTGGTTGCAACTCCTTCTGAGAATTGACCCCAGCCAGGAAGTTGTACATAATCAGGTAAAACGTTATGTTGAACGGCTTGCTGGGTAAGATCCCAAGAATACTCGGGGGTGTTAAGTGATGGATCGTTAATCGCGGAGTTTCTGCCCGGCATAATATAGGCAGCTTTCGCAACAGCCAGAACGTTCTCTGGTTTCCAGTACCATTTTAGAAACTCAAAAGCTTCTTCTTTATGTTTGCTAGCAGCAGGTACACTCAGGGTCTGGATATAACCGTAAATGTCTGTTTGATTAACTTTGAGCGGTGCCGCAACACCCCAATCAACAACATCCATACCTTCAGATTCATTGATGAACATAGATCGATACCAGCAACCATAACCTACTAACATCGCGGAGTTCCCATTAAGGAATTCGGGTAATACATCTTGTGACCATACCAACATATTTTCCCCGATCAAACCCTCATCAATGAGACCCTTAACTTTTCCGATAAAATCAACGGATTCATCACTCAGTTTGAGATAATATTTACCCTCATCATTTTTATAGACTAAATCATCGCCAATCTTTGGAGCCCAAACTTCTGGAAAAACGCGCCCAAAGTGGTCAATTCCAGGGAATGTCATTCCCATAAATCCCTCAAACTCTGATCCTTGCAATTGACGGGCATATGTTATTAATTCATCGAAGGTCCAAGGATCATCCATTGTCGGTGGTGTTATTTCGTATTTCTCGAATATATCTTTATTGTAGTAAGTAACGTCAACCTCATACTGGATAGGAACACCAACAATTGAGCCATCATCTGCGGTAAGACCTGCCCAAATGTCATCATTAACATCTGCTCTGTCTTCTTCAGTTATCATGGGAGATAAATCAGCTAGGTAGCCGAGGTCTTTCCAGTCAGAAATTACTGGCTGTGAATAATGGAAGATATCTGGAACATCGCCAGTTTCAAACGATGTCAGTAATTCCTGTGACATAGTACCCCAGTCTTTTAATATTAGCTCAACCTGAATGTCCGGGTGCTCTGCGTTCCATTCATCAATCAAAGCTTGCTGCGCTTCCTGCTCTGCTTTTATCCACGTTAGGGCATGGAATACCAGGGTAACTGGTTCTCCATTTTTAACCTCTCCTTCTTCAGCGGAGGTTGCTGGTGAGCAACCCAAGATGGACGATAGTATTGTTATAGCCAACAATACTGTTAATACTTTCTTCATCTTAATTCTCCTTTTTTGTCAGAAATCTAATAGGTTTTTCTTTGCGCAAACATAACAAATAACATATATTCACCTCCAGAATTCGTCTAATCCTTGTAGTTTTTTGTGAACAAACTCGTATAAGTTTTACAAATTTATTTTCATAAATTAAAATACAAAAAAGTTATGATGAATCGCGGACGATAAGTTTTGCTGACAACTCCAGAGTTCTTTTCTTAAATTCTTTGCTGGATTCAATGCGATCGAATAACATCATGGCTGCTCGCTTGCCGATATTCTCTTGAAATCCATTCATTGTCGTTAAAGTAGGTGTCACAAGCCTTGCTGCAGGAATATCATCGAATCCAACAATAGAGATATCGTCAGGGATCTTCAACCC
>Ga0136651_10001855_pt1 | contig 11629 bp, 23 predicted proteins | sample Mar14236cmmetaG_FD_94867 | JGI IMG/M metagenome (GOLD analysis project Ga0136651, IMG submission 94867) | Marine hydrothermal vent microbial communities from Guaymas Basin, Gulf of California to study Microbial Dark Matter (Phase II) - Marker... ...
TACATGTACCGCTCAAACTCGCTCTGGCGGGGCGGCAACTTCCCCAGGGCTACCGGCTGTGTGGGCACGCTCGACAAAGCTCAAGCTCTACTAGGGACGATTGAGGGCTGCCAGCTGCGCGAGCACGCCCGGATGATTGACACGGCTGCCCATTGGGCCCAGCACGCTCGGGTCACCCAGGAGTACAAGGACAGACATGTGGCCAGCTCAAAGGTTCGTGCGGAGGAGTATGGATCCACCACATATAAGATAGTGAAAATAGTTGTTGATATTCCGTAGATAATTGTTGACTTTCTTTGTCAGGTATGCTATAATGTATATATTGAATGAGGAGAGAGATTATGAGCTACGCTGAGTGTACCACCAAGACTGCAAAGACACAATACATCCGTGACAAGCTGGAGACAGAGGTTAGCTGGTGTATCAAGGGACTGAAGCGTATCTATGAGCATCAGACTGCTGAAGAGCAGGCTATCGGTGACACTCGCATGCATAATGGTGTGGGCTTTACTGGGGTTGACGGCGAACTGTTGAGCTCTTTTGCAGAGCAGGTGAACAGAGGTCGTACACTGTCTACACGTCAGGTATCACTGTTGATTCGCAAGATGCCTAAGTATGCCAAACAATTAATGAACATCGCTGAGAGCGAAGGAGAGACGGTCTAATGAAGAAGAAAGAACTACTTAACCTGCTGAAAGATGTGGCAGATGACGAAGAAATTAACGTGGTTGACAGAAGCTGTGACGATGAACCAGAAGAAAACTTCATTGGAATACAGACAGTAGAACGAATAGACGAACATCCTTATATTATACTGGAAGGAACGTATTTAGATCCAATGCGCATCGGTTAACTGTTGACCTTTTGTTAAAAGTATGCTATAATGGGGGTATCCCCAATGAGAACTGAGAGAGTATCATGAGTAAACAATCCCAAGCAAATACAATAGTGAAGGCCGGCGTCGCTGCGGGCCTGGACCGCCAGACCATGATCGATGAGATCTGTGCCCAGACCGGAGCCGGCCCTGGGTATGCCGGGACGCTATACGCTGCTGGCCGCAGGGCTGCCAATGGCCCCGTCACCAACGCCCGGAAGCCCCAGGCAGGTGGCAAGATGACATCTTTCACAAATCCTAACCTGGATCTACTTCGCACAGAGATGGATGCTGCATTAAAAGCCATAGGTGATAAGTATGGTATCACAATGGACACTGGTAACATCCGGTACGATGTGGATCGCACGAACTTCAACACTAGTATCAAGGTCCGCCTTGGTGACGGTGGTGTAGCTGATGTAGCTGCCAACAATCGTCGTGAGTGGGACAAGTATGCTCCACGCTTTGGTCTGAAGAGTACAGACTTCGGTAAGACATTCGTGTCTAACGGCCAGACATTCACTCTGAGTGGTGTTAAGCCACGAGGTAAGAAGTATAACGTGTTAGCTAAGAATCCAGCTGGTAAGTGCTACAAGTTCTCTGGCCAACGAGTGGCTGGATTGCTGAAATAGTTGTTGACTTTTGCACAAGGATGTGCTATAATGTATATATTGAATCACACAATCATCCCACATTCATCACACGAGAGAAATTCATGGCTAAGAAATCAGCGCTTAAAGTAACACTGACATTTAGTAGAGCGGAAATCAAAGAAATATTAACCGGTACGAATGCGTTCGGACTTCGTGATGGCGAGAAGCCCATAACAGTTAATGAAGTGTTGAATACTCCTAGAATGAAGAAGTATTTAACATCTGAACTACAACTGTGCGTCAACGAGATCGTAGATGGTTCGTATGAAGCAACTGCTAACGATTGGTTGTGTGACATTACTAATTATCGCAAGAAGAAATAATTGTTGACTTTCTCCTCAATGTATGCTATAATGTATATGTCAACTGAGAGAGGACATTAGAATGAGTACAGAAAACGAACAAATATTAGCTGAGATGAAGCAAGAGCTTGCAGATGTTGAGCTCTCTATTGAACAGTCAGCTGATCAAGGTGACGTACCTATGGTAGAATATTACGATGAAAAACGTAACTTTTTAACCAACGAAATCAAGCATTTAGAGGCAGCTATCAATGGCTCAAATAGTTAAAGTAATGGTGTCTGTGCTCGTGAATGAGCTAGATGAGTCAGGAGACGAGATCTTAGCGAAAGACGTTCAGAGCGTCGTAGAGGCAGGCTTACAGATAGGTTTAGACTCTATGTCCAACAGTGATGACACGTCCAATGCGGATGCTAACGTGATTGATCAAATGATTACGATCAGCACAGATTACTCAATATAGGAACTGATATGGCTACCAAGAAACAGAACAAGCGCACCGCGCGCAAGGCCGGCACCAAGTGGGTGTCTGACGTCAAGCACGACAGCATGGGCGCAGCGCGCCGTAGCTGGGGCGCTGGCAAAGCAAAATAATTGTTGACCTTTTAGCAAATGTATGCTATAATGGGTTATACGATCAATTAACGAGATAAGATTATGAGTAAAGTTTTAGATATATTACGCAAGCAAAAGGTACCTGTTGACTCACCTGTGTCAGCGGCACAGCACCTGGGCCACAACGGTATCGGCAAGCTGGCTGACAAAGAATACGTTAAGCGTATCAGTGAGATCGTAGGTATTAATGCTGAATTCAAAGATTCGAATATGTATCGTATGTCATATTCGTATCTTGTAACTGATCTTATCATCGCATCTGACAATACTGATAAACCTGACGTAAGTAAGATCTGGCGTGTAGCGAAGCTGAAGGCTCGTAAGCTGGTAGAGAATGAGTCGTGGATGTTCGCAACCTCTGACAAAGAACCTAAGCTGGATGCAGAAGGCAACGTCAAGCCTAAGAAAGGCGCTAAGAAAGAATTGGCCATGGAAGTTTATGCTAATGACATCAAAGGTAAAATTGATGTACGCAAAGATGCCATCGCCATCCTGGTAGAGAAGGTTGGACTGACTCCTGCTGGAGCGTCTACCTACTACGCTAATTTGAAGAAGAAGAACGGAGTGTTATAATGGCTCGCAAGATAGACAAGCAGAGTAAGCGACAGAAGGTGTTTGCGTACCTAGATGGTCAGACGCAACGAGACCGAGCTGAGGTTGTGACTGAGATAATGAAGGACTTTGATATGGCTAGACCATACGCAATGACTCTCTATCAGACACATCGCAAGAATGGAAAGGCAAATGGTGCACTCGTCGAAGTGTTCTCTATCAGAGACCATAAAGAAGGTGTGACAGTTGATCCATATGTATTCAGTAAGCATGTCGCAACAGCAAAAGTTAATGGTGACGACACAAGCGTACCTGATGCAGTAGAGTCTTACAAAGACGAGCTGAAAGGTAGACTGAAAAAAGTTGTTGACTTATCAACCTAAATAGGATATAATAGTACTTAGTGGTTAAGGCTGGATAGATCGTCCGGAGATGATGTAGTAGCGTACTGAGTGGGGGGCTGACTACACACGAATTTAAAAGTTTTGGTAGTAGTGTAAAGTGAGGTCGTGACGGCAGTCCTTCTCTCGCGTGGCAACACGGGTCTCTTCTACGGGCCAGATGTGAGACAATGTCGACGTTGTCGTGGCTTCGATGCCCACTTACCAGATTCAGTTTCATACGTCTCTCTCAGACGTGCAGGCTCTGACCTGCTTTTGCCCCGCATTATGCGGGGCTTTTTTGTGGGCGTATGACCGTCTCTACTCGTGTCTAAGCCATTTAAAATAACTGTTGACCTTTTGTATGAGATGTGCTATAATGGGTATATTGAATGAGAGGAGAGTGATATGACGCAAGACAAGTGGTACATGGTAGCGATAGACTCCGGAGACATCCTGGAGACCCGGCTTACACTGGCAGAGGCCCGCAAGCTGTGCGACGAGTACAATGCTGAGCCTGAGATACGCGAGATAGGCACATGTTTCGTGGATGTTGACGAGACATACGACCCCGCAATGTCTGCGGCTATGTCTAAACTTGAAGATTCTATATTAGGATAACCTTATGAAGACTATACGATTTGCTGTTAGAAGCCAAGATGGTGATTATTTCGCTGAAAATGAAGCTGGCTACCTAAGTGAAGCCAAGCTGTGGAAGACTAAGAGAGGCGCTGAAGCCCTTGCCAAGGAGTGGGGCAGTGCAATTCGACCGCGCCAAATGAACACTGTGGTCGAAGTAGAAGTAGTTGAAGTGCAACGTAGATCTGCGCTAAATTAGCTGTTGACCTTTTGGGTCATATGTGCTATAATATACCTGTCCATTGAAATAAAAGAGAGAGAAATATGCGTTTACGTAATACTAATAATGCTGTTGAGCTAGAAGGTGTCAACAGCACGTCTGGATTTAACATCCAGGCAAACGGTAAGGCATTTGACATCCTGTCTAAAGGTCTTTACACTGATTCAATAATGGCTGTGATCCGTGAGCTAAGCTGTAATGCTTATGACTCTATGGTTCAATCAGGTAACGCTGATACACCATTCACTGTCCACCTACCATCTAAACTTGAACCGTTCTTCTCAGTAAAAGACAAAGGTCTTGGTCTGAGTCCTGAGGACGTTCTTGGTCTGTACTCTACATACTTCGCTAGCACAAAGACAGAAGATAACAATACCACTGGTGCCTTTGGTTTAGGCTCTAAGAGTCCTTTCAGTTACTCTAAGGCATTTGATGTCATAGCTCACTGGGAAGGTCAGGTACGTACCTACTCTGTCTTTATGGATGACGAAGGCATTCCTACAATGGCTGAGCTTGCCTGTGTTCCTTCTGATGAAGAGAATGGCATCGAAGTTAAGATAGCTGTCCGCCAGGATGACTATGAAGAGTTCCGTACGAAGGCCGCTACTGCTCTTCGTTACTTTGCCACACTACCTACTGTAGTTGGTTACTCTGGTTTTGAATTTAACAAGCATAGCGATACTGCTACTATCACTGACAAGTTTATCGTTGACCGTTCTGGTTCTGGCTTAACAGCTGTCCAAGGTAACGTTGCTTATAAAGTATCACGTAGCCAAATTGAAATGAAGCTGGACCGAGCTTGTGAGAACTTCCTGAGCCGTCATGCTGTAACATTGTTCTTTGATATTGGTGACCTTGATATTGCTGCCAACCGAGAAGAAGTTCGTTACGACGACGAGACAGTACAGAATATTGCTGATACTGCTGAAGCCGCTTTCCAGAATTACCTTGAAGCTCTGAACGAAGAGATCAACAAGATGGATACTACTGGTAGTCGCTATGGTGTCTACAAGATGCTTGCTGACAAGTTCACTAACTCACATTCGCTAAAACAAATCGCTGGTACTTTTGAGTTTGACTCAGAGATGGTTAATGAGTGGATGAAAGATGGTGGTACGATTGATTATACCATTGATTGGAAATACCACAAGATTGTTCCTTACGCTGGTGGTGAGATTCGTGTTGTTAAAGGTAAGCACAACTCTACTGGTTATGGTACTAGTCTTGAGTACAATGTGACTCCCGGTAACAAGATTAAGATCTTACGTCAGGACGTTACTAAGGGTGGCTCGATGCGTATGAACACTCTGGTGTCTAAAGGTTGGGGCTCTGCTACAATTTTAGCCATCGTACCTGTGACCGACCGTGCTCTTGCAAAAGATGACGTCACTGCTACCAAACGTCAACGTACTACTGAGTTCAACAAGATTAAGAAAATGTTAGGTTCGCCTGAGATTAAGAATCTGTCTGACCTGACTGAGGACATTAAGGCTGAACGTAAAGTTCGTCAAGCTGGTAACACGTTCCGTCAGTTCGAAGATGATCGTTGGGTTCGTAACAAACGCTCTAAGCCAATCTTCCTTGAGAAGCCTGAGCCAGTTGAAGGTGGTCTGTATATCGAGATTGACTTCTTACGTAACTTTGTTGTTAATGAAGAGAAGATAAGTTGGACACACAACACGTTCATGGACCGTCTTGATAAGATGCTGAACATTATCAATTATGTTAACAAGACTAACATCAAGACCAGTGAAGTGTTTGGTCTGACAAAGAAAGTTATCAAGTCTGTTGGTGACAATGTTAAGTGGATCAGTCTGCTCGATGTGTACAAAGAGTCATTCGCTCAAGTGTTGGACGTAGCTGAGTTCCACAAGCGTATCAGTAACAGTCCTTTGGGTCTGGAGTACTGTATCAACAAGAGCCACTTCGCTAAGATGGTTAATGCTCTGCCAGCTGATTCAAACTTCAAGGAACTGCTTGAGCCAATCATTGAGACCTCAAAGGTTGTTAAGGACCTGACTGGTAGCATTCGCCATCCTGTTGACCGCCATGGCTTTCATGAGCTGGCCCAACTGAACAAGACATTTGGTCTTGGCATTACTGTGGACACCACAGCGTTCTTTGATAAGGCAGACTTTTCAGAGTACACCATGTTGTCTCACATTGACTTGGACTACGGTCACTACATGGATGACGCTCAGGCGTACATCGAGATGGTTGAACAAGCTGTAGATTTCGTATAACGATTATGGCAATGGACCGGCTCACGGATGAGCCACTAATTTCGCACTGTTGACTTTTTGATCAAAATGTGCTATACTTATACTGTATTATTTAATAACCGAGAGAGAAATTATGTTTTCATGTATTAAAACCAATGACCACATTACTGTGGTAGACGGCTCAACAGGCGAATCAGGTACTGTCAATGCTGACCACTCAGGCTACGAAAATGCCCTCCAGGCTGTTCGCGAACGCCGTTACGATGACTTCCTTGTCATTGCCAACCCAGCTACAATTGTTCACCGTTATGGTGATGACCGTATCACTATCGAAGGTGGTGTGGTAACATTTGATGACGAGGTACTTCACGGTACTCTTGCTGATCGTATGGTCGATATGATTCAAGATGGCTTTGGTGTAGAACCACTTGCCAACTTCCTTATCAATCTTGACGCAAATCCTTCTCGCCGAGCTGTAGACGAACTGTATGGCTTCCTTGAGAAAGGTGATCTGCCTATCACAGACGATGGCTACTTCGTTGCTTACAAGAAAGTGAAGGACGACTACAAAGACTGTCACACTGGTACAATTGATAATAGTGTCGGTGAAGTTGTTAAGATGAAGCGTAACCGTGTCAACGACAACAAAGATCAAACTTGTTCATCTGGCTTACATTTTTGTTCACGCTCTTACCTTGGCTCATTTGGTGGCCAACGTATCATGATCTTAAAGATCAATCCACGTGACGTTGTTTCAATTCCATCTGACTACAACGATGCTAAAGGTCGTTGTTGTGAGTATGAAGTGACAGGTGAGATCGACAACCTCGATGAGGAAGGTCTTGAAGGCTCTGTCTACGAACAGGCTGCCGTGACACAGGACCGTGTTGAGTCCGACCAACCAAGCCCAATGTGGAACCCAGTAACAGCTGACGTGTACAACTACTACGCCAACGAGAAGGAAGCTCGACGAGCAGTTGCTGACAGACGGGACGAAGGACAAACGAATCTCAAGTACTGGGACTTCGGTAGCAACTCAGGCTTACAGTACGCTGTGCTGTACATCAATTAACCAACCAGCTCTCTCAAGAATTGGCCCTCTTCGTGAGGGCCTTTTTTTATACTGGGGAAACGAATATTCGAATATAGTAATAATAGAAATAGTGACTATGAAATGAGTTGTTGACCTTTTGTTAAAAGTATGCTATAATGGGTATATTGAATGAGAGAGGCCGTTATGCAAAAAGACAATCTTGAAGAACACAACTACCGTACCACAAGCGATTGTGACGGCTGCCGCAAGTCACGTGAAGGTACTATGCTTCACGCCCATGACGCCATGGGCTGGGCAACACCCGTGCTGTTCCTGTGTGACCGTTGTTACAAGCCTAACTGGTGGCAGAAGCAGGTTGACGGTACCATGCGCTTTGGTAAGCGTACGTACCTCAAGGCAAAGCGCCTTGCAACCACTACCCGTGCGGAGCGCGAGGCCCACAGGATCAAGTGTGCTAAGATGCGTGAGCGCATCGAAGCCAGCCGCAAGCGCCGAGATGAGGCAGAGGCTCGCGCTGAATCTAACGTGGCTTAGAGACGATTCTAGACGGTCTGAGAGAGTGTTGAACCCCACGTAGACTGCAGCAAACCAGCTGTTGACCATTAGGGTCAAATATAGTATAATGTATATATTGAATGAGAGAGATTATGCAAGCAATTATCGTACCATATGTTATGTACCAGAACGCACCATCTCGCCCTCTGAGCAAGATATACGACATCCCCACATACCCCCAAATTGAAGACGGATGTCTGGAAACACTCACCGCTGTTTACCAAGAAGTATTTGGTGAATTTGAAGGCGAACTGAATATCCATGATACTGCGGATGGTGGGTATGGTGATCTGACTGTGTGGGCTGGTGATGACGACTGTTTTTTATATGTAATTTTCGTCAAATAACTGTTGACCTTTTGTTAAAAGTATGCTATAATGTATATATTGAATGAGAGAGGAGTATACGAGATGGAGTAGAGTAACGGCAGAGATTGAAGGCACTGGCCCCTTGTCGTACCAGATATGTTTTACCTTTTAAACTTGAGAGAGAGAGAGTACCATGTCAAATAAAGTAATTGTTGTAACCTTCATTCCCGATGACCTCGACCGTGGTGGTTGTCATGAGGACAACTCTGTTGTTCTTGGTGCCTTTAACGATCCTTCTGATGAGAACGTCCTTGCTGTATTAACACGTAAGCACATCGAAGATCCTGACTATGAAGAATTCCGTTTCAATCCTCACGAGACTGAACTCGTTGAATCTCGGTATCGTGATGGCGATGATGATGAATGGGAAGAATGGGAAGAATTCGGATATTGCACATATTCTGCAACTACTGTCGTTTAGCTGTTGACTTTTTGGGTCAAACATAGTATAATGTATATGTTGAATCGATAAACACTATTTAAAAAGAGAGAGTAAAGTTATGTATAAAGTTATATTAAGTGAAAACTCAGTTGTAGTTCGTTCTAAGAATGGTACTGAAACTGAAGTAGACACAACTAATCGCAATTATGAAGATGCACGAAATGCTGCTCTTGATGGTGATTGGGATGAGTATTACAGTCTTGCAAAAGATACTGGTGAAGAAGACTTACGTCCTTTACTGATGGGTATTGGTATTGCATCTTCAATTCCTGACATGCTTCGTCAGATCAAACAGATGACTGGTATTGATGTCATTGATGCTACTGAACCTGAACCTACTATCAATGATGCTGTTACTGTCATGAAAGGTTTGATTGATGATGGTTTAGTAGATGCTGGTGATTTAGGTCTTACTGAACTTCCAAAGATTGACGAACACGATTTGTCAAATTGGAATGGTTCTCCAATCTTCTATGACAATGAAGATGAAGCTCGTGAACAAGCTCGTAAGAGTATGGGCTTTTGGGAGTTTCATGATTTCGGTCTGAATCAGACTTTACAGTCTAAGTATCGTTATGCTACTGTTCCAACTGGTTTTGGTCCAACTGCTCCTGAAGGTTACGATTGGGTTTGTCTGAAACGTAGCTAAACAAACATAGGATTTTTGAGCAAGGATGCTTTCCCTTTAATTTCCCTGAGAGAGAAATAATGAGTATATCAATAAACGAAAAACGTGCCATCTGTAAACGCTTTGTTATTGACGTCCTACGTCAACGGTTTACAACTCTGGCTGAAGATCGTCGTGTGGCAGTACAAAATGCCATTGACAAAATTCTAACTCCCGAACTACAGAAAGCACACGCTGTCTTGATAGCCGCTGCCAAAGCGAACAAGGACTCAGCTAACATGCTTGGTCTTGATTCTGAATGTGATTTTAATGCAGACGAGTTAGTTTCAAAAGTGAATGTCACTGCAATGTCACTGCACACTTATCACAACGGTGAGAGCATTTACCTTGAAGATAAAGACTTTAATGTCAAAACTGAAATCAACCTTCGTATTGAGCGTCAGTTCTGGACTACTGAAAATATGGACCTGTATGAAGTATGTCCGTTAGATTCTGACAACCCGATTGTTAAAGAACTTGAGAAGCGTGAAGAAAAGCTGAAAGATGATTCAGCTAAATTATTCACATCATCTTTGAATGTTATTCGTAAGCTCCGTACGGTTGAGTCAATCGAAAAGAACTGTCCTGAACTTGCACCATACTTCCACGAAGCTGTTGGATGTGAATCAACAGACTTAGCTGACATGGCATCTTGCATGCGAGTTAAAGAGGACTGTTAATGTTTAGTCAAGAAACAGAAGTGATACTGATCCAGGTACTGCCCATCATCCACAGCCGTGGTATGGAAGTCCTGGGGGTCGCTGAGGGCCACGATCGCAAGCACGCCGCTGAGGTGGCCCTGGCAATAGCTTCCGGTAAGAACGCTTCAGCGACAATGTCCAAGACAGACACGTCTCTGTTACTACATTACGATGGTCGCATCTACGGACGCATCTTCCTGAAGCGTATGACTACAGGTAAGATGTCATGAGTGATGTACAGATCAGAAAGACCCTGGTAATAGATACCGGCTACGGGCGTGGCAGCACATACAAGTCCGTGGCCGGAGCAGTCGACCGGTTGTCCAGGAGCATGGCACGCCGGCTCTTAAGGGATGACAAGTTGCCCAATCAACGTCGGTACCTGATGTCAGGATCTACTCGCCTAAAGGCCCGCGCTGATATCATCAATAAAGAACTCACCCGCTTGCAAAAAAAGGTCAAGCGCCGCATAACACCAATCATAGAAAGAGCGATGTCATGAACAAGAACGCAGACGGTACTGTGACCATATCACAGGAAGAGTATGATGAGCTTAAGCGCGACCAGGACTGGCTCCGGTGCCTTGAGGGAGCCGGCGTAGACAACTGGGACGGTATCGAGTACGCTCAAGAGTCGTTTGAATCATGAGTAAGAACGTACAATGGATCGAGCACAAGCGCCAGGTGCGGGACTATGATGGCAAGTGGTGCGCCCTCCCCGTCGGGGACAAGGTAGAGCTCCGCAAGAGCTTCACGGGCAACCCAGGCTTCTTCGCCCAGGCCCTTGTGGTGGTCCAGGACGCTGGGGCGGGCCCAGAGGTGGTTATGAGCATGAACGGAAAGGTAGCCATGAGCCTTAAGGAGCTGTCGGAGATGCACGCCGCGGCGCTGGAAGCCTGGTTACACGTGTACAAGATCAAGGAGACAACAATATGTACGTAACAACCTTTAACGATCCAGACAACCAGAACGGAACCTACATCCGGTTGAACGCTAGCCTAGCCGGCGCCCTGGCCGACGCTACCAGGGACTCAGAGGATGACCTAGAAGACCTGTCGTACTCCGCTGGGGCTAAAGCCCTTGATGTAGTCGAAGGCGAGGGCGATGAGCCTACGGTGGTCCGGATCATCAACCCACTCAATGGGTACGAGTATCAGGCATACGTAATTCTGCAATACGCAGTAGGAGGATAATATGAAAACATTATTGACTTTTTTAACTATACTGATTCTGATCGTAGTCTTCTCTGTAAACGAATTAATCAACAGAAGCAATAGCAATGCCCCAGCGGTTGACACCGATCGCTTAGAGGGGAGTACAGACGCTCATACACCACCCGCAAAGCCACAGAAAGTGCGAGGAATCCTATATGGATCCAGTGACCGGTA
>Ga0136651_10001858_pt1 | contig 11618 bp, 10 predicted proteins | sample Mar14236cmmetaG_FD_94867 | JGI IMG/M metagenome (GOLD analysis project Ga0136651, IMG submission 94867) | Marine hydrothermal vent microbial communities from Guaymas Basin, Gulf of California to study Microbial Dark Matter (Phase II) - Marker... ...
CCCCAAGGTCCCGTAGTCGTGATCCCTATCTCCCGACGGTGTGTGCCAGTTGTTACCACACTTTTCAGCCATGTTCCAGCATAAATTTCCCGCGTTGAGGAGGGGCAAGGGGCTGGGAAGTTGGGAGCTTGCACAAACATGACCCCTTAGACCCGGAATATGAGGCAAATGCGACACAAGGGCCGGGGGTATGCCCGGATTCAATGGTGAATGTCATCAACTAGATCGGCCGGACGCATCCCACTTAAAATATAGAGTTTCAGATAATGATTTTGGCAAGGCCAGAGGGAGGAATCGGGGTAAGTCGTACCCATAGTACGTCGTCGACGATTCCGACCGATGACGCAGTCCAAAATCTTTATCTGGAAGTCTATAGCACCCGGATAAGCCATACCGGCTCCCCGATTGCAGCGCATGAAATTAACAGACAGGTGCACAACGAAAAAGGGACAACTATCGGGGGTGAAGGCTTGAAATTACAGCATAAAATGGTGGGCGGTGGGGGATTTGAACCCCCGGCTTCCACCGTGTGAGGATGGCACTCTCCCGCTGAGTTAACCGCCCGGTATGTTCTGCCTGACCTGCCTTGGGCAGGTGTCTCGAAGACCTGTTCCTAACCCTACAACATCCTACAAGGCTCTGTAAACAAAAAAATGAATCCCCGGACCCCGGACAGTAATGAAACTGAACCCTGTGAACTTCCCGGAGATATTCAAAGGACCTGAACTGACCCTTATGGACTGCGAAACCCGAGGGTCAGGTCATACCCACCAGTCTTTTTGAATCCGTCACCTCCCCTTGCTCCAGATGCCTGTACCTCCCTACCTTAAGGTCCCCCAGCTGGATATTGCCGAATGAGACCCTTATAAGATGCACCACTCCGAACCCCACCGCCTCCATCATGCGTCTCACCTGCCTTGATCTTCCCCCTGTGATTGTCACCCTGATGATGCTCCGGGTATTGCCGCGTCTTACAAGAGTGGTCTTTGACGGTCCGCTGGGCCCGTCTTCAAGCATAACCCCCCTTCTCAAGCGGGTTATTGCTCCATCGGTTATCCCCCCCTCAACGGTTACCTTGTAGGTTCGGGAGACCTCATAACGTGGATGGGTGAGCCGGTGTGCCCATTCCCCGTCGTTTGTGAGAAGGAGCAGGCCCATGGTATCGAAGTCGAGCCGACCCACAGGGTAAAGCCTGTGGGGAATATCCTTAATCAGGTCGATTACCAGGGGCCTCCCTTGGGGATCACTGAGGGAGCAGATATAGCCGAAGGGTTTATTGAGCATCAGGTAGGTTCTTCCAGAGGGGCCAGGGATTTCCCGCCCGTCAACACGGATCATATCAACACCCCAGATGACTGAGGTGCCGGGGGAGGTGACCGGCCTGCCGTTGATCGTCACCCTGCCCTCCTGGATCAACCTGTCGGCACCACGCCTGGAGGTAAGCCCTGCGGAAGCGATTATCCGGTTAAGCCTCTGAGGCTCCGTCAGATCCTTCTGAGGAGACAACCTCCGTCTGGTGGTCCGCAGGGGGGACTTCTGTCTCTTCTGACGCGTCAAACCTAACATTCTCCTGGGAGGGAGCCTCTGAACCCCCGTTGACAGACCCAAAATCCTTTATCTCCTTGAGCTTGGGAAGTGATTCCAGGTCCTTCAGACCGAATACCTCAAGGAACCTTTTGGTGGTCCCGTAAATGAGGGGCCTTCCCGGAAGGGCCTTTCGCCCCACGATGCGGATCAGATCCTTCTCAAGGAGAGTCCTCAGGATTCCACCCACGTCCACCCCCCTGAATCTCTCGATCTCCTGCCGGATAATGGGCTGCTTGTAGGCAATGATGGCCACGGTTTCCAGTGCCGCCTTTGACAGCCTGGAGGGTGAACTCCTCAGCATCCTCAGGACATAGGGGGCATATCCCGATCTCGTCCTTATCTGATACCCCTGTGCCACCTCTTTGAGGACAAAGCTCCTGCCCATGGATTCATATTCGGCCTGAAGCTCTTTCAAGACCTCCCTGATCCTGGCCAGCGGCGTATCAGGGAGGCATCCATGGATGTCACGGGCGTTCAGGGGTTTGTTAGAGGCGAACAAAAGGGCCTCCACAATCAGTTTAAGCTCCTTCTCCATCTTTTTCGCCGTTCTCAGTCAGTTCATTCTGCTCAAAATGGGGCATGACCCGGATTTCACCGTTGATAGATGGCTGAAACACCCTTACAAGACCCCTGTGCACCAGCTCCAGAAGGGCCAGAAAGGTCACAATGAGCTCTGATACACTACCCTCTTTGGTGAAAATCTCCTCAAACAGGATCTCTCCCCTCTCCTTAAGGAGAGAAACTATGAGCTGAGATTTCTCCTTTATGGACCACTTGTCCCTCTCAAGCCTCAGCCTGGCCCCTGGCTCAAGCCTTTCCATAACCCGCTTGAAGGCATCCATGAGCTGGAACAGGTTCACATCTAACTGAGGCTCTTCTGCCTCCATCCGGTCCTCATCCAGAGAAGGCTCCTGCCTGGTAAAGACGTCCTTCCCCAGGATCTCTCTCTCTGACAGCTCTTCGGCCATCTCTTTCAGGCGCATATACTCTAACAGAGGCCGGGTGATCTCATCCCGCGGGTCTTCGTACTCATCACCTTCACCGGGCCTCGGCAGGAGCATCTTTGACTTTATGTGGATAAGGGTGGAGGCCATTACCAGAAAATCGCCGGCAACGCTTATGTTGAGGGCCTTCATCATGTCCAGGTAGGCCAGGTACTGTTCCGTGATGATGGTAATAGGGATGTCAAAGATATCCAGCTCATTCTTGTGAATCAGGTGGAGGAGCAGATCCAGTGGGCCTTCAAATATCTCTAATTTGACTTCGTATTCCAAGATAACTGAGTCCCGCCTCAGGCGGGCTGACTAAAGTGAGTCCCGCCTTGGGCGGGATATCCAGTATCCAGTAACCAGCATCCAGCATCCAGTCCCGCCACGGCGGGATATCCAGCATCCAGTGGACATCCGGCCTAAATCTTGACCGCATCCCTGACCTGAGCCAGGGTCTCTCTCGCTATTGCCCGGGATCTCCTGTTCCCCTCAACCATAATATCCTTCACCGCATCCATGTCAGACTCAAGCTCCCTCCTCTTTGCCCTTATGGGCTCCAGCCCCCGCTTGAGGGCCGCGGCCATCTCCCTCTTGCAGTCCACACATCCGATTCCGGCCAGGGGACACTCCCTGCGGATCCTTTCGGTTGTTTCCTGATCCGAGTAGATCTCATGAAAGGAAAAGACGTTGCATACGTTCGGATCGCCTGGATCGCTTCTTCTGGCACGTTGAGGATCGGTTATCATCCGGTCCACTTTCTGGTCAATCTCATCATCCCCATCCGTAAGCAGTATGGCGTTTCCGTAGCTCTTGCTCATCTTTCGTCTGTCGATCCCTAAGAGCTTGGACGTGGGGGTAAGGAGGACCTTGGGAACCGGAAAAATATCTCCGTAGAGATGGTTGAAACGACGCGCTATCTCCCTGGTAAGTTCAACATGGGGGGCCTGGTCTTCTCCCACAGGCACACCGTTTGCCTTGTACATGAGGATATCGGCGGCCTGGAGCACGGGATACCCAAGGAACCCGTAGGTATAGATATTTTTCTGGCTCAGTTCGTTTAGCTGTTCCTTATACGTAGGGTTCCGCTCCAACCATGGAAGTGGCGTAATCATGGAAAAGATCAGATAAAGCTCAGCGTGTTCCTTGATTTCAGACTGAATGAAAAAGGTGGATACCTCTGGGTCGAGCCCCACGGAAATCCAGTCCAAGATAATATCGTAGGTACTTTCCCGAATAATGTCGGGACGGGCGTACTCGCTTGTCAGGGCGTGCCAGTCCGCTATGAAGTAGAAGCAGTCATACTCCTCCTGCAGATCTTTCCAGTTCAAAAGCGCCCCGTGCAGGTGTCCCAGGTGCATCTTCCCCGTAGGCCTCATGCCGCTCACAATCTTCATTCTTTTCATCTGTTCGATCTTCCCTCTTTCCTGTATGGTCAAATTCATTAATCCATGCCTCAGGCGGGCTTACCCTGATCTCCCGGCTTCAGCAGGTCCCCGAATCGCTCCTTCACAAGGCGGATTTCATCATCCCTTGTCTTTGTCCGGTTGTTAAGCCTTGCCTCCAGCAGAAAATCAAATACATCCCTGAAAACAGGACCAGACTGGAGGCCCATGCGCAGAAGCTCCTTTCCATCTATCAGCACCCTTTCTCCTTTTAGCTTTGTAAAGAAAAAGGATATGAGACGCTTCATTTTTTCAGTCCCCGCCTTTGCCATGAGGTAAAGCAGAGTCTCTGTATCATATGGGAGGAGCAATGTATAGAGATCATAGTTGGTACCGTTAAACCTGAAGAGCCTGCCCATCAGCCTCTCTCCCTCCTTCCGCTGATATGCCATTTTGGATCCCGCCCCCATATCCTTGGTGAGTCTCTTAAAGGTCCCATGGTCCAGCTCGCTGGTAAGCCCGTACCAGTAGAGTTTCCAGGGTTCAAATGGCCCATCCAGGTAGAGGAGGTTGTACCAGGCAATGACCTTGTTTATCTCTTCCAGGAGATCCCTGATACTATGGGTGAGCCTGATGTCCGGGGATATGAACTTCAGGAGTTTTAGGCTCTCCATCCGCTTTATGATGCCCGTGGGATCCTGTTCCTTGAGGATGAGTTTCAGTTCCAGGAATATCCGGTGAGGGGCAAGGGTCTCCACCCAGTTCATCTTTGCCGCGTTCTTCAACAGGGACAGGGTCAGTTTTCCTATTTTAAAACCGAACCGCTGCTCGAATCGCACGGCCCGGAGCATACGTGTGGGATCTTCAACAAAACTCAGGTTATGCAGGACCCTCAGGACCTTTTCCTTGATGTCCTTCTGGGCCCCGAAATAGTCGATAAGTGTCCCGTAATGCTTCCTGTTCAGTTTTATGGCCAGGGTATTGATGGTGAAATCCCGACGGTACAGGTCCAGTTTGAGGGAACTGGTCTCCACAATTGGGGGGGCCCCCGGCGATTCGTAATACTCTATCCTGGCTGTGGCCACATCAACCTTGAACCCGTCCGGAAAAATAAGCACGGCAGTCCCAAACTTCCGGTGACTTCTGACACGGGCCTGGTGCCTGCGGGCGAACTCCTGGGCAAACCTGATACCGTCTCCTTCAACAACAATATCAACGTCCAGGTTTCTGTGCTTCAAGAAAATGTCCCTGACAAGGCCTCCCACAAGGTAAACGTTGTACCCCAGCGTATCAGCCACATCCCCGAAATCCTTAAGGGTCCTGATGAGATCCGGAGGAAGCCGCTCCTTCATGATCCCGGCCATACTCCTCTTTCTTACGGCGCCGCTCCCCTTTTTACCTGTGTCATGGAGATACTCCGGAATCACCGGTCCTCCCACCAGAATAGTAAGAAGATCGGTCCTTGTAATTACACCGATGGGCCTGTCATCTTCCACCACAGGGAGGATTCTCACCTTCCCCTTTATGATAAGCTCCTGAACCTCCCTCAAAGGCGTATCCGGGTGTACGGTGGAGAACTCGATATGCATGTACTCCTTTACCTTCAGGTGGGCAAGGCCCAGAAAAATCGCCTTTTCAACAATCTGCCTGGTTATATAACCCCTGAGCACACCATCATCCACCACTAGCAGGACGTTGATATTATACCGGGTCATCAGGTTCGCCGCCTCCTTGATTGAGTCAGCAGAGGAGATCTCTATGATGGGAGCCGACATCATATCCCGGGCCTTTCTAACAGGCCTTATCTGCTTATCCAGGATGGCGTTGAGCGATCTCTCCACCTGGATAAGGGTCTGGTTCTTGATGGTGGCGGAAGCGGCCTGGGGATGGCCCCCTCCCCCAAAGGCCTGGGCCACCTCGGCCGCATTAACCTCATCTACACGGCTGCGGGCAATTAGGTATATGCGGTCGGCCATCTGGGCCAGGGCGAAGACCACGTTAAGGCTTTCCATATCCATGAGCCTGTGCACTAACACCGCGAAATCGGGCATGTATTCGTCGGTCACCACCTTGGTGATGACCACCTCCACCCCGTTTATGATCCGGGTGACCGCGGCCCTGGTGAGATCGTTGAGTACCCAGAGGTATTCCGTGGTAAGCTCACGTGTCAGCATGTCGGAAATGACGTTATGATCGGCCCCCTGCGCGGCAAGCCACGCAGCGGCCTCATAGTCCTCGCTGGTGGTGGAGGCAAAGGTGAAGGAACCGGTGTCCTCGTGGATGCCGGTGCACATGATGGTTGCCTCTTCAGGAGACACGGAGATCTTGTTTTTCCTGAGAATGGCGGTGAGAATGGCAGTTGCTGAACCGGTCTTTCTAACTACCTCCACCTGACCGGACACGTCATCGGAGGAATCAGGGTGGTGATCGTAAATATGGATCTCCACCCCCTTCTTATCGGCCAACCCGGCAAATTTGCCTATACGGCTCTTCTGCCTGGTATCTACGAGGATAAGCCTCTTGATCTGTTCCAGATCGACCTGTTTCGCCTTGGCGAAGTTGAACAGGTATGATACTGAATTGAGAAAGAAGTTGTGGAGGTTCTTTTCCTGAGAGCCGGGAAAAACAAGGGCCGCATCGGGGTAGAGTTTCCTGGCCGCAAGCATGGAAGAGAGGGCGTCAAAATCGGCGTTTATATGGGTGGTTATGACCTCTTCGACAACCTTCCGGGGAGACTTTTTCCCGGTTCTTTTTTTTTCAGGCTCTGCCATTGGGAAACCGTTGTGTAATAGAGAAAAATCGTCATCACAGGGGAGGCATCCCGAATTGCCTGCCCCTTCCCGGCACTGTCACTCCCGGCAGAGAGGCTTCCAACTGATCATGCCCCGGCCCCCGCCTCACGGGGAAGCCCGTCCCCTGTCAGCATTTTACTGCCGGTTCCCGGCTGCCACGCCTACAATCCCTTGAGTCTCTCCTCATCCTCCTGCTTCTTTTTGCAGTTGATACAGAGGGTGGTCACAGGACGGGCCTTCAGCCTTTTGTCAGAGATATTCCCTCCACACTCCTCACAGATCCCGAAGGTACCATTTTCAAGTCTGTCGAGGGCCTCCTTGATCTTTGAAATAAGCCGCCTCTCCCTGTCACGAATCCTGAGCGTAAAGTTCCTTTCCGATTCCAGGGTTGCCCTGTCCGTGGGATCGGGAAAGGTTTCCCCGTGGTCTGTCATCCCGCTGACGGTCTTGTTGGCCTCTTCAAGGAGACTGCTCAGCCTCTCGGTGAGCAGGGTCTTGAAATACTGCTGATTTTTTTTGCTTAACATAGATCTCTCCGTTTTAAGAAAAGATAGAATATGGTAGCCTCAGGAAAAGATCCCCTTTTGTGGGCTTGTACACGCCGGTGTTCTCATAGGTCAGTCAACATACCCAAAAGGAACAGTATCTCCCTCTTGGGGGCTGAGAGTTCATCTTGCCATCTTTTTCCAGAAACCCCTGTGGCCCTTCTTCTTCCCGGTCAGGGTAATATTCTCTGTCTCTGCAAAGGCCTCTAACAGCTCCCTCTGACGCTCATCGACCTTCCTGGGGATCTTTACATCGATCTTTACATAAAGATCGCCCCTCCTCCGGTATCCCCTCAGGCTGGTCATCCCCCTTCCAGGGATCTTGATCACTTCGCCCGGCTGGGTGCCGTGAGGGATCACCAGCTCATGTCCCTCCTCGTCATCTAAGAGCGGAATCGTCAGGGTGTCGCCCAGGGCTGCCTGTACAAAGGAGATGGGGATCTGGCATATGAGATCGTCCTCTTCACGCGTGAAAAACTCGTGCTCTTTCACGTGTATCACCACAAACAGATCTCCAGGCGGTCCCCCGTGTTCCCCGCTTTCACCTTCTCCCCTCAACCTTAACTGGGACCCGGTATCAACCCCGGCGGGGATCTTCACGCTGATGCTCCTTTCAACCCTTCTCTTTCCGCCTCCCCTGCAGTCCGGGCAGGGATCGATAATTATCTCTCCGTGACCGTGGCAGGCCGAACAGGTTGTTGCCACCTGGAAGAAGCCCTGTGACCTGATCACCTGTCCCCTGCCCTGGCACGTGGGACAGGTCTGCGGTTCGGTACCCGGCGCAGCCCCTGTGCCGCCGCAGGTCACACAGGACTCGAGACGGTGGAAGGTGATCTCCTGTTCCACCCCGCCAAAGGCCTGTTCCAGGGTCAAAGTCAGATCGTAGCGGAGGCTCTTCCCCTGTCTGCCCCGGGTCCTTCCGCCCCTTGCGCCAAACCCGAAAAAGCCCTCAAATATATCCCCAAAACTTGAAAATATATCCTCAAAGCCGCTGAATCCCCGAAACCCGGTACCCTGCAGGCCTTCATGTCCGAACTGGTCATAGATCCGTCTCTTTTCCGGATCCCGCAGGACCTCATAGGCCTCAGCAGCCTCCTTGAACCGCTCCTCAGACTCCTTGTCACCGGGGTTCTTGTCAGGATGATATTTCAGGGCCATCTTTCGATAGGCACTCTTTATCTCCTCGTCCCCGCAGTCCCTGGAAAGGTTCAGGATCTCGTAGTAGTCTCTTTTCTGGACAGTCACTTTTCTTCAGAGACCTCTTCTCCCTCTCCAGCATCCAGGTCCTGTGATTCCGGACCATCCTCCGGAGGCGAACTTTCCAAAATAGGTTCCTCTTCTGTCACAGGCAGGGCCTCTGATTCAACGTCCTCATCCTTTGGCTCCACCTTGAACACCTTTCCGGCGGCTATTTCCCTGAGTGCTACCACAATGTCCCTGTTCTTGCAGACCACCAGGGGTTCTGCTCCCTTTTTTAACTGACGAACCCGTTTGGCTGAAAGGTGAATCAATCCAAACCGGTTGTCCACCTTTTCAAGGCAGTCTTCTACCGTGATTCGTGCCATTCCCTGATCTCCTGTTTCACTGGCTCAACCCTGCGTCTATTGGCTCATCCAGATAAGTCATTAAAAAATAAACTTTGTAATATAAGGCTTCCTATGTTAAATGTAAAGGACAAACTGCACGGAACAGCAAATCTGATTTTAAGGGCTCGCCCAATCATGTTAGCCAAGATCCTCAGCAGCGCGGTCATAGGAATAGACGCATACCTGGTAGAGGTTGAAGTGGACATCTCTAAGGGGCTCCCATCATTTTCCACCGTTGGCCTCCCTGAAGGGGCGGTGAGGGAAAGCAAGGAAAGGGTAAAGGCCGCCATAAAGAACTCGGGCTATCACTTTCCCTCCGATAGAATAACCGTGAATCTGGCACCGGCTGATATCAAAAAGGAGGGCTCTGCCTTTGACCTCCCCATTGCCCTGGGCATCCTTGTGGCCACGGGGCTGGTGGACAGGGCCTCCTGCTCAGGCTGCGTCTTTTTAGGGGAACTGGCCCTTGACGGCCTCGTGAGACCTGTGAGGGGGGTGCTCTCCATGGCCATTGCCGCAAAAGAACAGGGGCTAAGGGGAATCTTTCTCCCCGAGGAAAACGCCTCTGAAGCGGCGGTGGTGGAGGGGATCGATATATTTCCCGTGCGTGCCCTGTCCCAGGTTATCGGCGCCCTCAAGGGCACTGCCCATCTGAGTCCCTTCAGGGTGGATCTGGAAAAACTGTTTCAGGCCCCTTTCTCCCACGTTGATTTCCTGGACGTGCGGGGCCAGGAAAACACAAAGAGGGCCATTGAGATCTCGGCCGCCGGGGGGCACAACCTGATAATGATAGGTCCCCCCGGTTCGGGCAAGACCATGCTGGCAAGGCGTCTTCCCACAATTCTCCCGGTTCTCACCTTTGAGGAATCCCTTGAGACCTCCAAGGTCTACAGTGTGATGGGACTCATGCCCGCCGGGCACGGTCTTATCACCATGCGGCCGTTCCGCTCGCCCCACCACACCATTTCAGACGCAGGCCTTATCGGAGGGGGGCAGAACCCTAAACCCGGCGAGGTGAGCATGGCCCACAACGGGGTCCTGTTTCTTGATGAACTCCCGGAGTTCAGGAAAAATGTCCTTGAGGTGCTGAGGCAGCCCATGGAAGACGGCAATGTGACCATCTCACGGGCCAGCACAACGGTTTCCTACCCTGCACGGTTCATGCTGGTGGCCGCCATGAACCCCTGCCCCTGCGGCTTCCTGGGCGATCCCAAAAGGGAGTGCACCTGTTCCGCCTTGCAGATCCAGAGATATAGGGCCAGGATATCGGGACCGTTGCTGGACCGCATTGACCTCCACATGGATGTCCCGGCCGTACCCTACAAAGACCTTGCAGGGATATCTAAAGGGGCATCATCAGGAGAGATTCTTGAGAGGGTGATGGGTGCCAGGAAGGTCCAGCAGGAGCGCTTCTCCCGCACAAAGATCTTTACCAACGCCCGCATGAGCAGCCGGCACATCAGGAAGTACTGCCAGATTGACCATGAATCAGGGACCCTGCTTGAAAAGGCCATGGACAGGTTCGGCCTGAGCGCCAGGGCCCACGCCCGGATTCTCAAGATCGCCCGGACCATCGCCGACCTGGAGGCAAGCCCTCAAATAAGGCCCCCCCACGTGGCCGAGGCCATCCAGTACAGGACCCTGGACAGGAAAATCTTGAGATGAAAACCAGTTCTCTGATCCCTTCACGCGGGACAACATTGCGAGATAGGAGGCTGCAATGGCACAGGCAATCAGGAAAGAAAAAAGATATTCCTATAAAGATTATTTAGACTGGCCGGATGATGAAAGGTGGGAGCTTATAGATGGGGTGGCATACAACATGAGTGCTGCGCCGAGAATAATACACCAGAACATAGTGAGCAATTTTCACATAAGGCTGAAAACTCATCCGGAAAACCGATGCTACACAGGAATCGCCCCCACTGATGTGGTCTTTGATGAGTATAATGTTGTTCAGCCTGATCTATTCGTAGTATGTGACGCGGGTAAAATCACCGGAGACAATATTCAGGGTGCGCCCGACCTGATTATCGAGGTGGTGTCTCCGGCGACTGAGGTGAGGGACAGAAGGGAGAAAAAGAGTCTTTATGAAAAGTTCGGCGTAATGGAGTATCTAATCGTATTTCCTGAAAGGGAGTATGTGGAAAGATACTTTCTGGAGACGGGCACATACGGTCCGTCTGAAATACTGAATTGGGACGAGGTGTTAGAACTGCGTTCACTAAATATCGAGATCAACCTCTGGGAAATATTTGAGAAGGAGAAGTCAGAATGAAGGGCCCAGTTTTGCATCCTTCAGGGATCTTTGTTTTGGAAAATAGAAACGAAAAAAACCTTTGGGCATCCGATTCTCCCAAACCTCGAAAGGAGGCGGGACGCTGGTAGAATAGTAAGAAACTCAATCGATCAGATGGTATTCGTTCTCATGTGCAATGGTCCGGCCCCTTTTTAGCGAAAATTCCACCCCGGGGGGAGATTGGACAGTAACCTCGCCGGAGGCATATCGCAGCAGCTATCTGCCCTTCTCGGCCTTGACAAGGGCCTTTCGGAGCCTTGCTGAGCCCGGGTTGCTTACATCTTTTTTCACCAGGATGTCCACCGGCCTTACCGGTTTTCCGTAATAATCCCTGTTGAACTCATCGTTCACCTTGATCATGGACCCGTCCAGGGATATCCCTGCGTAGGCCCCCTGGCTGCGGGAGAAGGAGTATATGTCTGCGGTGACCCCTTTTCC
>Ga0136651_10001859_pt1 | contig 11616 bp, 8 predicted proteins | sample Mar14236cmmetaG_FD_94867 | JGI IMG/M metagenome (GOLD analysis project Ga0136651, IMG submission 94867) | Marine hydrothermal vent microbial communities from Guaymas Basin, Gulf of California to study Microbial Dark Matter (Phase II) - Marker... ...
ATATGGAGACGATTAAAGAATATATATCAATAGAGTTGACAAACGAACTATCAATTTTAACATTAATCTACCAACTGAGCTAAGGTGCCATCCATCATTTCGGCGCAAAATTTAACCCACATCACAATTTAAATCAACCCTTTTTTCAATCTTGTATTCTCATTGATATTTTAACCGCACTAATATATATTATATGCCGGAGGTGATTTCATGAATCGGCGTCAGTTTATCCGGCAAAGCTTTATCATTGGTGCCGGCTTTTCTTTTTTACCCTCTGCCGGAAATATGTTTCCTACCGTTAGTGCGCTACCCACAAAATCCCGTGTGGTTCAAATAACCAATTCTTTGGTCCGTTACCGCCACGGATTTCACCGGGCACAAATCGAAAAGATGCTGGACGATGGAATTGCCGCGTTGTATGATACTGAAGAACCGGGCAAAATCTGGCGACAGCTTTTCTCTAAAAAAGACACCGTGGGAATAAAGGTAAATTGCCTCTCCGGTGAAAGGGGTTCTTCCCATAAAATTTTGGTGGAAGCGATTGCGGAAAATCTGCAGCAAGCCGGGGTGAAACCGAAAAACATCATTATCTGGGACCGGCTGAACGAAGACCTGGAAAATGCCGGTTTCCGTATTAATATTGAGAATAAAAATAAAATACGCTGTTTTGGGAACGATGCGGTGGCTTACGACAATCGATTGTACCTGAACGGCTCGGTGGGAAGTTTGATTACCCGCACGGTAACCCGGCTGTGCACTGCGCTCATAAACGTTCCGGTACTGAAAGATCATGGCATTGTGGGTGTGACACTTTCGATGAAGAATTTTTTCGGTGCCATTCACAATCCTAACAAGTACCATCTGAATAACGGAAATCCTTACGTTGCCGATTTGTACGAAATGGACATAATTCGCCGCAAAGTGCGTTTAACTATTTGCGATGCGCTGGATGCCCAGTACGAAGGCGGACCGCCGTTCAAGCCGCAGTGGAGCTGGCAGATGAACGGAATGCTGATGGCGCTGGATGCTGTCGCCCTGGATCGGGTGGGCTGGCAAATCATTGAGGAGCGAAGGGCAAAGGAAGGTTTTCCTTCTTTGAAAAAAGCCGGACGTGAACCGGCTTACATTCTGACTGCCGGCAGGAAAGGCATCGGGCAGGCGGATTTAAGCCGCATTGATTGGCTGAAAAGGGAATTTGGTTAACGATGGCTGAGAAAAAACAAATAAACCGGCGTGAATTTTTGGAGTCGTGCGGCATACTTACCGGCGCGGCGATAATTTCTGGTGCAACCCCGTTTGCTGCCAGTTCGCTTCCGGCTAAAGATGAAAAACACCGTGTGGAAGCCCGATGGTACGAAAAACAACCCCACAAAAAAGTGAAATGCAAGCTTTGTCCGCGGGAATGCGTAGTGGATGATCGCGAGCGCGGATACTGCGGCGTGCGGGAAAATTGGAATGGCGTTTACTACACTCTGGTTCATTCCCGACCATGTACCTATCACATCGATCCGATTGAGAAGAAACCATTGTTTCATTTTTTACCGGGAACTATTGCTTATTCACTCGCCACGGTTGGTTGTAATGTAGATTGTAAATTTTGTCAGAACTGGCAGATTTCCCAAATTCGCCCGGAGCAGGTTGACAACCTGAATTTACCGCCGGAAAAGGTGGTGCGGGAAGCCCGGCGTGCTGGCGCGCCTACCATCGCCTACACCTACACCGAGCCGGTTATTTTTTCGGAATACATGCTGGACACTGCTGCCGCCGGGCGAAAAGCGGGGGTGAAAAGCGTAATGATCAGCAACGGGTACATTCAGGCTGAACCCATGACCGACCTTTGCCAGGTGCTTGATGCGGTCAAGATTGATCTGAAAGCCATCACTGAGAAATTTTACCGGGAAGTAGTCGCCGGGGAGTTAAAACCGGTTCTGGATACTCTAGTGCTCCTGCGAAAGCTAAAAATGTGGACCGAGATTGTTTACCTGGTTGTTCCCACGCTCAACGACAGCGATGCGGAATTTCGCAATTTAGCACGATGGATTCGCACCAACCTGGGGAAAGATGTTCCGTTGCACTTTTCCCGATTTTATCCCCAGTACAAGCTTCAGAATTTGCCGCCTACTCCTGTGAAAACCCTGGAGCGGGCGCACGATATCTGTCAGGCGGAGGGACTGCACTATGTTTACATCGGTAATGTGCCGGGACACCGGGCGGAAAGCACCTATTGTCCGTACTGTTCCGAGGTGCTGATTCGGCGCCGAGGGTATTTAATTCTGGAAAATCGAATCGTCGATGGAAAATGCCCGAATTGCCAGGCAACCATTCCGGGAATTTGGCATTGATAAGATTATTTCATAAATTATCCTGAGTTCTAAGTAATTTTAGCCGGTTTGCAAGTGTGTTTTTGAAAACGTTGTGAAAGTATTACCAGGGAAAAGTTGTGAGGGGTCCAAAATGAAAACTTTGAAGGAGGTGGTTTGCATGGCATTCATTTTCTTCAGCATTTTAAACGCCCAAACCTCGGTTCAGGTCAGAAAACCCGCTGTTGCGGACATGTTTTATCCGGGCAACCCAACCGAATTGACTTCGATGATTAAAAAATTTCTATCGGAAACCAAAATAGTTGTTAAGGGAGAAATAGGCGGGTTGGTTTCGCCCCATGCCGGCTATGTTTATTCCGGGCCGGTAGCAGCCTGGTCCTACCGTCAGATCGAGGGGAAAACTTTCGACGTGGTGGTAGTTGTAGCGCCGTCACATTACGAATATTTTCCCGGGGCTTCTGTGTACCCGGGCGATTTTTACGCCACCCCCCTGGGAAAAATTCCGGTTTCAAAGAATCTGACACAGGAACTCACCAATTTGTCAACAAAGATTTATTTTTCCGAGAAGGGACACCGGGTAAGATCGCTAGACAGAAGTGAACATTCCCTGGAAGTTCAACTTCCCTTTCTGCAATATGTGTTAGGCGATTTCCAACTTATTCCGATTGTCATGGCTGATCAGTCGTGGGAAAATGTTCATGAATTGGCAAATGCGCTGGCAACCCTTCTGAAAAATAAAAAAGCGCTAATCGTTGCTTCTTCCGATCTGTCTCACTACCATGCCTACGACACCGCTTATAAAATGGACAAATCCTTACAGAATCTTTTTGAAACCGGCAATTTTAAGGCACTAATCGAGGGGTGCGAAAGCAGAAAGATTGAAGCCTGCGGCTACGGACCGATTGCTACCATGATGTATGCCTGTTCCTTACTTGGTTATAAAAAAACGAAAGTGCTCAAATACGCCACTTCCGGTGACGTGCCTGCCGGGAACACCATGCAAGTGGTGGGGTACATGAGCGGTGTAGCGTATCGTTAAAACCTGATTTCGGAAGCAGAATAATCTATGGATGGAAAAAGAATAGGGAAATTTCGTATTCTGCATGAATTGGGTCGCGGCGGAATGGGTGTGGTGTACTTAGCCGAGGACGAACAGTTAAACCGGAAAGTCGCCTTAAAATTTCTGAAAAAAAGCCACCTGGACAGGGAAAAAATCCTTTCCGAAGCGCGTCTTGCCAGCCAGTTAAACCATTCCGGTGTGGTAACCATCTACGATGTAATCGACACTCCCGAGGGCACCTGCATTGTGATGGAATATGTGGATGGGGAAACACTTGCCGATTTTTTAGGCACGCACCGGGTCGGCATTCCGTTGGCCTTGCGATTTGCGAAAGAATTAGTAGAAATTGTTGCTGTAGCTCACCGGAACAACCTGGTGCATGGCGATTTGAAACCGGGCAATGTTTTTATTACTGCCGATGGAAAAGTAAAATTGCTGGATTTTGGTTTAGCCGGAATTTACCACGACATGCCCGAATCTGAGGCAATGTCGGGCACTTTTCCCTATATTGCTCCGGAGCAAATCACCGGTTCTGCGCCAACCTTTCAGAGCGATATTTATGCGCTGGGCATGATTTTGTATGAAATCTTTACCGGTGTGCTTCCTTTTCAGAAGGAAAACCAGGCGGCGCAAATTTACGCCAGTATTCATGAAATTCCCCGGGATCCGACAGAACTGAATAAAAAAGTCACACCCTCACTTGCCAAAATAATACTCCGGTGCCTGGACAAAGAACCCCGGCGACGTTTTCATTCGGCGAAAAATTTGTTACTCAGTTTTAAGGCGATTGAGTCGGAGAGCACCCGTGAAGTTGAGAAAAGTGACAACCGGTTTTGGCTGATTCCCCTTTTTGCTATGGTTGTGATTCTGGGGATTGCATCATATTTCTTATTTCAAAGAGAGCGTCAGGTGCAGGTTCAGTCGCTTGAAGAAATCCGGCTGCCCGAACCGGTGACCGTGCAAATTGATTACCGATTGAACCAAACGATTCAAACGGAAGCGCAAATTCGTATTTATAGTTTAGCTGAAATATTGCGAGAGCACCTTCAACGTATTGCGGGTCTGAAAATTTTGCTGAACGGGTTAAATGCCCGGCAAACCAGTTCTCAAAATAATAGCGACCAGAAAAACTTCCTGATGCAACTCTCTGTAGAAAACCGGGCGGGGAGTCCTTTTTTAAGCTATTCTTTTGTTAATGAGGCAAAAGATAAAACCCGGAAATATGAAATTCCCTGGTTGAAATTCGATGACCTCAAGTGGATAAGCCGTAAGGTGATGACCGATTGGTTGGACTTTCTCTTAGATAAAAAGACCATTTTGAATGAGACTCCTGCGGATATCAGCAAAAACATTAATGTTTATCAACACTTTGCCTATGCACTCTATTACTATAACGAGGGAAATTATTCTCTGGGGATTAAGAAGTGCGACCAGGCTTTGGCGATTAATCCGTTTTTTGCCCGGGCACATTATATGAAAGGTTTGCTTTTATCGAAAAAGGGAGAATATCGGCAAGCGATTGATGAATTCTACGAAGCGCTTCCCGAGGCAAATAAACGGGGAATCATCGATTGGCAATTTGCCCTGACAGATTCGGGAGAACAGGATTTCCGACTCAGTGAGGTAAAATATCAGGAAGGAAATATATTTAAAAACACCCGGTATCTTTGTCTGTATAAACTCGGTTCCAAAGAAGTGGTTATTATTACACCCGAAGACCAGACTACGCGGACAATTTCTTTTCCCGGGAAAGAAAATAATTTTATCATTCAAAAAATAAATTTCTACCAAAACAAATTTATTTTCTTGGTAAAAATGTTGAATACCCGAAAAGGGCGATTATTTACTTATTCTCCTGAAAAAAACGAATTTACACGAAGCCCATGGTTTCACTATAGCCTTTTAAAAATAAATATTCCGTATTTTGATTTTCTCGACCGCGATTCCCAGATGATTAAACATATCGATGTTCGTAATGTTGAGAATATATTTTCTATGAAATTCAATATCGGTTCATTATCGCGATATTTCTTCCCGGGGCAATCTGAAACAATAGGTCTCTTTGATGACAATGATGCTTACACGGTTGATTTTGAAAAGAAGAAAGTTGAAAGATTCCACTTTGCACTATTCGACACACTGAAGAAATTGCACCGGATAAGTTTGCTTCAAAACACACCGATCTATATTGATGATTCTGACCGCCAGATAAAAATTTATAATCTATTGAGCTCAAAACTGTTAGCCCGAATCCCCGTCCTTAAATCCGAGGATTACCGTTTAGGTATAAGAAATTATCGCCGCAACTACCGTATAGATCGAAAGAAAAATGAAATTTACCTTTTATACCCGGATACAACATTTCGTATCTATAAAGTTGAAAAAAATCTGAAAATTCATGGCAGCCATATTCTTGATATTAAAAAACATCCCGGTTCATATATTTATATTCCTCAGGTATCTTTATCGCCTTCTCAGACAGACATCTTTCTGTGGAGCAAAGAGTCTGGTACCATTTTGCTCTTTGATCCGGAAAAGAGAACAGAAGGCATTTCCCTAAAGATCTCCAGTAGAACGGTCCAGAAACCATTTATAACCGATAAATATATCTTTCTTCCCACTGGAAATCAGGTAATGGGAATTGAAAAAAGTAGCGGCAAAATATTCTGGAGGTTGAAAGGCCGGTTCCCGTTTTTCCACTGGGACCCGCGAACAAATATTCTGGTATTTTCAGAGAAAAATGCATCACGACTGGCTTTTTACCAGTACACTACCCGCCGGTTTTTAGGATTTTTTCAGTACGAATCGAAACGTCCGAAAATCACCAGGGTGTACCAGAGCCATTTATGTTTCTGTGAACAACAATCTTTTAAGAAAATAAATCTCAATACCCTGGTTACCCGCGATCCGATTCATACTGCGAATATTTATGAAAAAATTGCTCAGAACTATTTCGCCCTAAAAAGCTATACGCTTGTCGAGCAAATTACCAATAAAATATTGGATGAGTATCAACCAAACAATTTGGATATCCTGTTTCTGCAACTGCGCTGTTTTATAGCAACCAACAACAAACGAAAGATGGTACGCCTTTTACCCCGGTTGTACAATTTCCTGCCCGAAACCCATATCTTCAAAAAGCAATTGGTTGATTTAATGAAAGGAACCGGATTATACTTATGGGAAACACCAGTTAAAATCCAACAGGGTGAAAGGTACTTAAACAGCACCGACAGGGGTTTATTGTATTCAGATATGTCAACCGCGACGCCTAATGTTTTATACAGGCTTGATTTTCATAATGGAAATATCCTCGGGCGCCGCACTTTTGGGTATAAGTTTAATGGCATTCCGGTTACCCCCGGACTTTTTCTTTTATCTCAGGCGCCGAATTTACAACAACCAGTAGACTATTCTCTCCTTAATCTGGAAACCGGGACCATAGAGGGCGTGTTCGAACAAACAAGCGTGCACAGATCCTCACCCAAATTTTACCCAGTTTCAACACAACAAGTATTGGCTGCTTATCAGGCCGGAGACGATCACAGTCTGGAATTGATAAATCTGAATACTCGGCGGGTGAAACAAATAATCAAATTAAATCATCACTTTTCATCACCGTTTGTTTACCATGATTCGATCCTTTTTATAAGCAACGATTCGCTTTATTCGTATGATGTTTCCTCGGGCACACTGAGCGTTGAACGGCGTTTTCCGTTTACCTCGAGTATACGCAGGATTTTGTTTGTTAACTCGTTTTCTTTTCTTGTGGAAGATTTTCGTTCGCAGGTTTTAAATCTAAAAGTTACCACCGGAGAAATTGAGAATTTGAGTCGTGCCAGATTTGCCACTCCAGGTTTAGGTTTTATCAATACTCAAAATGAGTATTTTTACTTTGCCGGAAACCGGATGGAAAAAATAAAATTGGAAAAAGATATGCGCGTGAAACAGGTTTTTCAAAATCGCGAACGTGTTTTTATGTTGGAACAAGACCGGATTTGCCAGATAGAAAACGGGAAAACTATACACATTATTCCTCTTTTGTGGTCTGCGTTAAATTTTACAGTTAAGGATAACCACGCCTTTGTGCTCAGCGCAGACAGCAAAATTTACTGCGTGAATTTAAACTGGAGACCCGAGAAACTCAAAAAAGGCTTGATTTCCATATTGAACCAATCTAAATTTGCCTCGCTTTTTTGAGATTTCATATTTCTTGAAGGCAAAAATCGGGGTCGTAGTTCAGTTGGTTAGAACGCCGGCCTGTCACGCCGGAGGTCGCGAGTTCGAGTCTCGTCGGCCCCGCTTAAGAAAGGGGAAGTTGTTTTAGCTTCCCCTTTTTCATTTCATTGAGGCGTTCAATTGTTTAGCGCGTCCCGACAGTTGTGTCGGGAAGGTCGCGAGTTCTGGTCATGCCTGCCACTATGGAACTTGCCCCTTGAATTGGTGCGGATTTCCTAATATCCGAATTTTTCCCCAATAGTAGTGCATATTACTGAAATTGTTCCACCTGCAAGCTTACCTTTGAAACAGCTTCAGAAAGCGGGTGAATTGTAAAAATGATTTGATGTAATTAAATTTTGGTGAGCATATTTGTGAATAGAAAGTTCGTGGGCTCAGGGAAATCGGTTCACTGCCGAAATAAGTTTTCAATAGTTAAAGTCTCTTTGAATTTTATTCGGCACTTATTTAAAGACTTGCCTTAAAACCAAGAAACGTATATCCAGTGAAGAAATTGTTTTTTATCGGGAAGAGGAAAAATGAAAATAACCGGGATTTACCCCGATTAGTTGAGAGGGCGCAAAAAGTATTGCAGGGAAACTGGCTGGGACATTCCACCAAACCGTCGCCGCACCTCTACCCGCACCAGTGGAACTGGGATTCCGGCTTTATTGCCATCGGCTATGCCCGCTACCATCAAAAACGCGCCCAACAAGAGCTTTCCACACTTTTTCAGGCGCAGTGGATAAACGGGATGTTACCGCAGATTGTTTTCAACCGGGAGGCGCTGGACGGTTATTCCCCGGAACCGGATTTCTGGCAATGCGAGCGTCCGCCCAATTCCCCGGAGTATTTACTGACATCCGGGATCATCATGCCGCCGTTGCAGGCAATGGCGGCGCGCCGGGTCTTCGAATTTGCCACCGACAAAGATGCAGCGCATGAGTGGCTGCGCGATTTGTATCCCCGTGTTCTGGCAATGCACCGGTATTTGTACCGCGAACACGATCCGCTGCAGGAGGGCTTGGTTTACATCCGGCATCCTTGGGAATCAGGTCTGGACAATTCTCCAACCTGGGATTTACCCCTCAAAGCAATTACCGTGAACCGGGAAAAGCTGCCTGCATACCGGCGTAGGGATTTAAAAAAGGTATTCCGCAGTCTCAGCGCCCAACCGACGAGGATTACGACCGCTATGTTTACCTGGTGTATTTATTCAGAAAATTAAATTATGACGAAACGGCAATTTACCGGGAATGCCCCTTTTTAATCCAGGACCCGCTGTTCAATAGCATTCTTTCCAAATCCAATGAAGATCTAGCGGAGAACGGGAAAATACCGGGTGAGGATACCGCTCAGATTGAAGAGTGGCATCAGCAGACCAACCGGGAAATGCGCCGGAAAATGTGGCACGAAACCCACGGTGCCTTTGATGTGTTTAACCTGCGAGCAAATGAACGAGTCGGGACGATTACCTCTTTCGGATTCACGCCGCTGATGTGCGGTGCCCCAACCCAGCAAGAAGCGCAGGTAATTTATCGTTACCAGGAATCAAACAGTTTTTGCTCCATGCACAACGACTATTGTTTTTCCATTCCCAATTATAATCTTGAAGGCGACTACCTGGACACCAAAAATTACTGGCGCTGCCCGGTTTGGATTAACACCAACTGGTTGCTGATGCAGGGTTTGCTGCGTTACGGATTTCGGCAAAAAGCGGAAAGCGTTCGGCAGGATATTATCGAGCTGGTGAGCCGCTGGGGATTCCACGAATATTTTGATCCCTATAAAGGGGTGGGCTACGGTACCGATAATTTTTCCTGGACCGCTGCGCTGTTTATCGATGTGGTAATGGAGATGATGGAGTAGTTGAAAGAAAGTTGAGAAAAGAAAAAATTGGTACACCACGCTCAAATTTTTGCTTCTCGCTTTGAATCAATTACAATGATCCCGGATTTTTTATTCGCCACTGATTGTCACCGATGAACACTGATGAGAAGAATAATTTTGCATTGGAACACGAGACACCCTGATGTTAAAAGAACAAATGTCAGAACTTTAAGATTTTTGATAATTGCCTTTCAAAATTTCATTGTCTTTCAAAAATTTGGGGTTATTCAACATAAGATACAGAATTAAATTCATTAGCCTGGCGAATACAGAATCTAACATTTTCCAATAAAAACAATTGAAAAAACTGACTAAATTTATTATTATTTAAATTGACTATGGACACTAAGCAGGTTGATGTATATTCACAACCTACGATGCATATTATTGCATTAGCTCTTTTCTCGTCACCGCAGTGGTATTCAAGCAGGCGTTCAGCAACCTGTGGAATAACTGGCGCTGCCACCACCTTCGATTGAAGCGGGAGCATATCTCTGACAAATACATTTGAAGATGCTTTTCACTTACACCGTGATGCGCTCCCTTGAAAACTGATTTTGCATTTGATATAAATTTATGAACCTACGGTAAATATTTTGCTGCATCTGCCGGATTTTTTAGAATAAATCGCTGATGCTCCATATCCAAATTGCTTGAAGCGCTATCGTAGCTTCTCCACCCATCTGATTTTATTTTTGTGATGAAAAATTCCCTGTTTTTTTCACTTGTGCCAATTTTTCTTAATAGATTTTCAATTGTCCTTGATGAAGCATCAGCAGCAACATATGCCCTGGCAAATCCGGGCTGTTCGTTCCCATCATTATTAATCCAAGTCGATATGGCTATTATCACTAATAATTTGCCTTCACTCCCTCTACCTCTTTTTCCTGTATCTTTTTGGCCAAAGAAACTTTCATCAATTTCAATTAAACCATCCAAATTGTACTTTTCATCTCTATCAGCCATAGCTTTTCTAATTTTATTAGCCATAACCCAGATTGTCTTATAATCCTTAATCTCAAGTTCACGTTGCATTTCTGCGATACTAACGCTGGTTTTTGAAGAGGGCATTCTGAAGATTAACCAAAACCACTTTAGCGCCGGTGTTTTGCTTTTGTGGAAAATAGTTTGTGCCGTTACTGATATTTGATAGTTACAATTGGAACATTGAAATTTTTTCCGCTTGTCAATAAAATAAAATCTGGCATTATGGCATCTTGGGCAGGTGAATCCATCCGGCTATCTGGTTTTGAACATCCACGACCAGCAATCTTCTTCTGTTTTTAACTCCTCTTGAAAAATGAGAAGATCGGACTATATGTAATTTATCCGCATCTTGGACTCACGAGCATAGTACGATGTAAATTTATGCATTAACCTGCGCAATGTCCATAGTCAATTTGTTAAAATTGCATAGTTATCTGCGCAACAGTAGAATCTCTCTGTTAGAAAAGATTATTTTGATTTTTGGAGAAAATGTTCTTAATTTAGCCTGTGACCGAAAGTATCCCCGAAAAAAAGAATAACCATTGATGGAGGTGAAATGAAAGATATGAAAAGGACACGTTTCATAATTTTTCTTCTCATAATTGTATTGCTATTTATTTCCTGCGCGGTAAACCCGGTAACCGGGAAGCGGGAATTAATGCTGCTGAGCGAAGCGGATGAAATTCAGTTGGGTAAGCAGTCCGATGCCGGGATTGTGCAAACCTACGGCGTGTATAACGATCCGGCGCTCACCCAATATGTCAGTGAAATCGGTCAGAAAATGGTAAAAATATCTCATCGTCCCGGATTAAAGTTCGAATTTAAAGTGATGGACAGCCCGGTTATCAACGCCTTTGCCGTGCCCGGCGGATTTGTTTACGTCACCCGCGGCATACTTGCCCATTTAAACAACGAGGCTGAATTTGCCGGGGTTTTAGGTCATGAAATCGGTCACGTTACCGCCCGGCACTCCGCCAAGCAATACAGCAAAGCACAGCTCTTCCAGCTTGGATTCGGGCTTGGCTCAGCGCTGTCAGAAACCTTCCGCAAGTATGCCGGTATTGCCAACTTCGGCGTGGGTATGCTGTTCCTGAAATTTAGCCGGGACAATGAACGGCAGGCGGACCAGTTAGGCGTTGA
>Ga0136651_10001866_pt1 | contig 11593 bp, 10 predicted proteins | sample Mar14236cmmetaG_FD_94867 | JGI IMG/M metagenome (GOLD analysis project Ga0136651, IMG submission 94867) | Marine hydrothermal vent microbial communities from Guaymas Basin, Gulf of California to study Microbial Dark Matter (Phase II) - Marker... ...
AAAGGAGCGATTAAATAGGGATTTAATGTTATTGATAAATGGAAAAAGTATAAATATGTTTAAAATTATCGTTTAAAATAAGGGGATAAACTACATTTTATTCCAAGGATAGGCGGAGGGGAAACATATTATGTAGGAGATGGTTATTATATAAGCAGACAAGGCAAATAATTAGGCTCGTTAGATTGGAGAAGAAAAGATTTTTAAAGAGAGAATGCATTAGAAAATTATTTTTCCTTCTTGGTTTTTTCTGGAGAAGAATCAACGATGACTAAGAATAGGGGTTATCTAAGTAAAGAAGAGGAGGCTAATTATGCAAATATATCTAAGTAAAGAAGAGGAGGCTAATTATGCAAATACAGAATAGAGACAAAATTGGAGCAGGTGTTATAGGAGTTGGCACCTATGGGGAGTGGCATGCACGTGTATACGCTGAATTCTATAGTTCGGATTTTATCGCAATTGCAGATATTAACGAAGAAAGGGCGAAGAAAGTTGCTGCTAAGTATAAAGCTAAATATTATTATAAGGATTACCGTGCTTTACTGGACAGGTCAGACATAGAAGTAGTTTCAATTGCATTGCCCGATTTTCTCCATAGAGAAGTCTGTATTTATGCTGCAAATGCTGGGAAGCACGTTTTAGTCGAAAAACCCCTAGCCACTAATATTGAAGATGCTTTGGATATTGCGAAGGTTGCTAAAAAGTCCGGAGTAAAGTTTATGGTTGATTTTGCAAATAGGTGGTCTCCTCCTTTTTCATACGCGAAACGGGCAATTAGCGAAGGTAAAATTGGGGAAGTAAGGTATATTTATATCCATCTTAACAATTCTATCTCAGTTCCCACTAAAATGCTAAGAAGTTGGAGGGGCAAGTCTTCCGTAGCTTGGTTTTTAGGAAGTCATTGTGTAGACATGTGTCGATGGTTAATTGGTAGTGAAGTAGACACTGTTTCTGGAATTTCACGCTCAGGGGTATTAACAGAAATAGGAGTTAATACTCCAGATTTCTATCAATATATATTAGAATTTAAAAATGGTTCAATTGCTAACATAGAGAATTGCTGGATTCTTCCTAATGCCTCTCCCACAATTTTCGACTTTAAGGCAGAAATTATTGGAAATAAGGGAAAAATTACGATTTCTACTGCTGAACATAGTGTTATTAAGGAATATACAGAAACGGGAGGGATTAATTATCCAGATGTACTTCTTTTTACCGAAGCGGACGGATGTCTAACCGGTTTTGGGAAGGACCCAATAATTCATTTTATCAAATCGGTAATTAAAAATGAGTCTGTGACGGCAACCATAGAAGATGGTATAGAAGCTACCCGGGTCATAGTTGCCGTTGAACAGTCAGCAAGAGAGGACGGGAAAAAAATTAAAATAAAGAGGTGATGTTATGAAATAAAATGGATAGAAGAAATAGGGAATAAAAAGTAAGAATAAAGTGTCTAAGTATATAGGAGGAGATATTAATGATGAATAAAAATTTTCCAACTAAATATAAATTTTTTAAGAAATTTGTTTCTATGATTGGGAGTATAGGGCTGGTAATGTTATTATTTATCGGCATATTTGGTCAAGCACAAGCAGTGACGATTAATGTTTTGTCTGTTCAAGACCCCTTCTATTTCCCGCTTGAAAAGCTTGTACCTGAGTTCGAAAAAGAAACGGGGATTAAAGTTAACCTTCAACCACTTAGCTATGATGCGATACACGCAAAGCTTGTTTCTTCTTTTATCACTGGGGCAAAAGGCATAGATTGTGTAACGTCGGACTTAATGTGGATACCTCAATATGCCGAAAACAAGTGGATAATTCCACTTACTCCTTATATTGAAAGAGATAAAGAAGAAGTGAAAATCTATGAGTTTCAACCGCAGACTTTATATTCGCATGAATGGAGAGGAGATATTTATACTTTACCAATTACCTCATACAGTCATATGGTTTACTATCGCACCGATATTTTTGAAAAAGCTGGTTTGCAACCACCTCCAACTGAAAAAGCTGAGTGGTGGACTTGGGATAAGTATATGGAATATGTCCGTAAGTTAGATGAGCTAGGTGGAGGAATTCATGGGACTGTCATAATTGGCGCACTACCTATTCCTGTAGTTCATATGTACACAGGATTAGCGGTAAGTAAAGGAATACGATGGTTCAAACAATTCCCTAAAGCTCCTTGGGATTTTACTCCAACGATTAACACAAAAGAAAATTTAGAAGCGGCAAAATATTTTAAAGAACTTTACGAACATTCCCCAGAAGAATCTATAAATTTTCTCTGGTTTGACGCTGGAACAGCATTCGCAACACAAGATATCGGTATGTATTATCATTGGGGACCTTATGGATCTTTGCATGACTATGCTGGTTACATGTCTAAAGAATCATCACCAAACGCAGGGAAATATGGAGTTGGAGTATTACCACATCAGCCTGGGGAAGAAGAAGTAGGCAGTTTAGGTGGATGGGGTTTAGCAATACCTCAAAACTCAACTTACAAGGAGGAAGCTTGGGAATTCATAAAATGGGCAACCAGCAAAGAGACACAAAAAGCCATGGGTCTTACTCCTGCTCCTGGGTATGTATTTAACTGTTTTGTAAGAACACCATTGTTTGAGGATAAGGACTTGCTTGAGCATTATCCTTACCTCTCTGTGCATCGTTATTCGATTGAACATGCAAATGGAAAACTCTCAAGGCCTCCCGTAAATGTATATAGCACACTGGAAGGGTTTTATGGTCTTAGTCTTAACAAAGCATTAGGAGGGCTTGTAACTCCTGAGAGAGCATTGGCTGATACGCAATCTCAATTTGAGCTTGTGCTGAAGCAGAACTCTTTAATTCCATTTAAGGCAGAAAGTTACGATGATACCATGGAAAATCTTGTAAAGTTGATAAAAAAATTGTCACCGTAAAGAAAAAGATAAGCTTGTTCTCCCCGGTTTTTTAGTTATTTACTAGATAAAGAGCCGGGGAGAGCCATTGAAGAATAAGTGAGGTTTTACATGTCAAAACTGAAACATCGATTTCTACCCTACTTGTTTATTTTACCTTCAATATTAATCCTTGTGCCTGTTATAATTTACCCATTAGGTTTTTCCTTGTATAATAGTTTTCAACACTGGAATTTACAAATAAGTCCTGTCTCCCAAGGATTTGTTGGCTTTACAAATTATATTAATACATTCAAGGACCTAACGTTTACGCAATCTTTTATTAATACTTTTAAATTGTCGGTCCCAGTTGTAATAATAGAATTTGTTATAGGCCTTGGTATCGCACTTCTTTTTAACGAAAACATCAAAGGTGGGAACATATTTAGAGCAATGTTAATAATGCCTATAACTATAGCTCCTATGATTACAGGTTTTCTATTCCGCTATTTGTACTATAAAAATGGTTTAATTTCTTACCTTTTATTATTAATTGGAGTTCAAATTCCCAAGGAAGGGATTTTGGGAAATCCAATAACTGCTTTTTGGGGGATTGCATTTACTGATATCTGGCAATGGACTCCCTTTTTTGCGATAATTCTTTTTGCTGGTCTACAATCTATATCTGTCGAAATCATTGAAGCTGCTCAAATTGATGGAGCATCTTTTTTTCGCCTTTTCTGGTATATAACGCTACCTAATCTAAAATTTGTTATATTAATTACGGTGATGATCCGCTTTATGCAAACTTTTAACTTATTTGATATCATTCAAGCTGAAACCATGGGAGGTCCTGGCACTGCAACTCGTACATTAAGTTATAATCTTTACTATGAAGGATTAGTTAACTATAATATAGGTTATTCCCTTGCTATAGCATGGATTATGATTTTTACCATTATGATTATTATCAATATTTTTGTTAATTTCACATTGAAAAAAGAGGAACTTTAAAATTATGGCAAAAAAATCACTATTTATTCGATTTTCACTTTACATCCTTTTGATAGTTGTGATGCTTCTCTTTATGGGGCCCATCATTTGGGTTTTATTTTTATCTCTTAGGCCGGCGGTTACTAACCGTACTATACCACCTACCGTTATATTTAAACCCACTTTTGAATATTTCTACTATTGTTTTGTTAATCCTGGAGTATCTTTAAACTATTTGATTTCTAGCTTAATATTAGCATTCGGATCTGCATTGTTGAGTCTGCCTTTTTCTATTCTTGCATCATATGCTATTTCGAGGTTTAAGTTTAGAGGAAGAAAATTTATTACACTTTTCTATCTTAGTCTTTTTTTTGGTCCACCAGTAGCGTATTTAATACCATATTTTTTGATTATATCACGAATTGGTTTGGCAGAAACTTATCAATCGATGATACTCATTTATCAAACATTTACTATCCCGTTTTCCATATTGATTATGAAAAGCTTTTTTGATGAAGTTCCAATTGAGATTGAAGAGGCAGCTATGGTGGATGGTACAAATAGGCTTGGAGCGCTTATAAGGGTTGTAATACCTATATCTTTACCGGGTATAATTGTCTCTTTTATGTTTGCTTTTATCTTTAGCTGGAATAACGCTGTTTTCCCCTTGGTATTAAGCGGTTATTCTACAAAACCGCTTCCGATTGGAACTTTTAACTTCTTTGCTACAACCGGTGTTGCATGGAATAACATTGCTGCAACTTCTGTTGTTACAATGTTGCCTCCAATGTTAATTTTCTTAGCTTTGGGAAAATATGTTGTTAGAGGCCTAACTTTTGGAGCAGTAAAGCAATAAAAGAATAATTGAGTTTCATGTGTAAGGTTCTATTTTTTAAGTAGAGGTCTTCACGTAAACCTTTAATTCTTCAATCATATCAATTCTTTACTAAAGAAGTTTTGATAAAAAGGAGAATCTTTCTATGAAAAGAATTGTAATTAAAAGACCGTATCATGTAGAAATAGAAAATGTAGAAATTCCATCTCTCGGACCGAAGGATGTACTGATAAAAACAAAAGTTTCAGGTATCAGCAGTGGAACAGAGATGACGCTATATAGAGGAACCCATCCTAATCTTAAGACAAGGAAATGGGGCTATTGGACAGAATATCCTATCTATCCAGGATATGAGATAGCAGGAATAGTAATGGAGGTTGGCAGGAATGTTAAAGATTTTTCAAAGGGAGATAGAGTTGTTGGCTTGGGTACGCATGGAGAATATGCTAAAATCCCTGTGAATGATCTTTCTAAACTTCCAAATAATGTAAGTTTTGAAGAATCTACATTAGCTGTATTGGGGGCTACTAGTATACATGCTATACGGAGAGCAAATATAGAATATAGAGACACTGTAACGATTCTTGGCGCTGGAGTAGTGGGTATTTTAGCTATACAGCATGCAAAACTATCTGGAGCTGGGATCGTGATTGTTATAGATTTGAATAAAGAAAGGTTAAATATTGCAGATAAACTTGGCGCTGAGTATACCATTAATGTAGGGATTGATAATCCTGTGAAGAAAGTGTGGGAAATCACAGGCATAGGTTCTGATGTAGTAATAGAAGCTACTGGTAACCCTGAAGCCGTTAAGCAATCATTGCTTTTAGTAAGGGATAGAGGTCATATAGTTGTACTTGGTTATCACACAAAACCGGTGGAATTGTTATTAGGGGACGATTTCTATCATAAAGAACTTGAAATAAGTGCGACCAGGGCAACTGGCCCAATACCAGGTTTACCTTATTCTTATATCAAATGGACATCTGATAAAAATTTAAAGGAAGCGGTAAAGCTTATTAGTAATAATGATTTAAAAGTAAGAGAAATGATAACCCATGCTTTTAAATACAAAGAAATAAAGAGAATATATGAAGAAATAGACAAAGGAAATCTTAAAGGTTATTGCCAAATAATTTTAAACTGGGAATAAAATTCAAAGTAGTTCTAATTTAAGTTTCATAAATGACGTGCGAATTTTAACTTAATTACCGACTAGTATATTCTCGTGTGGAAGGGATGAAAATTGAATTTGACTTTATTCAGTTCAATGTTATTCAAATATGATTGTGAATGTAATTTTTAATAGAGTTCCCATTCGTAAAAAAGGAAGGCATTCACCACATAATTTTCAGTGTCGGGAAAGGAGGTAGTTAGTTTGAAAGCAGCGGTATTATACGGAATAAATGATTTGCGAGTTAAAGATGTGCCACGTCCTCAAGTAACTATGGATAATGAAGTTCTTATTAAAGTTGGTTCAGTAGGAGTTTGTGGATCAGACCTTCATTATTACAAAGAGGGGAAATTGGGAATCTTTACTGTTACTCAACCTATAATTCTTGGACATGAATGTGCTGGTTATATAGTGGAAAAGGGAAATGAAGTACAAGATTTAAAAGTAGGCGACAAGGTTGTTGTAGAGCCTGGGGCTCCCTGCCGTAAGTGTGATTTCTGTAAAGGTGGAAGATATAATTTGTGTAAAGAAATGACCTTTCTGGGTACGCCTCCTACTAATGGGTGTTTAGTTGAGTACCTAAAAATATTGGCTGATTTTGTCTACCCAATCTCAACAGATATGACCATTGAAGAGGGTGCAATGGTAGAACCATTAGCAGTTGGGATGCATGCAGTTAAACGAGGTTCAGTTAAACCTGGAGATTCGGTAGCTATATTGGGCTGCGGAACAATTGGATTGATGACATTACAGGCAGCGAGACTTGGGGGGGCGATCCAGATCATTGCTGTCGATGTGATCCGAGAACGTCTTGAATTAGCTCGACAGACAGGAGCAACAGATGTAATTAATGGTAGTACATTGGACACGGTAAAAAAGGTAAAATCGCTTACTGGTGGGATAGGTGTAGATGTGGCCTTTGAATGTGCAGGAAGTGATAAGACGGTAGTGCAGTGCTTACAGATTGTTAAGTCGGGCGGTGTAGTAGTTCTGGTTGGTGCTCCCAGTAAAAACATTTTTCCAGTAAATATGTGGGATTGTGTAGTACGTGAATACGATATTCGAGGGGTTAATTGTTATGTAAATATTTTTCCTCGTGCTATTGCATCAATCGTTAGTGGAAGAGTACAGGTTAAACCTCTCATTACTCATCGTTTCTCTCTTGAGCAGATAACCATGGCTTATGACACAGCTTACGAGCAAAAAGAGAGGGCGATAAAAGTAATAATCAACTTTTAGCCAAATGCTATTTATATATTACGTAACAATATAACATATATAATATAGGGAGGAAAAAGTGGAAGAAAGTATAGTTCAAATGTACGATTTAACAGGTAAAGTTGCGATTGTTACAGGTGCATCTCAAGGGCTTGGTGTCAGTTTCGCCCGGGGTTTAACAAAAGCAGGCGCAAACATAGTATTGACAGCGCGAAACTTTAATAAGCTTCAAAAAGTAGCTGAGGATCTAAGTCAATATTCTCACCAAATAATTCCCATAAGAGCAGATATAACCAAGCCAAAGGACGTGGAGAATCTAATGAAGGAAACTGTGGCTAATTTTGGGAATATAGATATCCTGGTAAATAATGCTGGCATAGCCACTGTTGAAAAAGCCGAGGATATGTCTCTCAGAGAATGGCAACAGGTAATAGATACCAATATTACGGGTATCTTTCTTTGTGCTCAGGTAGCCGGTTGCCAGATGCTTAGACAAGGCTATGGTAAAATTATTAATATAGCCTCACAGTATGGATTTGTTGGTGCCAGTTATGTTCCTCAGGTCTCTTATGTTGCTAGCAAGTCTGCTGTGTTAGGTTTAACCCGTGAGTTGGCGGTAGAGTGGGCACCCCGGGGATTGCATGTGGTTGCATTGGCGCCTGGTTTCTTTCGCTCTGCACAAACCATATGGGCTTTTGAAGAGGATAAGGAATTAGGAAAAAAGTTGCTTGCACGAATTCCTATGGGTAGGATGGGCAAACTGGAGGAATTAGAAGCTACCATTGTATTTTTAGCTTCGGCTGCTTCGGGCTATATGAATGGACAAGCTTTGATTCTCGATGGCGGTTTTCTTTCCTGGTAAAATATGAATAAGAGATAGGGTATAATTAGCCGAGTAAATAAAAACGGACAAAATTAAAATCTTGGATCTGACGGATAGAAAAGAGCTAATAGAGTTTGTCAAAGATTTAATAAGGGCACCCAATAATAATGGAGAATATTATAAAAAAAGATATATAGACTCCCACGCCTTTACAGACGTGGTATTCACCTTAACAGACTATCGTCTGTCCCGACTTGCCCGAAACTGGCTCTCATCCCCACCTTTACAGATGGGGAGTTCCCGCTAAATTAAAAAATAGAGAAGGGGGATAAAATTATGAATAGAAGAATGTATATAAACGGAGATTGGGTAGAAAGTGAAAGTGGTAATACTTTCAAGATTGTTAGCCCAGCCACTGGAGAAATAATAGCTGAGATTCCAAGAGGAAGTATTAGGGATGTAAGAAAAGCCATAGACGTGGCAGCAGCGGCAAAAAATAAGTATCTTGAAATGGCACCATTTGCAAGAGCAGCAATATGTCATAAAATCGCTGATATAATTAAAGTTAAAAAAGAAAAAATCGCCAGAGAACTGGCTCTTGAACAAGGAAAACCTTATAGAACAGAAGCTTTATCGGAAGTGGAGGCTGCTATTGAACAATTTAGACTGGTGGCTGAGAATATTAAAAGGTTAGAAACATCTGTAATACCATCACGGGATATCAATAAAAGAATTCTGACAATTAGGCAGCCAAAAGGTGTTTATGGAATTATTACTCCTTGGAACTTCCCACTAGCGATACCAGCAGAATATATTGCTCCTGCATTAGTCTCGGGTAATACTATAGTATGGAAGCCTGCAAGTTGCACTTCAGGAATTGCTGTTACACTAGCTGAGTGTTTGGATGAAGCTGGTGTTTCTAAGGGAGTTTTTAATCTCGTGACTGGTCCTGGAAATATTATTGGAAATGAAATAGCTATCAATCCCAAGATTGATGCAATAGGTTTAACTGGGTCTAGCATAACCGGCAAAGTAGTTGCGGAAAAGGCGGCAGGAAAAAGCCTACTTTTAGAATTAGGAGGTAATGGACCAACTATAGTATTAGAGGACGCAAATATTCAAATAGCTGCTGAAAGAGCAGCATTTGGATGTTTTTTAAATGCTGGGCAAGCATGTAACTCTACAGAACGAATCCTAGTTTCTGAGAAAATTCACGACGAGTTTGTTAAGAGGGTGATTGATATAGCTAAGGATGTAAAATTAGGCAATCCATTAAATGATGATACTACTATGGGAACTATAAATAACGAGGACACTGCAGCAAAAGTAGATAGGCATATCAAGGATGCATTAAAAAAGGGAGCTAGAATATTATACGGGGGAAAGAGAGCAAAAAATTTTCCAACAAATTTATACTATGAACCGACTGTAATAGACAATGTTACCGAAGATATGTTGCTTAATACTGAAGAGACTTTTGGTCCTGTAGCTGCTATTATGACTTTCTCAGGGCACGATGAAGCCATTGAAATCGGTAATAGGTCAATTTTTGGTTTACAGTCTGCTCTTTTTACAAGTAGCCTTAAAAATGCTTTTTATTTTGCAGAAAGAATTCAGACCGGCAATGTGGTGGTAAATGATTCAAGTGTATATTGGGAAGGACATACACCTTTTGGTGGCTGTGGCGGAAAAAGAAGTGGATATGGGAGACTAGGGGGAAAAAATACAATTCTGGAAATGACGGACCTCAAGACAATAGTTATAGACCTAGAAAATGTAAAAAAATAAATATTTTTTTCTAAAAAATAGCGGAGGGTTTGATAAAGGTAATGAATTATTATATCTTGAAGTGCTTTGCTTGTGGGAAAGAATATAATGATCACCAAAAATCTATTTATAGATGTAAGAAATGTGGAGGGAGTTTGGAGATTATTTATGGCTATGATGAATTGGCTCATAAGATAAATACAAAAATATTAGAGGAAAGAAAGATAGGGGTTTGGAAATATAAAGAGCTTTTACCAGTAAGAGATGATTCTAAAATTATCACACTTGGTGAAGGTGGAACAAAACTTCATAAATGTGAGAGACTTGCCGAAGTTTTAGGCATCAAAAAACTCTATGCTAAAGATGAAACAAGAAATCCTACTGGTACATATAAAGATAGACCAGCTACCGTTGGGATATCAAAAGCTTTAGAATTTGGCGCCAAAACGATTGCTATAGCATCTGATGGAAATGCTGGACCTGCTACTGCAGCTTACGCAGCTAAAGCAGGATTAAAATGTTATGTATTTATGCCTTCTCTTACCCCCATAGAGAGGATTGTTCAAGTGCAGGCGTTTGGAGGAAAAGTTATCCTTATTAAAGGAACGGTTAGTGATTGTATTGACATCCTTACCGAGGTCCAAGCTTATTATGGGTGGTATCAGCTTACCACAGCCATACCTTCAAATCCCTATCAAGCAGAGGGTTCTAAAACAATAGCGTACGAAATTTGTGAGGATTTAATGTGGAATATTCCTAACTGGGTAGTCATACCAGTTGGAGGAGGAGGATTATTAACAGCAAATTGGAAAGGATTTAAAGAGTTCTTTAAACTGGGAATTATTACAAAACTTCCTAAAATAGCGGCTGTCCAAGCAGAGGGATGTGCCCCTCTTGTTAAGGCTTATAATGAGGATAAAGAGAAAATTGAAATTTGGGGAAAGCCAAAAACTATAGCGATAACCATAGGTGTACCCTATCCATTGGATGGAACTGCGGCACTAAAAGCAATTAGAGAGTCGAAAGGAATAGCTGTAGCGGTTTCTGATGAGGAAATTCTAAAGGTAGAAAAGCTACTAGCGCAAACTGAGGGAATTTTCGCTGAAGCAGCAGGAGTAGCCTCTCTTGCTGGTGTAAAGAAACTAATTGGGGAAGGAATAATTAACAGTGAGGAGAGGGTAGTCTTTGAAGTTACTGGAACAGGGCTTAAAGATTTGAAATCAGCTATGAAGACGTACGAAAAACCACCTTGCATTGAAGCTAAACCTAAAGAAGTAGAAGATGCGGTTAAGTTCTGGGAGCGACAATATTAGATGACTTTATAAAGTGTCTTTGGGAGAGAAGAAAATGAGACAGATCTGTTCAAAAAAAGTTTTACAAATTTCTCATTCTAGAATAAGGCATATGTTTAATTTAACAAAGCAATATTCTAACGCTGTTTATCTATGCATTGATGAGCCTGACTTTTCTACTCCTTGCTTTATAATTGAGAAAGCTTATGAGGAAGTTAAAAATGGCTTTACCCATTATACCCCAATGCTAGGATATTAGAGTTAAGAGAAGTTATTTCCGAGGAGGTAAAATCAGTCTTCCGCTAGACAGAACCCCGGATAAAAGGTCATTTTGTAATCTGTTTTTTTAGCTTTTCTCTTAGAGAGGACTTTAGAATCCAAGCTTAAGAGGACTCATCTATCAGTTTCAACACAACCGATTCGAGAAACCCTAAATTCTATGAATTTTGCTGAAGTTAAGATAAAAAAGAGTAAGTTCTTTATTAAAACTAAATCTGATAGTTTGGGGAATAGGATATTGAGGTTATTACATATAAAAGCACCTAAAAACGTTACCCTAATAAACGAATTATCTTTGTAAATAAAAAATTGTAGTGCAAAAATG
>Ga0136651_10001867_pt1 | contig 11591 bp, 7 predicted proteins | sample Mar14236cmmetaG_FD_94867 | JGI IMG/M metagenome (GOLD analysis project Ga0136651, IMG submission 94867) | Marine hydrothermal vent microbial communities from Guaymas Basin, Gulf of California to study Microbial Dark Matter (Phase II) - Marker... ...
AACTGCACCACACCCCGATATGTTGTGATATTATAAAATCTATTTTAAAGAACTTTGGGCTGATCCTGCGACCATCCCGACTGTAAACGTCGGGACATGCTAGCCAACTGCACCACACCCCGAATTATAGTAAGAACTGTGAAATAATTTCGCTGCAAAAATAATACAATTTTACTTGATCTGAAATGTTTTGGCAGGAAATAAATCAGCCACTTTGTCAGAAAATTTGATCCGGTTCCGGGTTTTGCTACCCTGAAACTCTTAATTTTGCCGCCGGCATATAAATTGATAAACCGTTTACTCAATCAGACAAATATTAAAAATCTAAATACCATGGAAAAAACCAAATGCCTGATCATAGGCTCCGGCCCTGCCGGTTACACGGCAGCTATTTATGCGGCACGCGCCGACCTGAACCCTATTGTATACCAGGGAATGGAACCCGGCGGTCAGCTCACAACAACAACTGAAGTAGATAACTTTCCGGGCTATCCCGAAGGAATCGACGGTCCGAAGATGATGGAAGACCTGAAAAAGCAGGCTGAACGCTTTGGCAGCGATATCCGCTGGGGAATGGTGTCGGAAGTGGATACCTCCGAAAGACCGTTCAAAGTGAAGATTGATGACGGAAATGAACTGTTGGCCGATACGCTCATTATAGCCACGGGTGCCACAGCCAAATATCTGGGTATCGAATCGGAAGAGAAATTCAGAGGCGGTGGTGTCTCGGCATGTGCCACCTGCGATGGTTTCTTTTATAAAGGCAAAGATGTAGTTGTTGTTGGCGGAGGTGATACCGCTGCCGAAGAAGCTACCTACCTGGCAAATATGTGCAACAAGGTGTATTTAATCCATCGGCGCGATGAGTTAAGGGCATCAAAGGCTATGCAGAAAAGGGTGCTCAGCACACCGAATATCGAAGTGCTCTGGAACCATGAAGTGAAAGAAATTGTAGGTGTTGAGGAAGGCTTTACAAAGGCATTGAACGGGGTAATTGTTTTTAACAATAAAACCGGTGCCGAAAAGAAACTTGATGTTGAAGGATATTTCGTTGCCCTTGGACATACGCCGAATACAGATCTTTTTAAAGGAAAACTGGAGATAGACGAAACCGGTTACCTGGTCACCAAACCCGATTCAACGGCCACCAACGTGCCGGGCATATTTGCCTGTGGCGATGTGCAGGACAAACATTTCCGCCAGGCGGTAACTGCTGCCGGAACAGGTTGTATGGCAGCCATCGAAGCAGAACGCTTTCTCGGCGAACAGGAATAGAATTAAAATTCAAAAAAAGAAGTCCTCTGATCCCCTCCCCGGAGGGGTGCAGGGGTGGGTCATTAAGAATAATATTCTTTTTTTGAATTTCTGAACAATACAGATAAAAGCTAAATACAATCAGGCTGCTCTCATAGGGCAGCTTTTTTTATCTTTGATGAAATTAACACCGAAATAATGAAACTCGGCAACAGGGAAAAGAAGATAGTATTTGCATCCAAGGTAAGCGTTGCCGGAAATGCCTTGTTGTCGGTGTTGAAAATAGTTGTGGGCCTGTTTGCCGGCAGCCTCGCCGTTGTTGCCGACGGAATTGACTCGGCCAGCGATATCATTACGTCACTGGTGACTTTATACACCGCACATATTGTTGCCCGCCCGCCCGATAAAAAATATCCCTACGGTTACCAGAAGGCCGACACCATAGCTGCCAAAGTGCTGGCATTCATTATTTTCTTTGCCGGGGCCCAACTGGCGCTTTCTTCCATCGAAAAACTTCTGGAACCCGAGCCGCCGGTGATGCCGGATCATATAGCTGTGTACATCATTATCCTGTCCATCATAGGTAAATACCTGCTTTCGGTTTACCTCAAAAAAGTGGGCAAAGAAGTCGACAGTGCCATGCTGACAGCCAATGCCCGGAACATGCAGAACGATGTGGTCATTTCTCTCTCCGTACTGGTAGGGCTTATTTTTACATTCATCTTTAAATTGCCGGTAATTGATGTGATCACAGCGCTGCTCGTAAGTGGGTACATTATGTATATTGCCTTTAAGATATTTATGCAGACCAACCGCGACCTGATGGACGGTGTGGACGATGAAGGAATTTACCGGAAGATCATCGTTCAGGTGAAAAATGTGGAAGGGGCAAGCAATCCACATAAAATACGGGTTCGGAAAATGGCACATCTGTATGTCATTGCCCTTGATATTGAAGTGGACGGAAGCATCACACTGGAAAAGGCACATGAATTGAGCGCACAGGTGGAAAAAAGTATCAAAAGCAATATTCCAAATGTGTATGATGTGCTGGTGCATGTGGAACCCATCGGAAACCGGGAGGAAGATGAAGTATTCGGTGTTTCCGAAGAAGAACTCAGTTAGTTCTCTCCATACCCCCGGCTCCACGCCCTCGCTCCATGCTCCACGCTCCATGCCCTCCGCCCCATGCCCCATGCTCCATACCCGATTGTTGAAAATAAGTTCATGAATTCTGCCTTTCTGCTATGGACGCGCATGTTATGTGCAGAATCTAAAAAGTGCGCTGGCTGACCAAAACGGCGGGCCTGCGCAAGCGAGAATGCCGGAATGTATACGAACAGGCGCAAAAGCGCTTGCCGTTTCGGTAATAAATCATCAGGACGGCTTGTGTGCAGGCATTTGTTTCCGACTCTTTTGCCCTGGTCGTTATATTCCGGCAGAGCGGGAGGAAGCTTCGTTTTGGTGTCCTTTCTTTGGTTCGTTTCTTTGGACAAACAAAGAAATGAACATATAAAGTATATAAATGCGCAGTATTATAAACTCCTGAAAAATTGTTGAAAATAAGTTTATGAATTCTGCCTTTCTGTTCTTGTTGTGCGTGATATTATTATATGTAGAATCTGAAAAGTGCGCTGGCTGACCAAAACGGCGGGCCTGCGCAAGTGAGAATGTCGGAATGTTTACGAACAGGCGCAAAAGCGCTTGCCGTTTCGGTAATAAATCATAAGGAAAGCGGCTCCTGAAGGGGAGCTCCCTTGTCCCTAGGAGATTTCTCGCTATGCTCGAAATGACAAGGATTGTTTTTAATCAGGTAGATTAAGGCTTCATTTGGTAGTCAGGAGACTATGCCAAAGGGAAATGTAAATAAAATAAAGTCTCCTCAGCATAGTCTCCTGACTATGCTGAGTGGAGTGATAATCTTCAGATTATCTAAAATAGTCAGCAGTCGGCAGTCAGTCAATCAATAATCAACACACCTCTTTGTGTTTCCTTCGTGCCTTTGAGCCTTAGTGGCAGATATGACAGTGATAATGCTCTAAGCTTCATGCTCCATGCCCTCCTTTCCAATTGTTGAAAATATTTTAACGAATTATAACCCCGCCGCTTTGTCTGCTGCCATCCTTTTATATCTTTGCAATTGCTTCTAAATCCTTAATTTGTTCGTGTTATGGTATCCATTTTCCATTCCCCCAAAAGCCCGTACTACCTGGTACAATCCGATAACAAATTAGCTAAAAGTGATCTGGATAAGCTTACCTGGCTGTTCAGCGGTTCCGGCGTACTGGAAGATGATGGTGTTCCCGGTTATTTTGTTGGACCCCGCAGGGAAATGATCACCCCGTGGAGTACCAATGCGGTGGAGATTACGCAGAATATGGGCATCGAAGGGATACTGCGGATTGAAGCTTTCGAAAAAGTGCAGAACGAAGAAGCGTCCTACGACCCGATGTTGCAGCAGTTATACAACGGACTGGATGAAGGAGTTTTTGAAGTGCCTGCCGTCGCCGAGCCTGTCCGCGAAGTGGAAGACATCCGTACCTATAATGGGGATGAAGGGCTGGCCCTCAGCGATGATGAGGTGGAGTACCTGGAAGAAATAAGCGAGAAGATCGGGCGGAAACTGACCGACTCCGAAATTTACGGCTTTGCCCAGATCAACTCGGAGCATTGCCGCCATAAGATATTTAACGGCACATTTGTTATCGATGGCCGGGAAATGAACCAGAGCCTGTTTGCCCTGATCAAAAAAACCTCAAAAAAACATCCCGACAATCTGGTGTCGGCTTACAAAGATAACGTGGCATTTATTGTCGGTCCGCAGATCGAACAATTTGCCCCTGCGACACAGGATAAGCCTGATTTTTTCGAGATAAAAGATATTTCTTCTGTCCTCTCGCTGAAGGCCGAAACCCATAACTTTCCTACCACGGTGGAGCCTTTCAACGGGGCTTCTACGGGCAGCGGCGGTGAAATCCGTGACCGGCTGGCAGGAGGAAAGGCAAGCTGGCCGTTAGCCGGTACAGCAGTCTATATGACATCTTATACACGCCGCGATGACAGCAAAGAGTGGGAAAACAGAATTGAGCCTCGCAAGTGGCTGTACCAGACACCCGAAGAGATCCTGATCAAAGCCTCAGACGGCGCATCTGATTTCGGGAATAAATTCGGCCAGCCGCTGATCAATGGAAGCTTGCTCACTTTTGAACACGAAGAAGCCGATAAAACGTATGGGTTTGATAAGGTGATCATGCTGGCAGGTGGCGTTGGATTCGCTAAAGAGGAAGATGCCCTGAAAGGCCAGCCCGAAGAGGGAGATCTTATTATCGTTCTGGGGGGCGACAATTACCGTATCGGAATGGGCGGTGGTGCCGTGTCGTCGGTGGCAACAGGAGAATTCGGCAACAACATCGAACTGAATGCTGTACAGCGTGCCAACCCTGAAATGCAGAAACGTGTGGCCAACGCTATCAGGGCAATGGCTGAAGCAGATAAAAACCCCATCATTTCCATCCACGACCACGGTGCAGGTGGCCACCTGAACAGTTTATCTGAGCTTGTGGAAGATACCGGAGCAGTGATTAAAGTGGATAAACTGCCGGTAGGCGACCCAACGCTGTCGGCAAAAGAAATTCTCGGCAACGAATCGCAGGAGCGTATGGGTCTGGTCATCAAAAAGAAGGATATGGAGCAACTGGACCGGGTAGCGAAAAGGGAGCGGGCGCCGATTTATGAAGTGGGGGAAGTGAAAAGCGATAAATACCTGAAATTTATAACCGGTACGGAAGAATGCCCCATCGATCTTGAACTGGAATATTTCTTCGGCAAGCCGCCGAAGACAGTGCTTACCGACACAACGGAGGAACCTGATTTTACAGAAATCGGTTATGAAGAAATTAAATTCGAATCATACCTGACAGATGTATTGCGGCTGGAAGCTGTTGCCTGTAAAGACTGGCTGACCAACAAAGTGGACCGCTCGGTAACAGGTAAGGTAGCCACGCAGCAATGTGTCGGACCGATCCAGCTTCCGCTGAATAACCTGGGCGTTATGGCATTGGATTACCAGGGGCTGAAAGGAATTGCCACAGCACTGGGGCATGCCCCGGTTTCTGGCCTCGTTGACCCCGGTGCAGGCTCTCGGCTGGCAGTTGCTGAATCGCTGACAAACCTGCTGTGGGCACCCTTAAGCTACGGGTTGAAAGGCGTTTCGCTGAGTGCTAACTGGATGTGGCCTGCAAGAAACAAAGGAGAAAATGCCCGCCTGTATCAGGCGGTGAAAGCTCTGAGCGATTTTGCCATTGAACTGGGAATTAATATACCTACAGGTAAAGATTCGCTGTCGATGACACAGAAATATCCGGATGGAAAAACGGTCTTTGCCCCGGGAACAGTGATCATTTCAGCTGTTGGTGAGGTGAAGGACATCCGGAAGACCGTTACACCGAACATAAAGCAAAAAGAAGGCTCAAAGATCATCTATATCGACTTTGCAAAATCAGGCTTCGAACTGGGCGGTAGCAGCTTTGCCCAGACATTGAACAGCCTGGGGACAACCGTACCTGACGTAACAGATGCATCTTATTTTGCCAGAGCTTACGATACAGTACAGCAACTGGTCAGTAAGGGCAAAATATTAGCCGGGCACGATGTTTCGGCGGGCGGGCTGGTAACTACTTTGCTGGAAATGAATTTCCCCAACTACGAAATGGGCATGACCCTGGACCTGGATGTTTTTACGGAGAAAGACCTGATAAAAGTGATGTTCAGCGAAAAACCCGGGGTGGTGATCCAGGCAGGCGATAAGGAAGTGGAGCAACAGCTGAAAAAAAATAAGCTGTCATACCATGTGCTCGGAACCGTTACCAACGATTTTGTTATTAAGCTGCAGAAGAATAAAAAAGAATATGTGTTCGACATTGACCGTTTGCGTGATGTGTGGTTCGAAACATCGTTTATGCTCGACCGGAAACAAAGCGGCGAAGGGAATGCCCACTGCCGGTTCAGGAACTATAAAAGACAGGAGCTAGATTATTATTTTTCACCTGATTTTACCGGCAGGCTGAGTGATTACGGGCTTAAAAAGAGCCGGCGCAGCAAAAGCGGTGTCAAAGCGGCGATTATTCGTGAAAAAGGGGTAAACGGAGACCGGGAGATGGCCTTCGCACTGCACCTTGCCGGGTTTGATGTGAAAGATGTGCATATGACCGACCTGATCAGCGGGAGGGAAGACCTTTCGGGAGTAAATATGATCGTATTTGTAGGCGGTTTCTCCAATTCCGATGTGCTGGGTTCTGCCAAAGGATGGGCCGGTGCCTTTCTGTACAACCCGAAAGCTAAAAAAGCACTCGATGATTTTTATGCACGCAACGACACGCTGAGTCTGGGTGTCTGTAACGGTTGCCAGCTGATGGTGGAACTCGGACTGATCTACCCGGAACATCCCGAGAAACCGAAAATGCTGCATAACGATTCGGGTAAATTCGAGTCGAATTTCGTCAACGTGGATATTCCGGAAACCAATTCTGTTATGCTGAAAACACTCACCGGCTCAAGGTTGGGCGTATGGGTGGCGCATGGTGAAGGAAAATTCAGCTTCCCCTATTACAAAGACAAATACAATATGGCCATGAGGTACAGCTATGATATCTATCCCGGAAACCCGAATGGTTCCGACTGGGCTATAGCGGCTATTTGCAGCAACGACGGGCGTCACCTGGCGATGATGCCGCACCTCGAACGCTCTTTCTATCCGTGGCAGTGGCCTGAATATGCCGAGCGGAAAAACGATGAAGTCACCCCCTGGTTAGAAGCCTTTGTAAATGCCCGCAAATGGGTGGAAAGGAAAGTTATACGGTCAGAAGGTTGACGGATAGCCAGCAGGTAATCAGAAATCTTATCCCTTACTTCGGTGCTGTCTTCAGCAGGTAAAGCCCGATTACAGTATAGATCATATTAGGTATCCAGGAAGCTACCACAGGCGAAAGGCTTCCGTAGGTGGAAAATACCGTCGATATCTGCATCAGTAATATGTATGAGAAAGTCAGTGCAAGCCCCACCCCGAGGTGCATACCAATACCTCCGCGTGTTTTCCTGCTCGATAATGCCACCCCGATGAACGTTAGAATAATGATGGCAGCCGGTCCGGCAATACGTTTGTGCTTTTCGATCTCATATTTTTTGTAGGCAATTGAGCCTTTTCTTTTTTCCCGTTTGATCACTTCGTTTAGTTCGAAAAAGTTCATTTCTTCAAATCGATCTTTTATCCTGTACATATCAAGGGGTCTCAACGGAATAACGGGAAGCTTTTTCTCACTACCTATGAACAGATGCTGCCCGGTACTGTCAAAAGTACGTTCGTAATAATCGTTCAGCAGCCAGGAACCGTCCGTCGAATCATAAATAATCTTGGCAGCATTTACTTTGTATATCAGTTTCTGGCCGTCAAATTTTTCCAGCGAAAATTTTCGCCCCTCCTGTAAAACACTTGAGTACGATTCAACATAAACAAAAGAGCCGGGGCTGATTTGCAGATGCAGGTCTTTGTCGTTGTCTTTGGTGAGTTTTTCCATGTACTGGTTCTTGAAAATCCTCCTGGCTTTGTTCGTCTGGGGTATAAGAAAGTTCCCCAGGTAGAAGGAAAGAATAGCCAGCAGAACTGCTGACACAAGGTAGGGGAGAAGCAGCCGCCTGAAACTGACACCGCTGCTCAGTATGGCAATAATCTCGGTATTTCCGGCCAGCTTGGAGGTGAAGAAAATCACCGATATAAAGGTGAACAGATAAATGAACAGGTTGATAAAATAAGGAATGAAGTTGATGTAATAATCGACAACTACAGCTTTTAAAGGCGCTTCGTTCTTGATAAAACTGTCCAGGTTCTCCGAGATATCAAAAATGATCACGATCATGATCAGCAGGGAGATGGCATAGAAGAACGTGCCTAAAAATTTCTTAATGATATATTTGTCGATGATCTTCATCAGGACCTGGTCATTGTTACAGCCTTTGTGTTACTTTTTTTACCATCATACTTTTCCATTCGGCAAAATCACCTTCAATGATATGTTTGCGTGCTTCGCGTACCAGCCAAAGATAAAAACTTAAATTGTGCAGACTGGCGATCATGCCGCCTAACATTTCTTTGGCTGTAAAAAGGTGCCGCAAATAGGCTTTTGTATATTGTGTGTCAACAAACGAATTTCCGTCTTCATCAATCAGGCTGAAGTCGTTTTTCCACTTTTCATTCTTCATATTCATGATCCCGTTCCTTGTGTATAATAGTCCGTGCCTTGCATTGCGGGTAGGCATCACGCAGTCGAACATGTCAATTCCGAGCGCAATACTTTCCAGGATATTTTCCGGTGTGCCCACACCCATCAGGTAACGGGGCTTGTCTTTAGGCAGGATGGCACACACAAGTTCCGTCATTTCGTACATCATCTCGTGCGGTTCACCAACCGACAGGCCACCAATGGCATTTCCGTCGGCATTTTGTGCAGCAATCGTTTCTGCCGATATCTTGCGCAGATCGCGGTATGTGCTGCCCTGAACAATCGGAAACAATGCCTGGCTATAACCGTATTTCGGCTCTGTTTCGTTCATACGCTGCACACACCTTCCGAGCCAGCGATGGGTGATTTCCATCGAATTTTTAGCATAATCGTAATCGCAGGGATAAGGTGTACACTCGTCGAAAGCCATGATGATATCAGCCCCTATAACCCGTTGGGTGTCGATAACGCCTTCGGGAGAAAACAGATGCTTCGACCCGTCAATGTGGGAGTGAAACAAAACCCCCTCTTCCGTCAGTTTCCGGCGGTGTGCCAGTGAATACACCTGGTAACCACCGCTGTCGGTCAGTATCGGCCGGTCCCATCCGTTAAATTTGTGCAGTCCGCCAGCCTGTTCAATGACGTCAAGACCGGGCCGCAGATACAGGTGATACGTGTTTCCCAGGATAATGTCGGCATGCACGTCTTCTTTAATATCGCGGATATGCACACCTTTTACACTTCCTGCGGTGCCCACAGGCATAAAGATTGGCGTTTCAATCAGGCCATGGTCCGTCTCCATTAAACCGGCTCTTGCCGAACTTTTATCATCTGTCTTTATTAATTTGAAATCCATGCTTTTTTGTAATTGCGGCAAAGATAGCGGATTGTAAAGAACCGATTGTATCTGCACCGGCGTATTTATCGTTAATTATTCCTAAATTTGTCTGGTACATTCCTCTGACCAAACCATGAACCTGTCATTACCTGAGACAGTATTAATTATTATATTGGCAGCTGCAGTATTGATCCAGCTGGCTTATTACTGGCTGCTGTTTACACGGTTGGCATTCTACAGGCTGACGGATAACACGAAAACAAATACCCCACCGGTTTCGGTGGTGCTGGTAGCACGTAACGAATACGTAAACCTGAAAAAGAACCTGCCAATGATCCTTGAACAGGACTATGATGAGTTCGAGGTGGTTGTGGTGAACCATATTTCAGATGACGAAACCGTGGAATTGCTGGAAGATCTCGAAAAAAAATATCAGCGCCTGAAAGTGGTGAACATCACCCAGGATCTGAATTTTTTTAAGGGAAAGAAGTTCCCCTTATCGATTGGCATCAAATCGGCCGCCAATGAATTGTTGTTGCTGACTGATGCCGACTGCTGGCCGGAGAGTAAACAGTGGATCAGTTCCATGGTACAAAATTACACAGCCGGGAAACAGGTTGTACTCGGTTATGGTCCTTACAGGAAAGAGAAAGGACTGGTCAACCTGTTCATCCGTTACGATACTTTTTGGGTGGCGGTACAGTACCTTTCGTATGCGCTGGCAGGCATTCCTTACATGGGTGTCGGGCGAAACCTGTCGTACACCCGTTCCCTCTTTTTTGAAAACAAAGGTTTTACAGCTCATTACCGTGTTGCTTCCGGCGATGATGACCTGTTTATAGGTCAGGTGGCCAACAAACGAAATACAGGAGTAGCGCTGTCGCCTGAAAGCTTCGTTTATTCCGATCCTGAAAAATCATTTCGCGCCTGGTTCAGGCAAAAACAACGGCACCTGACAACCGGAAAATTTTATAAACCTAAGATCAAGTTCCTGTTGGGATTGTTTAGCCTGAGTCAGTTGCTGTTTTATGCCTTATTGGTTACCCTGCTTTTTATTTCAGAAGCGTATTACATCCTGGCAGGCTTGTTTCTACTCCGGTTTATATCGCAAATGATTGTGCAAAAAAAAGCAGGCGATCTGCTTAAAGAAAAGCAATTATTGATAATTTCGCCCCTGTTGGAGGTTTTTTATATACTTTTAATGCTTATTTTATTTATTAGAAGCATATTTGTTAAACATATGCAATGGAAGTGAACGCAGGCTTAACTGAAAAAGGACAACGAGACCATGAGCTCATAAAAAGGGCCCTGGAAAAAAGTGACCAGCAGGCTTATGCACAACTGGTTGATTATTACCGGGATTCCCTTTATTTTATGATGCTGAAGATGACCAATAACCAGCATGATGCGGATGACCTGACTATTGAAGCTTTCGGCAAAGCATTTAAAAATTTAAAGCAATACACACCTGATTACGCTTTCAGTACCTGGCTGTTTAAAATTGCCACCAACAACTGCATCGATTTTATGCGGAAGAAAAAGAAAGGGGATGTGACGCTGAAAACCGACAGCGACGATGCACTGGCAAACATTTCGCAGCAAATTCCTTCGCAGGGACCTGATCCGGAGGAGAGCTTCATCAAAGACCAGAAAATCGACCTGATGCGCGATGTGGTACAGCGACTGAAACCTCATTACCGCAGGCTGATCGAACTGCGCTATTTCAAAGAGTATTCGTACGAAGAGATCGTGGAAGAACTGGACCTTCCGCTGGGAACCGTCAAAGCTCAACTGTTCCGTGCCCGCGAGTTCCTGTTCAATATTCTGAAAAACTCAAAGGAAAAGATTTAAGAATTATTAGCTTTTGCGTAGCTGTAATTACCCGCCAATTGCCTGAATTGTTATAATTTTGCCTTGTCTTAATAACTTTATGTACAATGGATTTTAAAAACGCCATATTGCAGGGAATTCCGTCAGAGCTTCCTGCACTAAAACCTCATGATGCAAGTGTAAGTCATGCACCGAAAAGAAAAGATATTTTGTCGGTTGAAGAAAAAAAGCTGGCGCTGCACAATGCGTTAAGATACTTCCCTGAAAAGTTTCACGAAGTGCTGGCGGAAGAGTTTTCCCGCGAACTGGAAACTTACGGACGTGTTTACATGTACCGTTTTCGCCCGGATTACAAAATGTATGCCCGCCCGATTGACGCATACCCGCACAAGACT
>Ga0136651_10001868_pt1 | contig 11587 bp, 6 predicted proteins | sample Mar14236cmmetaG_FD_94867 | JGI IMG/M metagenome (GOLD analysis project Ga0136651, IMG submission 94867) | Marine hydrothermal vent microbial communities from Guaymas Basin, Gulf of California to study Microbial Dark Matter (Phase II) - Marker... ...
AGCGAACTTTAAGACTTTTTGGAGTTATGAATGAAGTTCAATATACCTTTGGAGCTCTTTAATAAACTACAGATTCCTTTTGCTGTTTTTAGAGAAGGAAAAGTTGTTCATATTTCCCAGCTGATAGAAAATCTGCTTGGAATTTCTCTATCGGGAGAGTACGCCGAAGTCGCAGAGGTGTTTGGAGATAGTGCAGCAGCTATTGAAGAACACCTTCAGGAAGTTCTAAAGAACTCTTATGCTGAAAGTGTGGTGGTCTGCAGCGTGCACTCAGAAAAAATTCCTGTGGTCTTTAGAACTATTGCTGTCGAAGAGAATGGAGAGTTGTACTTACTATCCTTCCTGGAACCATTAAGCAATATAAAAAGGAAAATAAAAAGCTTTGCCTTTATGGGCTGTAGTATTCCAGGTATTATTCACAACGTTAGCAATCCTATGACGGTAGTGTTAAACAAGATTCAGATAATGAAGATGAAGGGCATTGAACCAGATCAGATGACCTCTCTAATAACTGAAATTAGAAAAATCCAGGACATTTTTGATAATGTTAGCCTGAAAAGCATAAAAGAAATGAAAAATGAAGAAGGAACTATTGACATTAACATTATCATCAAGGTGAACATGGAATTTCTGAATGCAAACTCCTATGTAAAGCATAAAATAAGAAAAGAGGTGGTTTTAAATAACCTACCCAGAATGGTCAGGGGGAGATTTCTAGACCTTTCGCAAATATTTCTTGCGTTCTTCTACATCATTTTTAAAAGTGTGGAAGATAAGGGGGATCGATTTATACGAGTTGAAACAGGTTATAAAGATGGAAAGGTACACATAAATTTTTCAAGCAATGGTGTTTCACTTGAAGAGCTTGTTGAATCCGCAATTGAAAAAGTGCTGCTGGATTCAAACACTTACACAGGTTGCTTTGTAGAAAAGATTAATCTGGACTGGACTTTTGAAGGGTTAAAACACCTGCTTGATTTGTACCAGGTGGACCTTGATTACGGAACAAAGCCCGATGGAAACTATTTGAGCTTAGGGTTTATCGCTGAAGAAATGACTCTATAAATACTGGTTACTGCAGAAGTTAGAGTGTCCACTTCAAATTTAGGTAAAATAACATTTCTATTTCTTGTTCTCTTAACATTGAGTACCTGTTCTTGTAGATCCCCCGACTATCCCACGATAGAGATTCCTGACTATCCATTGGTCCAGCGAATTTACAACCACGTCTGGCACCTGTTTCGTAGCGAAATTACTGATGTCTCTGTCAATGGAAAATCTACAAGAGTCCTTTTATCAGATGAGAACTTTATTGTTCAGAATAAGACTATATACACAGCTCTCTTCGGGGTTTATCATTTCAGAAGATCTCTCATAAAAGAGAGTCTGGATCAATTCTATCGGGGGCAAAGAGAAGACGGTTTTATTGCAAGGGTCTACTTTGTAAAAGATGGAACACCTCTGCATCAGCCTTCTCAACAGGAGCTATTAATTCATCCCCCATTGTTTGCCACGGCCGAGCTGAAACTTTTTGAGGTAACTGCTGACACTCAGAGACTGGAAAAGGTGTTCAAAGTACTTAAAAAGTATTTTCATTGGCTTGATCGCAACTGTGCAACACATCTAAAAGGCAGGAGGGTAGATCTGTATAGAAACTCCGTTCTCGGTTCAGGAATGATAAACCTACCATCCGGTGATTATGGCGAAGGGGCAGGAGTTGATATCTCCTCCCAGATGGCACTATTTGCCAAAGATATGGCCAAAATAGCCCGTATTGTGGGTGATGCAGAAGCAGAAGCTTTTTTCAAGGAAAAGTGCAACAATATCTCCAGGAATATTAATGAATATTTGTGGGATTCAGAAACGGGATTTTATTACAATGTTGACGAAAAAGGGCGTTTTATAAGATGCCGTACAATATCTGGTTTCTGGCCAATCATTGCGGGAGTTGCTAAAGAGGAAAGACTTGAATACCTGCTTTCAGCTCTCAGAGACACTACAAAGTTCCTCAGACGATTTTCGGTTCCCTCAGTTGCTGCTTCAGAACCTTTTTTTCATTCGGAGGGGTTTTACTGGCGGGGTGCTGTATGGCCTTCTATTGTCTATATGTTGATAAACTCCCTATCTGAATACGGGTACTACTCTTTATCAAGGGAAATTGCATGGCGGTTAATAGAGGTAATTTGCAGGGTGTATGCGGGAGAAAATCCCTCCGCAGGAAGAGGAAAAGTGTGGGAAGCTTACTCCCCGGACTTTGTAGCTCCTGCCACAGACTGGAAAAACGAATGCTTTTGCAGCTCCGAGGTGTCAAGCTTTGTCGGACTCGCTACTATATCTATGGTGATCGAGCATCTAATGGGCTTCGTTCCGTCAGCTCCTGAAGATAAGCTCTTTATTCGTCTGCCTTCAAGAATGAAGAGATGGGGGATTAAAAATCTCCATTTTGGGGATAACATTGTCTCCATCGAGGTTAAGAGGAACGCCGGAAACACTTTTACTTTTCATGGCAGGACAAATTCTTTTCTTAATCTTGTTGTAGTATGGGGAAACAGAAAATTCTTCTTCAAATTTGAAAGAGGGAATATAGATTTTACTTTAATACCCAGCTATGAAAAATTATCTCAACAGTGAGGCTAAATTCAAAACTTTTGACACATAAACCCTGCTGTAATTATATCTAAGGAGAGCTCTTCTCTGGCTTAGGTAGTGATTTCCCCACCCTGCCCTGCTCAGAAAGTTCGCGACGCTCATTATGGCATCAGGAAAAGAAAACAAATCAATCTCACCGTCTTTGTCCCCATCAACTCCAAACTTTAGAAAACTGGAAGGCATGAATTGCGGAAGTCCAAATGCTCCAGCATATGATCCCACAAGAGAAAGAGCATCTATATTGGTTGTAAGATGAAGCCTTATAAGAGAAGCGAGCTCGTTCTTTGCCCACTTACTTTTTTTCTTTGCTCTTTCCTGCAGCCTTTTGATCACACCTATTCTTGAATCATAATCAAGGTAATGATACTTTATATGTACATAGTTTTCTATTCTACGCAGGTTTTCCTCATTCCCGGCTACTGCCAGGGAACTCAAAACATTAAACACAGGATATCTCCCCAGTATTCTGCCGAGCTTGGTTTCGGTAAAGAGAACAGCCACGATTGTCTCTCTATCTACGCCATATTTCTTCTCCGCCAGGTCAAGGTAGGATCTGTACTCTTTCATGAAATCTTCTATCTCATACACAGGTACTCGATCACGATAAGGGTGAGAAACAGGCGAGAGAACTTCTCTTGATAGATTCTGGTAAATTACCTGCTCGTAGAATTCCACCCGGGGGTCAGAGAAAATGGCCTTTATGGTGTCTTCGGGGAAACCCTGCTCTTTCAGATACACCACAAGGCTCTGAAACTCTGGTTTTACTGTTTTTTCCCTCTTCACTTGGGAAGGTCTCAGAAGTATGAGATACATCCCAAAGGCTATTAATATTAAAACTTTTATTTTATGTATTAGCTTCTTATTACTACACATATCACTGCTTTCAGTTTGACTCCTAATTCTAATAAAAAGATTTTACTTTCTACTTGTTTGTTGTCACGTTTTTAGTGAGGCCTTGGAAAGGTTTGATTTGAATCACAGCTTTGCCTAAAAGGTAGGCTCAAAAATCGTTTAAATTTAATTCTTCTATGGGGCAATTGCAAATAGTAAAGAGAATGCCTGGCGTGCCAATAAAATTGCATTAAAGGCTTAGTGTGTACATCTTCCGGAATTAACACCAGCACGGAGAAAAATCTTATCTAGTGCTTATCTTTTAAAGTTCCAATGCAGAGTTTAGCAGATTTGCCGTTCTTTCAATTCTACTTGATTGTTGAGAAAAAAACTGGTAATTTCCTTTAGGTTTTTTGCCGGAGGTTGTATCTAAGGCTTGTTATTAGGCTGAGTGTAAAAGAACCGTTAAAAGAGCTTATAGTGGCCGAATGTTAGGGGTTGGGCATTCGGTTTTTTGTTAGTGGGAGGAAAAGAATGGGTCGCTCGAGAGTGATTTTTATCATTGCATTGGTATTTGTACTAATAAATGTTGCTCATGTCATGGCTCAGAGCCAGGCCGGTGCTATATGGCTCTTAATTAATCCTGGTGCAAGAGCAGATGGGATGGGGGAAGCAGGTGTAGCTATAGCCAATGATGCCTATGCAAGTTACTGGAACCCGGCGGGGCTTGGTTTCCTTCGGGGAAAAGAAATTGGCTTGATGCATACAAACTGGTTGCCAAATCTTGCTTCTGATATATATTACGATTTTATAGGAGCTTACTATCATGTAAGGTACTGGGGAACATTTGGTGGACATGTGGTCATGATGAATCTTGGTGAGCAGATAGCGATGGACGAAAGGGCAAACTATCTGGGAACGTTCGCTTCCTATATGATTGCAGTGACACTCTCTTATGGTTCTCAGCTAAGTAAGTATGATGCTATTGGAGTTAGTGTAAAACTAATACATCAGCATCTTACGGATATTCTTGCCGGGGCAGAGAAAGGTAAAGGGTACTCTACAAATATTGGTTTTGATTTTGGCTATATGAAGAAAAAATTTATTTTGGATAATATGAATTTTGGCTTAGCGATATCGAATATCGGTCCAAAGATAGCTTTTATAGATGCGAATCAGGCTGATCCCATGCCAACCAACCTGAAGATGGGGATCAGCTATACGATGGGAGATAAATATAACAAAATTACTATTGCGTATGATATGAACAAGCTTCTGGTTGCTTCCTACCCGGCCAGGGATATTGATGGTGATGGTAAGATAGGAGGATATGATAAAAATGGTAGACCCAAAAAAGGAGGAATGTACAATAAGGATGGGAGACGTGAAACGGAATATTCTGATCCCTGGTATATTGGGATTTTTACATCCTGGATAGATGACTGGCTTTTGCTCTATGATTCGAGCGCTGATGGTATCGGAGAGAAGGATGAAGATGGCAATACTCATGATGGGTCTTTGAAGAAGGAGCTTGAGTCTATTGTTCATAATTTTGGTGTCGAGTATTGGTATTCCGAAATGTTTGCTTTGAGAGTGGGTTTCCTGTATGACAAAGCTGGTAAAATCGTTATGAAAGGGAAATATCCGGTCCCGACTTTTGGTATAGGATTGAAGTATGCTGGAATGTCGTTTGACTTTGGTTATACTTCGGGAGATCCAGGGCATCCCAGGCAAAATACAATGTTATTCTCGCTTAACATAAAATTTTAGGGTACGAACCTTTTATTGAAACGGTTGCTAAATAAATATAATAGAGAAAAGGTATAAAGGCTTCGTGGAGAAAATTTTAAAATGAAAAGGTATGGTTTTATTTTTTTGATGTTTCTATGTGCGTCAGTTTGGAGTTCGGAATCGGGTGAGTTACTCAAACCATTTGTTATGGTAAGAGAAGCGGGTTCGGTTAAGAGTACCGGAACAGTGAAGATTTGTGCATTGCGGGTGGAGTTTATCCCCGATAATGAAAAAGGAACTACTGGAGATGGTAGATTTCTCAAAGAGAGCAATATAGATTGTGGGTTTGTTGTTGACCCTCCTCCTCATAACAGAGAATACTTCAAGGATCATATCAAAGCTCTTTCGAACTATTACTATCATGCATCGCATGGGAGACTGATAATTGATACTCTGAATTCCGAGGTTTTTCCGGTGGAAGATGACAGCGTATATGTACTTCCGCATAAGATGTCATACTATCACCCTTTTTCCAAAGAGGATTCGATTGATATAAGGCTGGTTGAACTTTTTGTGGATGCGGTTAAACTGGCTGACGGAGATGTTGACTTTTCCAGATATGACCTTGTTGTGGTATTCCATGCGGGAGTTGGCCAGGATTTCAATATCACGCTTGATCCTACCCCTTTTGATATTCCTTCTGTTTATCTGGGGCCATCGAATTTTGAGGAGGTCTCAAGCGAAGTTTTTCCTTATTCAAAAGGTGTTCCTGTTGACAGTGGGCAGACATTAATAAACAGGGGTATTATTCTCCCTGAGACTCAGAATCATCTGCTTTATCCCGAGGGCAAAGATATCTTTGCCGGTTATGAGGATTTGTGTGAGTATCAGATTGCCCTGAACGGAACTTTTGCTCTTATGTTTGGTTTTTACCTCGGATTGCCAGCTCTTTTTAATACGGAAACGGGTGAATCGGGTATCGGGAAATTTGGCTTGATGGATCAAGGTTCGATGAATCTTAACGGGTTTGTTCCTGCTCTCCCTTCCGCCTGGGAAAGAGTTTATATGGGATGGGAGGAACCTATCATAGCTGAGGGCGATGTCGTGGTGCGGTTGAAACACGCAGAATCTGGTGCTGATACAACCGTGTGGAAAGTACCGATCAACGATAGAGAGTATTTTCTTATAGAGAATAGGTATTCGTTTGTGAGGCCGGGGGTTACAATAGATAGCCTTCAGTATAAGGAGTATCTTGATACAAAGGAGTGGCCTTCTATTTTTCCCTATATTAAGGATTCGATTGGGGCTGTGTTTTCTCCGAGGACAGGGGTTTTGCTTTCTGTACCAAGGTATGATGTAGGATTGCCCGGTTCTGGTTTATTGATATGGCACATCGATGAGGGGGTTATTAGGGAAAACATTTCTTCCCATGGAGTTAATAATGACGTGCATAGGAGAGGTGTCGATCTGGAGGAAGCAGATGGTGCCCAGGATATTGGATATGAATCCACTACTATTGGTCCGAATACGGGCCTTGGATGGTATTTTGATCCCTGGTTTGCGGGAAATGAGGGGTTTTTTCACCTTAATCCGGATTATCCAGTGGATTCAATGAGAACCATAGGCTTTACGCCCCAGACGAATCCCTCCACGTGTAGCAATGACTATTCCTACACGGGCATAAGGATTGACAGTATTGGACCTGCTGGCCAGGAAATGTTTTTCAGGATCGGTTTTGATAGGACTGTTTATAGAATAAACATAAAGAAAGGTATAAAAACTGAGCCTCTGGTTTTGAATATTGACAGTCAACCTGTGGTTATTGTTTTCTCAGACAGCCTTTATCTCTTTGAAATTGAGGGCCGGCTGCTGAGTGCCTCAGACTTTCTCGGCCTTTTCGAATCCGATTCTGTACAGGTGAGCTTTGTAACTTTTGTTGATAGCAATATTGTTACTTTGGCAGAAGAGAAGGGGAAGGTACATCTTATAAAGTATGGGATTTCTTCAGATGAGGTAAGATTTACGGGAAAGTTTACCTATTCCATTCCGCGGATTAATCCCTCTGTTTTAAGTGACGGAAGAGATGTGGTTTTTGCCAGTGGTGATACTGTTTTTTACTGGTCGATCAGTGGCGGGGATATTGTGAAGAAACACATAGGACATGGTATCCTACAGCTGGCAGGGGGTGGGGAGTTGCCCGTTTATGCGCTGTGTGCGGATGGCCTGATGGTTGAAGTAAACAGCGGGGAAGTCTTACAAGACATTCTATTGGAAGATTTTGATAGCAGTTTTTACCCCGATGGAACCTTTCTCGTGCTGGGTTTTCTGAACGATAATGAATTTGTGGATTTTGGAATTGTTAACGGTTATAGCCTTTATCTTATTAAAGATGTGGGTACAGAACAACAAAGGGTGAGAACAGAAAAGCTTTATGAACCCGGCAGGGATCTTATCCTGTCTGACATAGATGGAGATGGTCAGGTAGAGGTGGTTGTTGTTTCAGAAAGGTGGCTGTATGTTTTTAACAAGGAGCTATATTTCGAAAGCGGTTTTCCGCTGGAGTTGACGGGACTTTATAGTGGGAAGCATTTTTTGAGTGGAGTCCTTTCTGCGGACATTACAGATGATGGGAATAACGATATAATTGTTGAAGTTGAAGGCAGCGGAGTCATCGGGTTTGAAAAGGATGGAAGTATTATAGATAAATTCCCGATGGCAGTACGGAGAGCCAGAAACTATCTGCCCCAGATAGTAAATATCGATGGGATGTGGTACTATGTCACAGTCACCCCAGATATTAAAAGCGTAGATCTTCTAAGCCTCGGCAGGGGGGGTGAAAAATCTGCCTGGACCTGTTATGGGGCTAATTATTTCAGAAACTTCTATCAACCCCAGAAATCCCAGGTTGTTGTGTCGGGGGGCTCGGGCATTTTGGATTGGGATAAAGTTTATTGTTGGCCAAATCCGGCCAGGGACAACTATACTAATATCAGGTTTTATGTAAACAATAGAGAGTGCAGTGTTGAAGTGGAAATATACGATATTTCGGGGAATAGGATAGGAAAGTTACGTGCTGAATCTGTTGCTTTAAATGATTATAATGAAATCAAATGGGATGTTTCAAATGTGCAGAATGGGGTTTATTTTGCAGTTGTAAAAGCGAAAGCCTCCGGTAAAGAGGATTCCAAGGTTATAAAGATTCTAGTGACGAGATGAGAAAATTTGTAGATCTTACCATACTATTTTTGACAATGTTAAGTGTATGTGGCTTTGTTCTTCCCCAGTATGGTTATAATCATCCTGAGCTAAAGTGGTATACTATAGAGACCGAACACTTTCTCGTGCACTATCACAATGGAGCAGAGTGGACTGCAAAGAGAGTGGCAGAAATTGCTGAAAAAATATACAAGCCTGTAACTGAATTTTACGGATATGAGCCAGATAGCAAGACTCAACTGATAATCAAAGATACAGATGATTACTCGAATGGGGCTGCATATTATTATGACAATAAGATTCTGATATGGGCGACTCCGTTAGACTTCATTTTGAGGGGGAGCCATAACTGGCTGTGGGATGTTGTAACCCATGAGTTTACACATATCGTTTCTTTACAGAGTTCAATGAAATTTTCCAGAAAGATACCGGGAATGTACTTTCAAGTCTATAGTTATGAAGATGAGAAAAGAGACGATGTACTTTATGGCTATCCCTATGTGATGGCGATATATCCGTTTCCGGGGGTTGTTATCCCTATGTGGCTGGCTGAGGGAGTTGCTCAATACATGTACAGAGGCTGCCCTAATGATTTCTGGGACTCTCATAGAGATATGATACTAAGAGATAGGGTGTTGAACGATCGTTTACTTTCTTTTGAAGATATGAATCATTTCGGGTATAGCGGAATAGGCAACGAAAGTGTATACAATCAGGGTTTTGCCTTAACCTCTTATATTGTCGACAAATATGGCGATGATGTCCCAGGCAAAGTGTTCAAAAGGATGAAAGAAATAAAAAATCTAACTATTAATCGTGCATTCAAAGAAGTTACTGGTAAAACTGGATTTGAGATATACAACGAGTGGAAAAATTTCATTACAAAAAGATACAGGTCGCTGACGCAGACAATTAAACAAAATGAGGTTAAAGGGAAAACCATAGTAAAAGATGGAGCTACATCACAGATTTTCCCTCACTGGGTTGGAGATTCTTTGATTTTTTTTCTATCAAATAAAGGACAGGATTATATTTCCCAGACATCACTTTATGTTTTTAATAGGAAAACAAATAGAACCAGGCTCGTTCTGAAGGGAGTCAGATCAAGAATTACCTGCTCCCGGGATGGCAGGATTATCTATTTTACAAAGAAGAGTAAGCCAAACAAATATGGTTCCATCTACTACGATATTTATTCGTACGATTTGGAGAATAGAAAAGAAAAGCAGATGACAAAGTGGAGACGGGCGTATAATCCCTCCCTTTCTCCCGATGGAAAATTTCTTGCATTCGTTACCGGAAAAGATGGTACCTCAAACCTTGTTGTTTTAAACCTTGAAGACATGTCAGAAAGGCAGATAGCTGAATTTAATAATGGAGAGCAACTTTTCACTGCGGTTTGGTCGCCCGATGGCAAGAAGCTGGCTTTTGATTGTCTGCTGGATCATGGCAGAGATATTTACATTTATGATATGAAAAGTGGAGAACTTAGGCTGCTCTTAGGAGAGAAATGTGATACACGTGATCCTTACTTCAGTCCTGATGGCAGGTGGCTCTATTTTTCTTCAGATGAGACAGGGATTTTTAATATTTATCGTGTGTCTCTTATCGATGGTCATAGAGAGCTTGTAACCAACGTTGTGGGAGGGGCTTTTTCCCCGAGTGTGAACGCAAAAGGTGAACTTGTGTACTCCTTGTTTGAGGGTTCTTCGTTTAAGATTGCAATGATTGAGAATTGTAGGCCGATAGATGAAAAGCTTGCAGAATACTACGATTACGAAAGCATGATACCCAGGCTATCCAGCGTCAAAGATAAAGACTTTGTTTCCAGGCCCTATCAGACTCAGTATTCGATATTTTTCTTTCTTCCAACATTGATGATTGACTATGGGACGTTGAAGCCGGGCATTTATTTTTTTTCCAGTGAGATGCTGGAGAAAATGTCGCTTTCGGGAGGTTTTACAGTTAATAGATTGCTGGACAGAGATCTTGCTCTGATTTTAGAAGTAAGGAAGTGGAAACCAACTTTGTACATGGAATTTTATAATCTCAGGAGAAAGGTTTCACGAAGTCTGAAAATATATGAATCTTATCCGGCCCGGACAAAATACAAATTTGAATTAATAGAGCTCGATGTTGGTGTTTCTCACCCGCTAGGTGTGATTGCAGGAGTTGATTTTAGGGCCGTGTATTCTAAGTACAGGGCTACAGTTCAGGAGTGGATTCCAGCTCAGAATATCTATACCAATCCCTTTTCTTATAATTACTATCGGGGTGTTGATTTTATCCTGACCTGGAAGTACCATAAGCTGGTCCCAGTTGTTAACTCCGAAAGCAATCCTGAAGAAGGATTAAATCTGCGTTTAGAGGTTTCTCGCAATTACGACCATTTTCTCAAGGATTTTGGAATATATGAAGATTATGCAACACTGAGAGAAATTTATAAGAAGAACTATTACTGGAAAATTTATATGAACGGGGTGATTTATAAGAGGTTGGTGCCTGCTAAAAAGATTACATCATCCCTTCGGTGGCAAGCGGGGTGGATCTCTAAGTATGATGTTGACTCCTTTTTCTATTTTTTTGCTGGGAGTCTTCCGGGTTTAAGAGGGTATCCGTATTATAGTATTGAGGGCAGGAATCTTTTTTCCGTTCATTATACTATAAAAGCGCCTATTTTCAGGGAGAAAAGTATTTCTTTGCCTACCTTTTGCCTTAGTAATGCGTTTATCGGGATTTATTTTGAGGCAGGGAATGCCTGGAATGGAATAGAGGGAAAGGGAAAGGTTGGGATTAAAGAGTTCTTAAAGGATTCCTATGGCGTAACTAAGAGATGGATTAAAGATTTTAAAAAAGATGCAGGAGTAGAACTTATCCTCAGTGGTTTTTCTTTTTATTCATATCCTTTATCTTTAACTTTTGACTTTGCGTATGGGTTTGACAGGGTTGAATGGACAAATGGTGACAGGAGAAATGAATATGGGAAAAAACTCAGGTTTTATTTTACCATGTCTTTTGGAATCTAATGGAGGTGCAAAATGAGAGCTTACGCCAAATATTTTGCAATTTTTACTATGATTTTCCTGATTACTGGTAGCAATGCTTTCCCGCAAGTAGAGGATATTTTTCATCCTTCTCACGAGAAGGAGAAACTTATAGC
>Ga0136651_10001871_pt1 | contig 11582 bp, 7 predicted proteins | sample Mar14236cmmetaG_FD_94867 | JGI IMG/M metagenome (GOLD analysis project Ga0136651, IMG submission 94867) | Marine hydrothermal vent microbial communities from Guaymas Basin, Gulf of California to study Microbial Dark Matter (Phase II) - Marker... ...
CTTATTGATTGTGTTATCGATTTGTTGACGGAATTATATTGTGCGTAGAAAGTAGTTTTTTCAGAATTTGAATAACCGAGAGAAATACTGCTGACAATATCATGAATCCAATTTCCATTCCAGGAAAGCAACGGCTGCATTGTATAAGATTTATCTTCTGAAGTTGGATCATCCCAATCGATCACACCTGATAATTTGTGAGTATAAACATAATTACTGGAAAGCCTTGAACTGGTTAAGATCGAACTGGCTTTTATGATCTTCTCGAATTCGGTTAAAGTAACTGTTACATTCGGGAAAACAGTTGTAATGGTCATATTACTTGCACTGGCATATCTTTTGGAGAGGTCTTTTGAATATTTGAAAGTAGTAGTGAGATTATTTAAAATTGGATATCCTGATGAAATATCATAACTATAACCGACTTCCTTCATTCTGATATCACTTGAATCGGGATGAACAAAATCTTCATGCAAGATATGGGGAAATCCGAGTTGATATAAAAATTCAGGTCTATCTTCTCTCTTTTCATAAGTCGTACCATAATCATTATTATAATTGAAGGAGATATTATCGAGTCTGGAAATTAATTTCAAAGAAGTTTTAAAAATATTAATACTTTTTTTCTTCCCTGTTTTTTCAGTATCCTCTTGGTCTTGTTGATCTTGTTGCTCTTCATCTGGCGGGGAGTCATTTCCCGATCGTTCTTCCTGTTCATCAGATTCAAAATTTTCATCATCATTTTCATTATCTTCAATATCTTCTTTTTCTTCATCAGGGTTATCGGGCTTGAATTCAGGCGGATCATTTATGGGAACGGACTCTTTATCTTCTCCTTCAGGATCCGGGTAATCCGGATCATTTTCCGGTATGGATTCTTCATCCTTTCCTTCCGGATCAGGGTACCTCAAATTATTTTCCATTTCATCTTCATCAGGCGGATCTTCGTTGTCTTGCGAGTTCCTGTTTTCCTGATCTTGGCTTTGTTCATCTTCGCTTTTGGCAGCTTCAATTTTTGCTAACCAACCGGAAAGAAGTTCTTTGTTTTTTAAAGTTATTGCTCCAGATATATCTCTGGAAACTCCACCTTCATACTCAAATTTATCTTCTGTTTCATCTCCTGATTGAGAAAGTAATTTATGCTCATCATTGTACTGAACATCAGTATCCACCCTGAAAGTAAATATTTTATCAAGATGATTTGGATCATAACCCAGAGTTACTGTTTGAGTCCTGTTTTTTTCCTGACCAAGCGGGAATTTATCCCATTCGCTTTTCAAAGTCAGGTCTCTTTTTGTAGTGAGTTTGTAAGTTGATTGTATGTCGGAAAAAATGTCATACTTGATGAAACTGTCTGTACTTAATGTTTTAATATCATTAGTCCCACTTGCCCAAGTCCAATGAGGAATTGTATCAGCATAAGTTTCCCAACGCCACCTTCGTGGAAATTCCGCTAAATATGTAATTGTATTATCAAATGAATTCGGAAAAAAATAAAATTTGTATTCCTGTTTCTTTCCAAACAGTTTGATCCCTAATTTTTCAACCGGCAGATCTAATTTATAATTATGAGTCGCGCCGTATTTAAAAGTAGTATCAGCGTTTGTTGCTTTTAAAGTCTTGCTGTATTCTGCATATACATTTCTGATGGAAGTATTTTTCAAAGTATATGCCAGAATTTTGCTTTTTGGAGTTTTATTCATACCATAACTGAAATCTGCTCTATAACTCAAGGTTTTATCTGTTTCCCTTTCTTTTTCTTCTTCTGTCAGGTCCTCTCGAAGAATATCGGAATTTGATTTGAAGCGTGGGATCCCGAGAGATTGGTTTCTGCTTAAGGCAAGAGGTAGACTGAATCCCCATTCAGCAGGCAGAAATTTATGTAAATTATATCTATTATTGATAGTAAGAGAAGTTGTTTCCTTTGAAGATGTCGAGTATGTACCGCTTCTGGTGGTTGAATTCTGAAAATTATCGGTCTGCCAGTTCAGAGAAATATCGAGAGTTGAGAAATCGGCAAAACTGGTATGAAAAGATGTACTGGCAGCGTAACCTACATCCTCATAAGGATCAACAACACGAATATCATCAAAGTAAATGCGACCGGTAAATTCATCTATTGCTCGAATACCGAGGGCAATTTGTTTGATAACGGATAAAGTCGGCTGCTGACCGTTCTTCTCTAACATTCCGATTTTATAATCACCTTTTTGGTACCAGCTGTAATCTCCTTCAACATGAATACTATCGGAAACTCCGGCACGGGTTTTCAAAAAAGTCAGATCGGAAAAATCAATCTCAATAGATTTCCAACCGCTCGAACTCATTTTATCAGCATAATCGAGTGCTGTTTGCGGATAAATAATTTCATAGTAAAGAAGGGAATCAGCTCCGAGCCTGATGATCAAGTCATGTTCCAGGTCGGATATTCCTCCGGAATTTGCTGGTTTCTCGGGATAGATCCAAAATCTGATCTTATTGTAACCGAGCAGATTGTAAGATTCCTGAAAATCTTGAAAGGCAATTCCGACATGATCGGGTTGTAAATTTTCATAATCTATGATCAATGATTGTTCTAAAGTAATTTCCCCGCTTTTTTTTATAAGCGTTCCGGGGGCGGGAGTATAATGCGGATCTTTCTGATTATCAGCTAATCCGACCAACATGGTTTCACCGTTGCTTTCCAGTTCGAAAGGAGAAATATAATTGTTTTCTTCATCTTTAATTGCTGCTTCTTCCCATTTATTTCCGACCAGATCAAGATTTACCATCTGTACTTTTGAAATATCGGTTACTTCAAACCAGATACGAGCATAACTAATTTTATCAAGGTTTGGATATCTTCCGCCTTCATTGGAAACTATTCTGTAATTATCTGCATCGTTCAAAGGAATACGATATAATTTCCAACCATTGAACTCACTCTGCAGATAGGAAGAGCTCGTATCCTGAAGAGAAAGAGAATATTCAAGATAAACATCGAGATCATTCAGTGATCCATTATTATCAAGGTCTTCCGTATCGAGATCGCTATTCCGTTCTGTACTATTTATGTTTGGATAATCCCCTAACGAGTCTTTATCATTATTAAAATCATCAAAAGGATCATCTCCAGGATCTCCATTTCTGATCATATCAAGTCCGACATCCTCTTCTCCATCCAGTCGTCCATCTTTATCTCCGCCATACAATCCGTCTTCCATATTGAGGACACCTTCACCACCATATTCGGTATAAAAATCTTCGTTTATGTCCCCCAGATCGAGATGCATGACCACATCTGTCGAGTAATTATCATCAACTTTCACCAAAACTTCAAAATATTTCTTCTTGGAAAAATCCAATTGATTCCCGACATATTTCATTAAACCTGCCCAGTATTTATTCTCAAAACCGGGATTTCCAATTTGAGGAGGTTTGATCTTACAGGTCAGAACGCTTATTTTTTCCTTTTCTTCTTCTGCTGTCAGGTTATCATAAACTTCTCTTGCCAGGATATTTGTGGGATTATACCAGTTAATTGCCGCTTTTCCAAAATTAATATCATACGGTTTACTTCCGTAAACCCATGATTTCCTGGTCACTCCCAAAGGAAATGATTCGAGGATAGATTCCATATCATCAACATAAGCTTCTTTAATATCAGATTGTTTGGGATTTCCCCAAATTCTTGGTAAACTCATGGCAAATTCACCATTCAAACTCATCCTCGAATCTTCATCGGTTTTTATTAAAGGAAGCCAATCTACGATTTTCGTCAGAAACGGAGCTTCATACTCGATCCTACCATCAAAATCTGCCAGAATAATACTTCTGTTCTCACTACCGATCTTTGGTCTCTCTTCGGAAACTTTCTCTGCTTGGTAAAGAAATGTCCCACCTATCTCCAAATTTTCATTGAACTGCATATCTGCCCTGAGTCCCATCAGGGTTTTACTTTCGACTGAAAAAAGAGGTTTGAACTGGTAGGATATTTCAATTTCAACTTCTGCATCTTTTCCTTCTGCAGTTAACATGGTTATAGTTCCAAAATCGTAATCTACAATGTAGTCGGTGTTTTCTTTTAAAGTTCTCTGATTTGATTTAGGACCGATCTTAATAACAACACTTCCAGGTAAGAGCCCCATTTGTCCGAGTTCGATTATATCCCGTCCGATCTTGCCTTTTATTCCCATATAAATAAAAAAGTCTTCATAACCGATATTGCTGATATCTTCCTGGTAAATGATCGGTTCTCCAAGTGGATTGAACGGTTCGATAAACGGAAAGATCACATGACCGGAAGAAAGATTTATCGTTGCATCATCACCGTTTATTTTAACATCACCATTGCTGTCTAATCTCAAATAATCATTATAAGTTATTCTACCCATGGAACCTGTGTCTATGGAATCAGGAACAAAGAAATTCTTGGTGTTATCTGCATTCAAATTAAAAACATCGATGCCGAAACCATCATTTTTCACACCTTCCATTTTTGAACTATAATAAATATTTCTAACCTGTAATTTCCAATAGGGTTGATCACTGACAGTTTCATAATCCTGATTGCTTTTACGGAGCAATTTTACTTCCACAGGTGAAGATGTATAATCTCCGATCACTGTTCCGTCATGCTGAGTATAGGCAATACCGATCGTATATTTTTTATCGATATTCATATTCATGATAATGATTCCGCTGTCATAATCCACAGAATAATCTGTTCCTTCTATTAAAGGCTCGAATAGATATACTTTTTCCGGATGATCGATTTCAATACCATCGGTTTTCCCGATGACTTCACTGGCATTTGTATTATCAAGAAATAAATGAATTGTTCCTTCCTGAGGTAATAGATTTTGACCTGAATTGGAAATGTACCAGGAACCATCGGAAGCTGTTTTGATCGCATTATTTGCCCAACCTTCAGGAAGACCGTCAGAAACTATATCAACCTCTGTATATAATTCATAAAGTAAATATGGATCAGCAATAAAATAATGTGTACGCATGACATAATCTTTAGTTTTAACATCGCTGGAATCTGCCTGTGTGTTACCAGTCCATTTTTGAGTACTTTTTTTAGTCTCGTTTTTAGCGATGAAAGTTTTTAATTTTAAACTACCAAATTCCATCTCGCTTCTAACACCGAATAATCCTTCCGAAGATGCCGGAGAACTGAAACTCGAACCGGTCAAAGAAAGAGAGATATTACCGGCATCGATAGTTTTCACGACTTCGTCATCATAACCTTCATAGTTTATTTTAATATCACCCGGTTCAGGCAGGATTTCGTCTTCTGATGAAGAATGCTGATCAACACTTACATGAATTTTATCTCCAATCGTACCTCTTAATCTCAAGTTCAAATCCTGCCGCATTTGCAGATCAAATTGCTTGCTTTCATTATCATTCTCATATTGGGTCATATTCTTTCTTTTGGTGCTGCTGCCGGAAAATGTCAATTTCTGACTGCCATCAAGACTTAATCTACCTGCTTGTCCGTCTTTTACACCAAAGATTGTATCAACAACTTTTGTGCGAGCAGCAGGAGGAAGTTTAATTACGATTTCCGGAATTAAACCCTGTCCCTCTGTTCTGTCGTCCTGCTTGAGAAGGTCTTTGCTTTTAGTTTCCAGGAAAAAATGAAAAATTCCAGTAAAATTATTTTCAAGATATCTATCAAGTGAAAGATAGATTGGCGGATAGATATTATCTTCGTCATTGAATCTGTAAGTTAATTTCACGAGTCGGTTATCATAATCTACTTCTTTAGTAGTCAGAGGATTGAAATTTGCAAGGAACAAGGCGTTATCGCGGGAAATTGAGAATCCTTTCTGCAATTTAAAAATATTTATTTCATTATATTCCAGATGAGGAACACCTTGCAGGTATAAAGGAGGTAATGATATCAAAGCAGATGATATTGAATACAGCAAAAACAGGATAAGAAAAAGGAATATTTTTTTCAGCATTTATTTATAAAATCCGGCAAATATAATTAAGCCCGTTAAGAGTCAGCTCTTTATCTATTATATCGATCTCTTTTGAGTTTTTGCAGATCAGGTCGGAAATACCACCGGTAGCAATTGCTTTAATTTCTCCAAGTTTTTTATATGCTGAACGAATTTCTCTTATAAATCCATCGATCATCAATGCATTTCCTGTTAAAATTCCTGATAATAGAGCATCTTTTGTAGTTGTTCCCAGAATATTTTTTGGTGAAACAAGTCGAATATCCGATAAAAGAGATGCTTTCTTTATCAAATTGGAAGAGGAGGTTATTACTCCGGGAGAAATTACAGTTCCATAAAAATGACCGTCTTTCCCGATCAGTTGAATAGTTGTGGCTGTTCCAAAATCACAGATGATGCAATTCGTCTGATAAAATTCTCTAGCTGCAAAAGCATTAACGATCAGGTCTGCGCCGATAAAACCAGGATCTTTCATAGGAAAATTCAAACCGAGATTCGAATATGCATCAACCTTGATCAAAGGGCATTTCAGATATTTTTTAATTAGATGAGAGTAAACATGGGTCAGTTCCGGAACAACAGAAGCGAGTGCTATTTTTTTTATATTATGCAGATCAAAAGATTTTTCCAAAAATAAGAGTTTAATCATAGCGAAATATTCATCTTCAGTTCGGAAGTTATCAGTACCAAATCTCCAGGAATGGATTAATTTATTTTGCTGATAAACACCCATAACGATATGAGTATTTCCAATATCTATGACAAAATAGCAATTTTCCATAATATTAAACTCAATATAATTTCAGTATGGTAAATATAAAAAATATGATTTACTTTTTTTTCCAGTTGTAAACTGTCAAGCAAAGAATAAATGAATCCCATCAACCTCATATTTTCTTCTTTTCTATGGATATTTTATTTTGTCCGAATTTTTTAGAATGTTTTTGCAAGTCAATAAAAGAATAAATATGATGTTATTAAATATTTAGACATACAAAAAAACCGGTAAGGTTCATGTCCTTACCGGCATCAAATCCTGAGTGATTGTTTATAAAGAAATTGCCTCAACCGGACAAGCTTCCAGACATGCACCACAGTCAACACATGTTTCTTCATCAACTTTTGCTTTGTCATCGACCATTGTGAGAGCTTCTACCGGACATGTTTCAATACATGCTCCGCAACCTGTACAAGTTTCTTGATCTATTACTACAGCCATTTTTCCTCCTGATTTATATTGATTGGGGCAAAAAAATAAAACTCTTTTTTTCTTACAAGTTTTTTTTCTAACTTGTTATCGTAATTCAGATTGGGATTAAATCCCAATCAACTTTTCAAGAAGAATTTTTGAGCATTTCGGAAGGTAATATCTGCAACCTGTCTGGGAGAGATTCTTCGGATCTCAGCGATTTTCTCTGTGATATAGTGCAGATTCAGAGGAGAATTTCTTTTTCCTCTGTTAGGAACTGGACTTAAAAACGGAGAATCCGTTTCAATGAAAAATCTGTCTTCAGGAACCATTCTGATAACATTTTCCAGAATGCTTTTCTTATAAGTTATCGAGCCAGTAAATGAAATGAACCAATCATGAGCAATGATTTTTTCAGCAAAGATTTCATCTCCTGAAAAACAATGGAAAACAACTTTTGGGGGATTGAATTTTTCCAGGATTTGCAGGCATTCTTCATGTGCATCACGATCATGTATAACCAGAGGTAAATTCATATCCATTGCGATCTGAATCTGTTCAGAAAAAACCTTTTTCTGAATTTCCTGTGGAGAAAGATTGCGATAAAAATCCAATCCGGTTTCCCCGACAGCAACAACTTTCGGATGTTTTGCCAGCTTTAAAACAACAGCTTTATCAAACTTCTCCGCATCGTGTGGATGATAACCGACGGTCGCATAAATCTGTTCGTATTCTTCTGATAATTTGATACTTGCTTCCGAAGTCTCTTTGTCCAAACCAATATTAATGATGTATTCGATCCCTGACTGGAAGCATCTCTTTATTAATTCAACTCTATCTTTGTTAAAATCTTTAAAATTGAGATGAGCATGAGTTTCAAAAATTTTCATATTTCCCTTTTTTACCGCAGAGACGCGAAGACGCAAAGTGAATTTATTCGACTCGTAAGTAAAGCGACGAGTCGAAATAAAGATCGGATTGATGAATTAGCGTATCCGGTTTCGAGTCGTCGTTCCTTACGACTCGAAATTATTATTTTTCTGTTTCGGGATACAAGAACATCATGATCAGATCGATCTTATAATTTTTATCGAGATGATAACGGATTTCAGCCATATCATAAGTTTCAGTTTGCGGATCATCTGCGATCAAATAACCCTTGAATTCTATGTAACCATTCACTTTTTTAACATCTTGCAGATCAAAATAAACATTCCTTTCTTTCCAGAAATAATTCAGCATCAACAGAAGATTTGCATAAGAATAGATTTCATATAATTCGCGCGATTTTCCGTTTACAACAAGAGTGGTCGGGACTCCATCGTGAATTAAGAAAAAATTCAACAATCTCGTTCCAATCGTTCTATGTTCATAAATAAGTTGAGCCAGAAAGGGAGCTATGTTTTCTGTCTCTTCATCTGTTAAATCGGATAGATCGATCGTATCGTTTGTTTTCAAGCGAACCTGTTTTCCCGACATTTCAAAATAAGTATCCGGAACAATATTTATTCCATCTTTTGTCTCTTGTTCAGAGCAGGAAATATCAGCAGAGAAATTATCCCTAAAAGGTGGTTTTGTCAAAAAATATTTTCCTCCAAGAATTTGGATATGATGATTTGGAAATTCTTTTTTTAAAAACGAGTTTACATTTTTGATTTTATTATGAAGCAATTCCTTGGTCTGTTTTTTCTCATAATAATTGCTGATATATTCTTCCAGAGAAAGTTCTGATATTGGTCTTTTATAAATTTTATCTTCAATTTCAGGAATGATTTTTGTTTTAATTTCCGGGAAACCTTTTTCTTTTTTCCGAGGTTTCGGTTTAATGAACTTTTCTGCTTCGATTTTTTTCTGTTCTTTAAGCAATTGTCTTAATATTTCTGATTGTGGAAATAAAAATTCCAGGATGTCTTCTTCATCTGAATAAATTCTTACTCCAAATCTTTCTTTTCTTGAAAATGATTCGATTTTGTTCACATTAAATCTATCGGTCTGATAATTCTTAAAAAGCGATGTTAAAGCAGTTATATCATTCTGATTTGAATATAAAAATGAGATTTGGGAAAAGTCAATGAAATCTTCCAGAAAAATAAAATCATCGCTATTCAAACGGTAAACAAAATCCTCGAGAAAACTTGTATAAACTCCTAATTCAGGAGATTTAAAAAAATCTGAAAAGGGGAGTATTTCCCGTTGTTCAAAAATTTTCCAATCCTTCCATAAGTATTCAACATGTATTGATTTTTTACTTTTACTTTGAAATTGCTTGGAAATTTTCTCCCGGGTAATCACTGAAGGGAAATTAATTTTAAAATCCCATTTCCTGATCCAGGAGTTATAAAGTTCATATTGATAGTCAGTTATGAAATCTTTTGCCTGCGGTTCAAAAGCCGTCAAAAAAGCAGCAAATCCAAAAATAAACAAAACGGAAAAATATTTTTTCATTTTATTTGACATTCTATCCTATTATTACATTTGTGGACGAGTAATTTTCCAAAGAGAAAAAGGTCAATAAATTATGGATTTTTTTTAAAGGAGAGGAAAATGATGCGGAAAGAAACTGATAAAGAGAGAATCAAAGAATTCTACGACTTGGTGGAGAATCCTTTTATTTTACGAAAATACCATAAACCTGTTCTGGTCTATGATATCGAGGGTGATAAAATTCGCTATTCACTCTGGGAAGAAGAATTGTTGAATAGATTTGGATTGAAAAATGTAGATGGTTGGGATGCGACTGAAGACTTGATCTTCTGTCCGGATTGGATGCGTGACGATATGGATGATGAAGGCGAAGATATCAATGACTATGATGATCTCGACCTTGATCTTAAAGGTTTGGATATTTGATTGATTTAAGTTAGTTGCCTTTTTTGAGTTCACAATTCTCGTGAACTTTTTTTCCGTTTACTTCGATAAAAGCAGTATCTCCTTTATTCCAGAAAACCAGATTTCCATCGCTGTATCTGAAGTCAGAATGTATAAGTAATCTCTTCCCATCGAATAAATTCGATGGTTAATGTTTTTAACATTGAAGTTAGGTACTATCAAAAAATTGAAATTCAAAGTCATATTTTATCTCAACTCCTTTAATAATACTACTTTTTCCAACTAAAATGAAGTGGGAAATGTTAGGTATTAATTAATTCTTTTGCTTTTTCTGCGATTTCTCCAGCATATCCTGCACAATCTCCACAATAAAGACCACAGTATGCGAGAAGCAATTCTTTTTCGTTCATCCTTCCTTCTTTCCGTATTTATTCATTTTTCATCATTCGCTGTTCAATATTCTCTTTTTTCTCTCATCGTCAATATTCGATCCTTATTCCTAAATGATTTAAAAGAGAAACAACTTCCGGCATAGAAAATTTCGCTTTTTCGATCTTATTATTCAGAGGATTTATCGAGTAATTTTTTGCGTTTTGGAAATTGGCATTCTCCAGATTAGTATTTTCAAAGATAGAACCTTTCAGGTCAGAGCAGGTGAAATTGGAATTTGTCAGATATGTTTGATAAAAATCTGAATTATGTATCCGGCAATCTGAAAATTCAGTGATTCAAACCTTCAAGGTTTGTCAAACCTTGAAGGTTTAAAAAACTATTATTTATCAGATTTGAAAAACTTTCATTTTCAAAAAAATCGTTTTTTAAAATATCCTGCATTTTATCTTACGAATACTGAAACACACAGAAAATTTGAATATTTTCCTGTGTGTTTCAGTCGAAACAGAGCGAAGTTGGTTAGAGAATAAAAGCTTTGAAATTCCAACACAATAAATATGTGAAATTAAATTTGAAAGGTTATTAGTTTTAAAGAAATTATTTACGAAAAATTAACAGTTCTGCTTTGAAAACCTCCTCTTTGAAAACTTCCTCAACGATCGTGCATAAATGATCAATGAAAACACATTTGAATGCTTCTAATATCGTTGTCTCCTGCGAGGACGATCTTCTTTGGGTCTTGCTTCATTAACCCTGAGTTCTCTATCATTAATTTCTTTGCCATTAAGATTTTCAATGGCAGCCAGACCTGCTTCATTATCAGTCATTTCAACAAATCCAAAACCTTTTGAACGACCTGAATCTCTATCTGTGATTATCCTTGCACTTTCTACAGTACCGAATTCAGCAAACAGATTTTTCAATTCCTCTTCCGACATCCGAAAAGGGACATTTCCTACATAAATGTTCATTTTTTCTCCTCTAATGATTTTACGAAAATTAGACAGTAAATTTGATTTTATCTCTCTAATTCAAGCTATGTTTCCCTTAATTTTTTCGATATTATTCTGTCAACAGATTTCAAAATTATAAATTATTTACAAATTTTCCTAGTTCATTTTTACTAAAAAGAGAAAAGTTTTTAAAAAAATCGTGCTTGACACATATTTCGGAAAAAATTCTTTACAAACAAAATTATTTTATTGATTTTAAAA
>Ga0136651_10001873_pt1 | contig 11581 bp, 11 predicted proteins | sample Mar14236cmmetaG_FD_94867 | JGI IMG/M metagenome (GOLD analysis project Ga0136651, IMG submission 94867) | Marine hydrothermal vent microbial communities from Guaymas Basin, Gulf of California to study Microbial Dark Matter (Phase II) - Marker... ...
AAGAGGTGAGAGCCAGACCTGCCAGGTTTTATGAGGCACTTTCGAATGGAAATACACTGTTAGTCGTATCGAATCTGGCTCACAAAAGCTCTGGCGAAAACCTGGCAGGTCTTTACAATCCTTAACTTGATGACATTGCCTCGTTGGTAGGTTGGTACAATGGTCAAGACTCCCCAATTTCCCAATCTACCGATTTACCAGCCGCAAGAAGCGGCGTTTTCCTACTTGCAGCACTCTCTCGCCCTCACCCTCAACCTCGATTTCCGTCTCAATGCTGGCTACGCGCTCGCCGTCCAGTTTGACCGCGCCCTGCTGCACCAGCCGGCGGGCTTGGCTCTTGCTCGGCGCGAATCCAGCACTGTGGATGATGTCCACGACGTTGGTCGGGCCGGTCAGCGCACAAGTTGGCATCTCTTGCGGCAACTGGCGCTGCTGGTGCACCCGCGCAAAGTGGGCAGCGGCCTCGTCAGCAGCCTCGTCTCCATCAAAGATAGACACGATTTCCCAGGCCAGTTTTTTCTTGGCCTCCATCGGATGCACCTCGCCCCGCTCTACTGCCTCCAGCAGTTCGTTTATCTGCTCCGGCGTCCAGCGGGTGACCAGTTCGAACCAATTACGCATCGCCGAGTCAGGGATGGACATGGTCTTGCCGTATTTGTCCTCCGGCGGTTCGGTGAGGCCGACATAGTTCCCCTTGCTCTTGCCCATGCGAATATGGCCGTCGGTGCCCACCAGGATGGGCACTGTGATGCAGACCTGCGGGCGCTGACCAAATGCCTCCTGCAACTTGCGCCCGGCCAGGAGGTTAAAGAGTTGGTCGGTGCCGCCTACCTGCACGTCGGTTTCCATTTGCACGGCATCGTATCCCTGCATCAGTGCGTAGAGAAACTCGTGCACCCATACAGCCTCCCCCTTCTCGTAACGCTGCGCAAAGTTATCGCGGGCCAGGAACTGTTGGACGGTAAAGTGGGAGGCCAGTCCAATGACATCGCTAAAGGTGAGATTGCTCAACCAATCCGCGTTGTCACGCACCAGCGTCTTTTCCGGGTCGAGTATCTTGAACGCTTGTTCCGTATAGGTGCGGGCATTCTCCGCCACCTGTTCCGGTGTCTGCTGCGCGCGTGCACTGGTCTTGTCACTGGGGTCGCCGATCAGCCCCGTGAAAGAGCCGATGAGAAAGATCACCTGATGGCCCAACTCCTGGAACTGGCGGAGTTTGCGCATGGTGACAGTATGTCCGATCGTCAGGTACGCGGCGGTGGGGTCGTAACCGCAGTAGACGCGCAGCGGGCGTCCGGTCTTTTCTGCCTCGATCAACCGTTCGCCCAGTTCCTCCCGCATGTGCTCCTTGATCTGTTCGTCGCCAAATTCTGCGCCGCGCATCAGGATGGCGACCTGTTCGTCAATCGTGAGTTTGCTCATGATCAAATACCTCTCTTTTCTGTTCGATGATGGGGTAACAAAAAACCCACTGGATGTGGGTCTGAGGGAAACGGATTGCAGCGCAAACCGGCACCGGCTCGTGGCCGCCGCGCTACAATCCGCGAGAATAGGTGTATGTGTGTGCTCTCCAGACCTGGCGTATCAACTTTGCACCTCAGTCAGATTATACCCGAAACACAGGAAAAAGCAATTGGCGCAACCAGGACAGTTGCGCTATAATTGAGTTATGCCCCGTTCGTGCTCCCGCTACCTTGTTGCCATTGGCCTGTTGGTGCTGGCCGCCTTTGCCGCGCGAGCCGTGTCCCTCGATGCCCAGTCACTCTGGCGGGACGAGGTGGACGCGCTGCACTTTGCCACCGCGCCCTGGCCGGAGATGCTCTCCACTTTTACCCGCCCCGGCTGGAACGGCCCGTTCTATTTTTTGCTCCTCCGTGGTTGGATCGCGCTCACCGGCACGAGCGAATACGCGATGCGCTTTTTTTCACTCGCCCTGGGTGTCCTCTGCGTACCGCTGGTCTATGCGCTGGGCCGCCGCCTGTTCGACCGGCCCGTGGGCCTGTTCGCCGCGCTGCTGGTGGCTTTTTCTCCCTACCTGGCCTGGTACGGGCAGGAGGTAAAGATGTACACGCTGACGCCGGCCCTGGCTCTGCTGGCGATCTATGGACTGCGCCGCGCCGTCGAGGACGGGGGTTGGCGCTGGTGGGCGGTGCAGGTCGTCGCCACCAGCCTGGCCTTTTATTCCCACATCCTGGCCGCCCTGTTGATTCCTGTACAGGGATTGCTCTATCTTACCTGGTGGCCCCAGGCGCGCAAGCAATGGAAGGGCGCACTGGTCAGCCTGGCCTGCCTCACCCTGCCGTACCTGCCGTTGGTCGCCTGGCAGGCCCCGCTGATGCTCCAGACCCGCGAGACCGGCTTTTATCATTACTCACTGGGCGAGATGACGGAGATCTTGCTCAACGGCTGGAGCCTGGGGATCCTCAGTTGGGGCTGGCCCTGGGGCATGGTGCTGATGGGCATGCTGGCCGTGTGGGGACTGGTGAGCCCCATCTCCCCCCAGCCATCCCTTGATAGGGGGGGGAGAGGGAAGCGTCTCGCGCTGGTGGAATGGCTCGTGACGCCACTGTTGGCCGTGTGGGTCATCTCGCTACGGCAGCCGCTCTTTACCGACCGTTACCTCGTCTGGTCCGCGCCGGCCTTTTATCTGCTGGTCGCCTTGGGACTAGCGTTCCCCTGGCACTTGGGTGTCTGGGGCCGCCGGACAGCGGTATTCCTGGCGGGTCTCATCCTCGTCTTTAATGGCGTCAACCTGCGGCAACAAGCCACCGTCCCCATAAAATCCGACTTTCGCGCCGCCGCGGCCTATGTGGCCGACCACTGCGCGTCCGGTGAACTGATCGTATTCCAGATCCCTCACGCCAAATACACCTATGACTACTATTTCCCCCAAGACGAATATCCCTGGGCCGAGGGGCTCTATACCAACCACCGCGCCCCGGACGGCTCATATTTGATGAGCGAACAGGAGGCCGCGCGGCGCATGCAGGAGATGACGGCGGGGTATGATGCGATCTGGCTGGTCGCCACCGAGATGGAGATGTGGGACGAGCGGGGGCTGGTGCAGGCGTGGCTAGAAGCGAATGGAGAACGGGTGAACGAGGCGCACTTTATGCGGGTGGACACGTACCAGTACTTTTTTGCCGAATAGGAGTGAGTAGCGGGTTTACCTCCGCTCATGCTCAGGCACAAACGCAAAGGGCTGCCTCAATGGGAGGCAGCCCTTTCGCCGTTTCTGTGACTATCTGGTCAGTTTGTACGAGACGATCAGTTCCACATCATGCTCAACGGCCAGTTCCTCCGCGCTAGGATGGATCCAGAAGCCGAACATGAACAGGAACAACGGCTTATCGAGTACTTTTTCCAACAGCCGCAGTCGCTTGGCAAACTTGCGCACTTCGGCGCGCTTAATGCGGTTCTTGGCCTCGCCAATGAGGATGACTTTCTCTCCGTCCCTCCTGCCCTCGGCGTAGAAATTGACCTCAATCGGCTGACCATTCACCTGGATGAAACGGCGAGTGAATGTGATTTCGCGGATGCCGTAGATACTCTCAATGTAGGCGGGGAGTATGGCATACCCCAGATCCTCAAGCCCCAGCCCAATAGAGTTGGAGAGAGTACCAACTTCTTTTTGCAAGCCTGTCACAGCCTGGGTCAGTGTCTGGATTGCCGCTTCTGTACGAACCTGGGCCTCCTCCAGGCGGCCGACGCGCTCCTCGGTGTGGGCCTGGGCCTGGGCGAGGCGCTCCATTGCCTCCTCCAGACGGCCGACATGCCCCTCGGTGCTGGCCTGAATCTGGGCAATGTGCTCCAGTGTTGCCTCCACCCGGTCCAGGCTCCCTCTCCGTCTGAATCTCTCATCCTTCTTGACTTGTTCCACAACGGAGGCGAGCACCCGATCCAGGCGTTTAGCCTGGTCGGTGGAAAATACAGGGATCAACTCTTTATAGTAGCCGATTGAGGAAACGCTCGTCTGCGCCATCGCCATGCCTCCTGCGTCAGAGAATGCAGGTATTATATCCGAAACGGCTTGAACCTGCAACTCTCATCCAAACCGCCCAGCCAACACCTCCTCCAACGTCGGCTCGCCGATGACCTCGAGTTCGTACCGTACCCGGTCCACCGGGTGGCGGATGTTGACCAGCCGCCGCAGGTCAATGGGCGTGGCCACCAGCACCAGGTCGCACGGGGTCGCGTTGATGGTCTCCTCCAGGTCCCGCGTCTGGCTCTCGCCGTACCCCATCGCCGGCAGAAGCGGGCCGATGTGGGGATACTTTTCAAAGGTGGCGGCGATGGTGCGAACCGCGTAGGGGCGGGGGTCCACCAACTCGGCTGCGCCGAACCGCCGCGCCGCCACCACCCCGGCCCCGTAGGCCATCTCCCCGTGGGTCAGCGTCGGCCCATCCTCGACCACCAGCACCCGTTGGCCGCGCACCGCCGCCGGGTGCTCGACAAAGATGGGGGAGGCAGCCTCTACCACGATGGCCCGCGTGTTGACCGCATAGATGCTCTCTCGCACCTGGGCCACTCCCTCGGGGCTGGCAGTGTCCACCTTGTTGATGACCACGACGTCGGCCGCGCGCAGGTTGGTCTCCCCAGGATGGTAGCGCAGTTCGTGGCCAGGCCGGTGCGGGTCCGCCACGACGATGTACAGGTCGGGCCGGTAAAAGGACAGGTCATTGTTCCCCCCGTCCCAGACGATCACATCCGCTTCCTCCTCCGCCTGGCGCAAGATGCGCTCGTAATCCACCCCGGCATAGACCACCACGCCCCGGTCAATGTGCGGCTCGTACTCTTCCCGCTCCTCGATGGTACACTTGTGCCGGGCCAGGTCCTCGTAGGTGGCGAACCGCTGCACTGTCTGGGCAACCAGGTCGCCGTAGGGCATTGGGTGGCGGACCACGACTACTTGGTTTCCCATCCGCTGGAGCACGTCGCAGACGTGGCGGGTGGTCTGGCTCTTGCCGGCGCCGGTGCGCACGGCGCAGACGGCCACCACCGGCTTGTTGCTCTCCAGCATCGTCGCGCCCGCCCCCATCAGCCGAAAGTCGGGCCCGGCTGCCAACACCTGCGATGCCTTGTGCATTACGTACTCGTGGGGCACGTCAGAATAGGCAAAGATCACCTGGGCCACCTGGTGGCGGCGGATCAAGTCGCCCAGTTCCGCCTCAGGATGGATGGGGATGCCTTCCGGGTACAGGTTCCCGGCCAGTTCCGGCGGGTACCTGCGTTCATCAATGTTGGGGATCTGGGTGGCGGTGAAGGCGACGACGTCATAGTCCGAGTTGTCGCGGAAATAGACGTTAAAGTTGTGAAAGTCGCGCCCAGCAGCGCCCATGATGATGGTGACTATACGCTTCTCACTCATACCGTGATGTCCTCCTTGTCATATCGCTGCCCAGCGAATGAATTCGCGGCAACATCTGCCAAGTCGCCCTGCGGCGACTAGGACAATCGGCGAAGGTCGATTTTGCAGGCGTTACACGCGGTTTCAACCGCCGTGCGGCCTGTGAACGCTTAAATATCACTACTCTTTCTTCGCCACGTCCTCAACCGCTTGCGCGATAGCCTCTGTATGCTCCACCAATGCGCCTAGCACACCGTTGATGAAACGCGGGGCACTGTCGGAGCCAAAGGCTTTGGCCAGTTCGACGGCCTCGTTGATAGCTACTTTGACGGGCGTCCGGCCGTCCACGGCGAACTCGAAAACAGCCATGCGCAGGATATTGCGATCAATGTAGGCCATCTGTTCCAGCGGCCATTCGGGAGCGTGGCGATGGATAAAGACGTCGAGCACGGACTGGTACTTTAGCACGCCGCTCACCAGGCGGCGGCTAAAAGATACGGCAGCCGACGGCAATCTGACCTCGACCAGACGCTGTTCCAGCACGGCGCCGGGAGGATGATGTACACAGTCAACCTCGTACAACGCCTGTAGTGCCACGATGCGAGCCTGATGGCGGGTTTTCACAATTATGCTTCTCCCGATTGTAAGGCGGCTACGCTTCCTCGGAGAAGCGAGTTACGTCTTCGACGTGCACGTCCACGGACTGGACTTGCATACCGACCATGTCCCGGATCGCGCGGGTGACCTCGGTCTGTATCTGGCGGCCGACGCTGAGCATATTGACGTCCGGCTCGGTCACGACGTACAGGCTCACCTGTACGCTATTTCCCGTGACTTTGATCTTGATTCCATCGTGCCGCAAGAGACGCTGCATGCCCGGCGGTGAAGTCAAACGGGCCACACCTGGTACGGCCAGTGTCGTGAGGCGGGCGGTGGTCTCCAATACCCTCGGCGCTATGGTGATTTTACCAATTTTTGGTTTCGTTTCCATCTGCACCTCCCTTGTTCATTTTTCACCTTCCCGAAAGCTCAAGTCTCAAGGCTTTCGGGAAGGTCTGTCACATTACCAGCCCGCCATCTACCGTCAGCACCTCGCCGGTGATGAAGGCAGCCTCATCGCTGGCCAAAAAGGCGACGGCATAGGCCACGTCCTCGGGCCGTCCCATTCGCTTTAGCGGCGTCATCTCAATCACGCGCTGTTTCCACTCTTCCGGCATGCCGGCGGTCAGAGCGGTGGGGATGAAACCCGGCGCGACGGCGTTCACGGTAATGTTGCGGGCCCCCAGTTCCTTGGCCAGGCTCTTGGTAAAACCGGCGATGCCCGCTTTGGAGGCAGCATAGTTGGTCTGCCCGCCCTGCCCCGCGATGCCAGAGACGGAACTGATGTTGATGATGCGCCCCTGTCGTTGTCGCACCATCGGGCGGGCGGCGGCCTTGCAGCAGTTGAACACGCTCTTGAGGTTGGTGCGCAGGACGTCGTCCCAATCCTCTTCTTTCATCAGCATCAGCAATTGGTCGCGGGTGGTGCCGGCATTGTTGACCAGGATGTCTATCCGGCCAAAAGCATCCAGCGTCGCCCGGATCAACCCCGCGGCCTGCTTCAGGTCAGCGACGTCAGCCTGGACCGCGATGGCCTGCCCGCCAGCGGCCTCGATGGCGGCCACGACCTCGGCGGCAGCCTCCGCGCTGCGGTTATAGTTGACCACGACACGCGCGCCGCGCCGCGCCAGTTCCAGCGCGATGGCCCGCCCGATGCCGCGCGATGCGCCGGTGACGATGGCGATCTTGGTTTCCAAATTCATCACTACCTCCGATCCTCTCGTTCAAAGGACATTTTCGTCAGGCCTATGCGTTTGGTGAAAAGCCTATCGAGTGGGCGTGTGAGAGGCAAACAAGCCCTTTGGCCAGCCACTGCCAGAGCAGGGAGCGGCTCACCCTCTTGGCGGTCTCTGAGCCCCATCAATCTCGAGATGCCCACCGAGGCCAGGTGGCTAAAGAACACATTGAGGTATTTGACCTCGGTGAGTTTGAACTCGCGTTCTTCCATAATGGCCTGATAATAGCCCACCGGCCTCAGCACCCACGACCGGCCGGATTTTATTTTAACAGATGTTTCTTCAAAAAGCAAGACCTTGTCCCGCGCAACTTTACATATTTCTCGCATCAGCCCGACGAGCATGTCCTCGTCCGTGTTGTGCTGCAACACGGTCACGGTGTACACAATGTCCATACTCTTTTGTTTGAACGGCAAAGTCACACCATCCGTGAGTACGAGTTCGACGTCGGCAAGTATAGGTTGCAGGTTTTGCGCGGCCAGACCGATCATTTTCCAGGATATGTCACAGCCGACCAGTCTTGTTGGATTGGTGGCGTGTATCACCTCCAAATTTCCACCAGGCCCACAGCCGACCTCGAGAACCGATTTACCCTGGAAATCAATCTGGGCCAACTCTTGAAGAAACCTCGCCCGCTGGTATCTGAAAAAGGGCGTGTCGTCTCCAGCCACAATGTTCCGCGCCCCCCGGGCCTGGATCCTCTCTGCGACTTGCGTCCAATAAGTACGGGGATGGTATTCTACCATTCGTTCCCTCCAACGCTGAACGCGGGGTCTACTGAGACTCGCCGGGAGCACATTCGCCGCGAAAAAAGGCCCACTCTTTGCACTCGCTGCCGTCGTCAAAGAGGCAGGTGTAACACAAGAGTAGGGGCGCAGCGTTACTACACCCCTACTCTATGCTAACGTAAACCACCACACGCTGGTCAGCATGCAGCCTGGCAGTCCTGCTAGTCTGCGAATGTAGTCTCGTCCGCCACAGCATCCACCGCCTCAATTTCCTCGACCGGGGTCTGCTCTACATAAGCCTCCTCCACTATAGCGCCCTCTACGTAGGCCTCCTCTTTTGCGCCGCGCACCAAAAAGATCCATAGCAGCAGAGGTATTATCAATACCAAAATGCCCAGGCAGCATGGGAGGGTGCCGTAAACAGGGTCAATCGGGGCGCCGACGAGTTCTCTGCCCCATTCTTTTCCGCCGGCGAACATGGCACCACCGGATGTGCAGCAAAGCAGTGAGCAACAGAGCGCCAGCACTGCCGCGACGATGGTGATAGTCGTACCTCTTTGTTTATCCATAATTGTATTCCTCCTCACTTGTCTATTACGTTATGATAGGAAACACCTTTCCAAACCTACGGCCTACCCTCTCAACACTTGCCAAACGAAAATGACGATCATTAGCACACCGATAATGAACTGCACGCCGCCGGAGATGGTGCAGCCGACCAGCCACCCTCCACCGGCCTTGAACGCCTCGCGCCAATCCTTGCGCTGGTACCACTCGGCCAGTACGACGCCAGCGATGGCCCCGACGATGGCGCCTGGTATCGCGCCTACTCCCAAAAAGACCAGGCCGACGATAGCGCCAATCGCGCCCAGCGCTAGCCCGGCCAGCAGCGACCATACAGAAGCCCCGCCCACTTTGGCTCCCACCTGGCTCATCCACAGATCGGCGGTAAAGCCAATCGCGCCCAGGATGGTGAGGATGGAAAAAGTGAGAGGATCAATGGTGGCGAACTGCTCGGCGATGGCATAGACCAACACCGCGAGCCAGATCAGGCCAACGCCGGGGACGACCGGCAGGATGACGCCGATCAGCCCGGCGGCCATCGCCGCCAGCGCAACCCAGAACGCCCACATTGAAAGTACCATCATACGGAAGGATAAGAATACAAGTAATTTGACAATGGCACATTAAAAGCCCGGCGAATAAATTCGCGGGCAACTACTGCCAAGTCCACCTGCGTGGACTGTCCCAGTCGCCGAAGGGCGACTTTGCAGGTATAGCACGCACGTGGTTTTAACCGCCGTGCGAGGCGAATATGCCATTGTCAAAGTAAATAAGGATACAGGTAGACAATGGCCTTGTCGTATCTGCTCAATAAAGTGGGGCAATGTAGCCGAGGTTTCCATACCTCGCGGGCATAACGCGCTATGGAAAGCGCGGCTACGTTAAAAGTGCCCCAGAATATTGAGATGATACGCCTTGTCTACCTGTCTACCTGTATCCTTCCCCTAAAATGGGCCGTACAGGATTCGAACCTGTGGCCAAAGGCTTAAAAGGCCCCTGCTCTGCCAGGCTGAGCTAACGGCCCGCGACAAGAAGTATAGCACGCAGACGAAGGGTTGTCAAATTCAGGTGGGCGTCGTGTCGCCAGCGCCGGACGGCACGTTCACCGCGAGCCTGAGCAGTTGCCCCAGGCAGAGAAAGCCAGGCGGACATTGTATACAAACCGTAACGTTTTTGTAACTGATATCCCAGGAATCTATGCTACAATTGTGGGCAGTTACGGTACTGGCCGTAAAACACTATCGAGAAAGGAGAAATGAACGATGAAGAAAAAAGTCCAAGTTTTCAGTCTGAGTCTGGTCATAGTTATCATCCTCGCGGCCCTGCTATCCACTTCCGTGGGGGCACAATCTCCCAACACCTACACCTCTATCATCTTGACAGACGTGCTTTCCGGAGCCCCCGTCGTGGGCGGCATGTTCGTCACAGACCTCCAGGTCTCTATCACCAACAGTGCCCCACCCGTGCTTGGAGTGCTGGGCGTCGAAATCTGGGTGCCCTTTGACTCGAGCGTCGTGACCGTGAGTGACTTTGACGACAATCCGGCCAACGGCACCCAGATCGAGGTCAAGAACGGCTTCTTCGACGGAAACCTGGTGATCGGTGCCAATGAGGTGCTCGGCCCCAATCCTGCCATCTCCCACCCTCCAGAGTGTGACACACGGGCGTGTGTTCACATCGCCGTCAGCCACACCGGCGGCTCGGGCCCGGTGACCGACAAGACAGGGACAGTGGCCTCCATCACGTGGGCTGGTATAGCACCCGGTCCGTGCAACTTTAGCATCGCGTCACCCGGTGCTCTGCCCGGCTCTTTCCTCTCCACCTCTAGTGGTGGCCTCATTCCCGTCAATAGCACCTACGTGCCCGCCATCACTGTGTCTACCGCCGGCACGATCACGGGCGTCGTAGGGCGGCAGGGATCGCTGGCCGGTCACGCGAACACAGATGTCGTCGCTCTCACAGTGAGCCAGAGTGAGGCAGGCTGGGCCACGACGAGCGCCGGTGGCGATTTCAGCCTGGCGGTTCCGGTGGGCAGCACTTACACCATCAATGCCTGGTATCCCGGCTACCTGCACGCTCAAAAATCAGGCGTCTACGTCGTGGGGTCTACCGTGAGCATTGGCCATACGACACTGATAGGAGGCGATGCCAAACAAGACAACTCTATCAACATCCTCGACATTGTCCTCATCATCAGTTGGTTCGGGCAGAACAGCCCACCGGTACCACCTGAGGTGGACATTAACGACGACGGAGTGGTCAACATTCTCGACCTGACCATCGCTGCTGGTAACTTTGGGCGCTACGGCCCAACGACCTGGTAGTCAGGTGGTCTTGACCACCCAACTATTCGACTTGACAACCAATCGCTGCCAGACTACAATATAGTTGAATGGTGTATCGTCAAGACGCGCTAATTGGCTCACTATCAGAGAGAGGAGGAACGATGAAAACACAGTTTGCGACGCTGCTACGCCGCCGGGTGGGATTGGCCTTGCTGGTAGTCATATTGCTCTCCATACCCACCGGCTACGGGCTGGCCCAGGATACAATGGTGGTCGTTGGAAGCGGTGCGCTAGACGTGGGAGCCACGACGACGGTGAACATCAGCGTCGAGAACGTGACCGACTTGTACGGCCTCGAGGTGCACCTGACCTTTGACCCGGCGCTGCTGGAGGTGGAGGATGCCGACACGGACGCGGCCGGCGTGCAGATCCAGTCCGGCACGTTCTTGAGCCCGGACTTTGTGGCGCAGAACGCAGTGGATCAGGCTGCCGGCAAGATTGACTTTGCCATCGCCCAGATGCCGCCCCACGAGCCGGTCAGTGGCAGTGGTGTACTGGCCACGATCACCTTCAAGGGGAAAGCCGCCGGAACTTGTGCTCTCGGCTTTAGCAACGTCATCCTGTCCGACCGCAATGGTAATGCTATCAACACCGGCACTCGGGACGGGAGTGTCACCGTCAACGCTGATACTCCAACACTAACACCCACATCCACGCCTGACACACCCACGCCCACATCCACATCTGGCCCCACACTGACACCCACTCCTACGTCCACGCCCGGTCCTACACCGACACCCAGTCCCACGCCCACATCTGGCC